>JGI24700J35501_10930824_pt1 | contig 25886 bp, 25 predicted proteins | sample TergutTh196P1_FD_35501 | JGI IMG/M metagenome (IMG submission 35501)
TTGTGGGGCGGGGATGTTAAGCCGTTTTTAAATTCATAGGGACTAGCTAACACCCCCGCCCTTGGGCGTTTGTGGGGCGGGGATGTTAAGCCGTTTTGAGAATAGTTTGGTAGCGAAAACAGCTGATAATAATAATTAATCGAGGAAAGTCAATTGTTCAGCGTCTGTGCTAGTTTGCACTTCTCCCAATACCTTTAATATAGAATATTTTTCTTTGTTCCCTATTATACCACCTTGATTATCTTTTGGTATTTTAATCTCTAGCTTAGCATTAATATAATCTCGTGCTTTTACTGATATTAACCCTTTGTGTACACGCCCCAAAAAATCTGTATCTAGTATAGTAGCCTTTATTATTTTACCTTGGAATATAAATTCCCATGATGAACTTTTTAGCAAATCAGCTTTTTTTATCGGTAATGCTGTTGTTATATGATAAATTTCAAATGTATCTTCTTTATCTTTGATAGCGAATGGTTTAGCCATTTTAAGCATATCTTCGGCCACATATTTTGTTGTTTCATATTCCGTTTTTATATTAAAGCCACCATTTGGATTGTGTTCCATTACGTTATCTATAATGCTATTTACGTATAGCTCAATATTTGTATTATTTATTATCGTAAGGCTTGTAGATTCAACTTCGATCTTTTGGCCATTTTCGTTCTCAATCTCTATTTTGCCGTTGTCTTTTTCGACTGTTGTTTTGGGTTGTTTCCCCTCTAAATGTTTTTTAACATCAAAGTAACCCTTTATAATACTAATGACCATCACTGCAAGACCCCCCAAAGTTAAAGCTGGTCTAGCTATTGTTTCTATAGCCTCGCTTATGATTGAAAAATAAATTTGAAAGCTACCTTTTTCAAACGAAGTAATTTTTATTTTTATATATGCATCTTTACATTCCAAACTAGATGTTAATTTTGTTAATTCAACTATATCATTTATTGATTTTGAAAGTAATACCGCCTCTATTTCGTCTCCTCCATCAAAATTAAATGAGAAAGCGGATTCACTCTTTATCAATTGCTCTTTTACTGCTTTCATATCCATATCTACAAACCTCTTTTTTGATTTTATCAGTACGTTATTTTCTTAATAATATTATATCATATTTTACTTAATAAAGGTAGAAGGTGTCAGAAAGAGTCTGAAAAATAACAGTCCTTAAAAGTGCGTACAGATAGCGGTTTTGAGCGGATTACAAAACAACTACAGTACACTTTTGGTGTTTTAGGGTACAAAAAAGGCATTTCAGAGTACAAAAAGTGTACTCTTAGGTACACTTTTTGTACTCTTTCGACTTAAAATTGTACGCTTTTTATGCGAAAGTGTACGCTTTTTTTCTTGAAATCTGTGGTATAATATATTATGCGGAATTTTAGGGATTGATTTTTTAGACGTGATCATATGGCACATGGACGTGCTTGATCACACGGACGTGATCATAGTGATCACTGCCCTTTGTTAGCATTTTTAAAGTTTCCCATTTAGGTTTTATACTTTCCCCAATAGAGCAATTACCGAGGTTTTTTCGGTAATTGCTCTAGGTAGTTGATCTATTACTTTAATGGGGAATTTTATCCACTTTGTAAGTAGCTGCATTTATGTGATTTTTGTGGTATAATGGTTGTGTTATATTTATAAATATTGGCGAATGGTAGTTTTTTGATTTCAATGCTAATGTTTATATATTTTATTTAGTGATTAGGCAGGGGTTATGATATGAAAAATTTTATTACAGTACTTACGGTGTCGGCTCAAGGTATAGCACTGGGACTTATTTTTATTATACCTGCTCTTATATGGTATGGTTGGGCGAATGAAATCGATGCTTTGTTACTGGTTAGTTACATAATTAGAATAATTTTACTTTCCGGGCTTTGTTTTTGGGTGTCTAAATTCAGGAAAGCAGGTTCAACATGAAGAGTAGAATAGTTGACGTATTCGCAATCTTTTTTTGTATATCTGCGATTACAATGTTTACACTTTTAATTTTCTTTATAATACCAGGATATTTAGATATATTTTGGCTAAAATTGAACTTCGTTTTCTTCACTATAAATCTTTTAATTTTTACAATATTTACGATTTTAAGATATTTTCAAGGAGACAAGATATGATAGAAAGAATAATGGATGCTACTTTTCCGTATGTTGTGATATTTTGTGTAATTGGTATTTTTGCGGTACATATTGCGGTATATGGATTATGTAGACGCATAGGCGATGAAATTTTAAAAAAGCGGGGTTTGCATTAATGAAACAGACTGGTATATATACAATTGAAGAAATAAAAAACAAACTAACTCCAATTTTTGAAGAAAGGGGCGTTATAAAAGCTGTTTTATTTGGCTCTTATGCGAAGGGAGAGGCTACAGAAGATAGTGATGTAGATATAGCTGTTAGAGTTAATGAAGAAGTGGGTGGATTTGAATTTTATGGCATAGGTGGTAGTGTAGCAGAGGTTTTAAACAGGCAAGTTGATTTTATTGATTTAGAAGACGTGATACCCCAAGGAAAAGCTGCTTTAGAAATAAAAAATACAGGGGTGGTAATATTTGAAAAAATACGATAAGGTAATGCTTCACAAAATAAAAGGATATTGCCAAAAAGTAGAAGATATTCTCTTAGGAATTACATTAAAAGACTTTGAAGAAGACTATAAAATCCATGACCTATGCTCTTTCTATTTGTTTCAAATTGGTGAATTATCAAATAAGCTAAGTGGGGATTTTAAAAAGCAATATTCTAACTTTGACTGGAAAGGGTCTTATTGGTTAAGAAATTTTATAGGGCATGATTATGAAAACATAAGTTTGGGCAGGTTATGGAAAACTTGCAAAAATGACATCCCCAAACTTCTTAACTATGCCGATAAAATAATTAGTGATATGGAAAAGGCTCAACAATCTAAAAAAGAACAAGAAAATCGCTCCGAAGACGACGAGGGCGATTTTTTAATGTCCAGAAAGGAGAATGAGGATATGACAAAAAATTATAGAGAAAACGCAGAGCAAATTTTAAACCGACTTAAACAGAAACAAGAGGAACGAGGAGGCAGACCTAGTAAATTTAGAAAAGGTTACGAAGAATTTAAGGAAGACTTTTTTGGGATACTTGAACAGGAAGGGGATTCTCTCGAATTTGTTGTGTAAACTGGAGAACTGCCGTGTACCAAACGGCACACACGGTGGTGTGGGAGGACGGCTACTCAACTAATGGGTAGCCTCCTACCCGATTTCAAAAAAACAATAACGGAAGGAGTTATGCCTTTGACAGAACAGAGCTTGAAAAATCTCATTGAGGAATACAAAGACGTTAAATTCCTTAATGCGGGAATGGCGCAAAGCCAAGACGAAACCTATGTTAGTGCCGCAGTTTATTTAACCGGCGATTTAATGAAAAAGTTAGATCACGCACAAGCCGCACAGAAAACAATGACGGCATTTGGTGATAATTCGCTTGATGTTAATGTAACTGCTTTGGAGAGGGTTATAGAAATAAACAAATTTTTGCTACACCAAGCCTCGGCACAAGAAATCGTTGAGCCTAAATCGGCTGATTACTCCGAAGACGAGGGCGATTTTTTAATGTCCAGAAAGGAGAATGAGGACATGACAAAAAATTATAGAGAAAACGCAGAGCAAATTTTAAACCGACTTAAACAGAAACAAGAGGAACGAGGAGGCAGACCTAGTAATTTTAGAAAAGGTTACGAAGAATTTAAGGAAGACTTTTTTGGAATACTTGAACAGGAAGGGTATTCTCTCGAAAGTGATAGTTCTGAAAACGTTAGCTACCAAGAACAAGAAAATCACTCTGAAGAAGGAGTGGATAAAGCAAGTAAAAACACAAAACAGACACCAAAGGAGAACAAGAATATGAATGAAGTAGAAAATCAAAGAGAAAACACAGAAGAGATGCCTAGAAAGGAGAACGAAAATATGAATGAAATAGAAAAGCAAGAAGGAAATGCAGAAGTGTTGGAAGTGTTAAAGGAACTGGAGGGTAATTATAGAATTACAGCACGTGTGAACCCATTGCAAGACCAAAGCAAGAGTGTAAAAGCAATGGCGAGTATAAGTATAGATGGTGTTGTAGCAATTAAAGACCTAAAAGTAGTAGAAGGTAAAAATGGATACCATTTTGTTGGTTATCCAAGTTCCAAAAGTGAAGATGGAAGTTATCGTGACGTAGTAGAATTTTCAAAAGATGATAACGGAAAAATGACAAAAGAAGCTGCGGAGTTAAAAAAAGCAATCAATGATACACTATGTTATATGTACGAAAATGGTGTGAGAGAATATGAAGGTTCTGCGAAGGAGCCAGTTATGCACGAGGTAAAGGCAAATATTACTTTACCAAAAGGACCGAAAAGCAATATAAAAGGTAGTGGGTCAATACAGATAGGTGAAATGTTTAAAATTAATTCTGTTACAGTAAAAGAAAAAACTGAAAAAGAAGAAGATTTTATAGCAATGCCATCTGCTCCTGATACAAACCCAAAGAGTGAAAATAAATTTAGTAATATCGTGTATCCTATAACTTCAGATTTCGCAAGCAAAATACAAGAAGTTGGGCTAACTGAATACAATGAGCAAGTAATGAAGCAAGCAATGGAAAAGGGTAGTATGAGCGAAGAAGAAAAGCAAAAAGAAAACATGGAAGTGTTAGGGGAGCTGGAGGGTAATTATAGGATTACAGCACGTGTGTACCCATTACAAGACCAAAGTAAGAGTGTAAAAGCAATGGCGAGTGTAGGTATAGATGATGTTGTAGCAATTAATAATCTGACAGTAGTGGAAAGTAAAGAAAATACTCATTTTGTAGGTTATCCAAGTTTTAGAAGCAAAGATGGGAATTATTCTGACGTAGTAGAATTTTTAAAAGATGATAACGGAAAAATGACAAAAGAAGCTGCCGAGTTAAAAAAAGCAATCAATGATACACTATGTTACATGTACGAAAACGGTATGAGAGAGTATGAAGGTTCTACGAAAGAGCCAGTTATACACGAGATAGAAGCAAATATTGTTTTGCCAAGAGGGCCAAAAAGCAATTTAAAAGGTTTTGGGTCAATACAGATAGGTGAAATGTTTAAAGTTAATTCTGTTACAGTAAGAGAAGATACTCAAAGAGGAGGAGAATTTGTAATGATGCCATCTGCTCCTAACAAAACAAAAGACAATGGATTTAGTAGTATTGTTCATCCTGTAACTTCGGATGTCGCAAGAAAAATACAAGAAGTTGGGCTAGATAAATACAATAGACAAGTGGGTTTGGAGACTTTGATGAATAAAGAAGAACCAAAAAAATCTGTGGAAGTAGATAAAGTGAGTGAAAATACAAAACAGACGCAAAAGAAGAAACAGGAAGTGCTATAAAGCATAATAAATTAGTGTTATAGCAAAAGCACTTTGAAACCGTGGACGCAGAGGCAAGCTCGTCGCTATAGGGCGTAAGGGTGTTATTACTGATAGCGTCCACGGATTGAAAAGACGTTTGTTATATTTCAACAATTCAGAGAAAGGAAATTCAAAATGACATTAGAACAAGTTTTGAAAGAAAGAGGAGAGGCTTTACCGGATAATTTAATAGTTGGAGGGAAAGTATATAAACAAAATGGGAAGAGATTTTATAATGGAAAAATATAATGGAAAAATAGAAATGCAAGTGGAAGAAATACTTTCAAAAAATAATTTAAAACCCGACGAATACGTACCTGACTCTTTAAAAGCGGAGATAATAGCAGACGTAATTTTAGAAAATTATCTTTTACTATCCGGTGGTGTATTAAATGATTACTCCAAAGAGGAGCTAGTAGAATGGGTTGAGAGTCTACTTTACGAAGAGGATTATAGAGAAAATATGAGACCTGGTGTAATAGATAATCAAATAATAAGAGAAGCGAAGTATGTTGTAGAACATATTGGAGATTATGAGGAACATGTTAGAAGGGACGAAAGAGAAAAAAGGGAGAAAGAACAATTAAAACAATTAAAACAAGAGTTAAAAGATGAAACACTGTTTATCTTCGAAAAAGCAAGTATAATTGAGCAGCTGATTGAAGTAGATAAATGCATACCTAATGAGGTAATAGAATATTTAAAAGAACAAGATATTAATTTTGGTTTGTTAGTGCAAGAAAAGGCTGAGAGTTATTTTAGAAATAAGATCTATGACACCTTTGAGGCTGGTGATGTTTTATCAGTAGATGAGTTATCAGAACTCGGTGAACAGAAGGAAGCCCATGAAATTGTTGCAGAGAAGATTATGGCATTTGTGGAAGACCATAAGGTAGAAAAGCAGATAGAAAAGAACGATAGACCTGATGAACCCACCCCTCCTGACGATTTCGATCATGTGGAAGACCATAATCTAAGTAAAGTAGCGAACCTACTGGATAACTTAACAGCGGAGAGGATAGCAGACGAAATTTCAAAAAATAATCTTTTAGAAGAATTCGGTGGAGTAAATGGTTACTCCAAAGAGGAAATTATAGACATGATTGATGCCATACTTTCAGGAGATTATTTTGATGATTTTTTAAAAGAAGCAGAAGAAGAAGTGGAAATAGAAGAAATAGTGGGGTTTGTTGCAGGTGAACTTTTAATTTTCGATGAATATAATAGAAGAGAAGAACCTGACAATTATAGGGAAGAAAAGTTTGTTAAAAATTTTGTTGAAGAAGTACGTAAATGCATACCTCTTGAGGTAAAAGTATATTTGTATGACGAAAAAGATATTAATTTTGGTTTGTTAGTGCAAGAGCATTTTGGTTTGTTAGTGCAAGAGCAGCTTACGAGTTATTTTGAAAATAAGAACTCGGTGTATGAACAGAAGGAAGTCCATGAGATTGTTGCAGAGAAGATTATGGCATTTGCGGAAGCCCATAAAACAGAAAAGCAAAAGCAAAAAGAAGCAGAAAACCCAAAGAAACGCATTTTGGTTAAGGTAGATGAAACAGTATACCAAGGTAAAACTGAAAATGAAAATATATTGCTAGCAACCGCAAGCGTGGTAATTGACGGGCGGATTGAGATTAATAATGTTAGTATAAGTGTGCCAACGAAGGAGGATTGGATTTCTTATGACAAGTATTTAATAGGCTATCCTAAATATAAAGGCAAGGACGGGAGTCTTCATGATATTATTGAGTTTGCAACAGACGCAAATGGCAATATGACGAAAGAAGCTATTACATTAAAAGAAGAAATTAGGGAAGAATTAACTAATTACCTATATACCAGTTTCAATCTGACTGCTAGGGATGTTTGGGGGTCTGATGATATAGAGTATACTGAGCGTTGGGATTACTATAACAACAATGCAGAGAAAATTTTAAAAGAGATGTATAAAGAACCTGATTTGTCAGGTATAAAAGCAGATGTTGTAATTTTAAAAGATTCTAAAACTGCAACAAAAGGGCTTGCTACGGTAGAGATAGACAATGCGCTAAAAATTAACGCTATCCAAATAAAGGAAAACGTAAAAACAGGGTATGTATTTAAATCATTAGAAAATGTTGTAGCATTTCCATCATACATAGACGAAGCCGCTAAAACAGGCCGTAGTAATATTGTAAACATTGTAAACCCGGGGCTTCTCAAGAAAATACAAAATATTGTATTAAAAAGCTATGATAAGGCGTTGTCTTTTAGTATTTTTAGAGATAAATCAGAAAACAAAAAAGAACAAAATCAAGCCCAAAAGAATGAAAGAAATGGGAACACAAAACAGAAACAAAAGAAAAAGCAGGAGGTGCTATAAAAAATTACTCCAACAACTCATATTTGGCGGTAGCACTTGCGAGTGTTACCGCCGAAAAAAGAAAACTTAATGAAAACGCAAAAACCAAAAAAACTTAATGCGATATGGTATACGGTTTTTTATAAAAAAGTAAGATATTTATAAAGTACACACTCTAGTGGATAGTAGAAAGGACAGAGCCTATAAAAGTAAAATATGTAAGCAAAGAGCAGATAGAGCAAGCAAGGAGTGTGGGCATACTTGAATATTTGAATAGGCATGAACCGAATAATTTAAAAAGAGTATCGGGAGATACTTGGCAGTTAAAGGACCATGACAGTTTAAAAATAAGCAACGGTAAATTTCATTGGTTTAGCCGAGGCATAGGTGGTTCAAATGCACTCGATTATCTCGTAAAGGTGCGTGGAATAGATTTTAAAGAAGCCGTAGCTGAGTTATCAAGTGAAGTAGGCGGGCATATTAGAGATTTTGATAAAAAAGAGGAGTATACCCCAAAAAAGATAGCAGAAAAAAAGCCTTTTATACTACCGCCCCCAAATGCCCATAACGAAAATGTTATCGCATATTTACAAAAACGCGGCATAGACAAAGATATAATAGACGAATGTATAGAAAAGAATACGTTATACGAAGACGAAAAGCAAGCCTGTGTTTTTGTAGGATATGATGGACAAACGCCAAAATATGCGGCAAAACGTAGTACACGCTCAGATTTTAAAGGCGATGTTGCAAACTCTAGTAAGATTTTTAATTTTTGCTTAACAGCAAAAAAAGAAGAAAGTGAGCATTTATGTGTATTTGAATCTCCGATTGACGCTATGTCACATGCAACTATCGCCAAAAAGCTCGGGAAAGATAATGAAGATACTCACAGACTGTCATTAGGTGGTCTATCTAGTCTTGGGTTAAAAGAGTTTTTAGTGAAAAATCCAAAAATAAAAAACATCTACTTTTGCTTTGATAATGACATGGCAGGAGAAAAAGCTATGGAACGTATATCTTCTGATATTATACTCGACGAAAGCCTAAAAAATAGAGAGTTTAAATTAATTATATGGCAGCCAAAGCAAGGTAAGGATTATAACGAGATGTTAATTAACATGATAAAAGACGAAAGAGAACTAGCTAGAGAAGTAACTAAAGAATCGGTTAAGGAAGCAGTTAAGGAGGCAGAAAAAGAGTTAGAAACTAAAAATAAAACACTTTCAACTCTTACTAAAAAGAAGCAGCAACACTCAATTTAAAAAAGTATAGAAGGAGGGGTGTGTGGTGAGTGAAGCTAGTCAAACAATGTTACGAAGTTTAAATGAAAAAATGGCACCGCTTTTTAGTGAAAGAGAAAAGGTGGCAAGTGAAATGAGTGAAATAAATACTCGGATAGCTGATTTAAACAAAGAAGGGAATGCCAAAAAAGAAGAATGGAATGAAATAAACGCTAAGCTAACCGATATAATGCTCGAAATTAGAGAAGTCCAAAAAGCAGAAAGGCAGGGGGAGAGGTGATTAGATGAACGAAGTTAGTGACGCAATTTTACAATCCGAAAAGGAGCTTATGTCTCAATTAGCCACTAAAGGTGTGCCGGCAGTATTTAAAGTTAGCTTTAAAATATTAGAATTGTCTAGTAAGGCTTTGTCAGAAGCTATGAAATTTCAGCTAAAAGCTACAAAAGGTTTTACTAACATGGGAATATATGCTTACAATAAACATAAATCTAAAAAGATTAATAAAAAAGAAACTGCTGAAAATGATAAACACTATCATGTGGCCGGCATTGGAAAAAGATATAAAAACATAGATAAAATTGCAGAAGATAAGGGTCAAACTTTGGAAGCTGTGAGTGTTACTGACAGAAAAATGTTGGGTTTTGAGAGCATTGCAAAAAAGTATGGTATAAAATACGGTTTACGTAAAGTTGTAGGTTCTACACCAGCGGAGTGGCAAGTGTATTTTATGGCAAAAGACAAAATAAAGATGGAAAATGCATTTAAGGAATTTACCACTCAGAAAGTAGATAGACACAGAGAAAGCCCAAAAGAGAAAATAAGTAGAGCAATTGCGAGGATGTTAACCCATACCGCACCCGAAAAAACAATGCGTCATTCTCCGCAAACGAGGTGATTAGCATGAATAAATGGATTATCATGAGCCTGTATGTAGCTCTTTTTTTATTTGTAACTTTTGGGGTTTGGTTTTTGATAGAGAATTTTTTAGTTTTTGAGTTACCACTTCATCCTTTAGCCCTAGGTGCGTTGATGGGTATATTAGCGGTAATTCTTTTTTGGCAGTTAACACAAAACAAGAAGAAATATAGGTTAAATAAGGAACACGGGTCGGCTAGATGGGGAAAAAAGGCGGATGCCGCTCCGTATATGTCAAAAAATATGGACGATAATATAATTTTAACGAATACAGAATTTTTGACAATGAATAGTCGCCCGAAAAACCCAAAATACGCACGAAATAAAAATATATTGGTGATAGGAGGTTCAGGGAGTGGAAAAACATTTTTTTACGCTAAACCAAACATAATGCAGACAGATAGCCTTTTGTACCCGGTATCTCTGATTATCACGGACCCGAAAGGTGGCCTAGCCTCGGAGACTGGTCAATTACTGTTGGATAAAGGGGTAGAGCTACGTATATTGAACACAATAGATATGAAAAAAAGTATGAAGTATAACCCATTTGAATATATCCGTAGCGAAAAGGATATTTTGACTTTTGTAACTGCATTAATAGCAAACACCGACGGAGATGCCGGAAAGCAGAGCGGTGAAGATTTTTGGGTTAAGGCGGAAAAAATGCTATATCAAGCTCTAGTGGGTTTGATTTTTCATGAATACCCAAAAGAAGATAGAAACATGAACGCATTAGTCGAGCTGATTAATATGATGGAGGTGCGGGAAGAAGATGAAAGTTTTGAAAATGCGGTGGACATAATATTTAAAGAAATAGAGTATGGGAGAGGTTATGAAGAGAATCCTGAAACAAAGCAGGTACTGGAAAAAGGTGAGAATCCGCAACCGGACCATTTTGCGGTAAGGCAATATAAGAAATATCGCTTGGCGGCCGGCAAAACGGCCAAAAGCATACTTATATCGTGCGGTGCGAGGTTAGCCCCGTTTGACATCGGCGCAATACGTGATTTAACAAGCACGGACGAGCTTGAGTTGGACAAGCTGGGCGGTTACTTAGCTGAACCAAAACCCAAGTTAGTACAGAAAACAAAAATAGTGGTTGACAAAGACGGTAAAAGCAAAAAAATACCTGTTTTTAAAACAGTTAATGGGGTAAAAAAGCCTGTTATGTCGCCGATTAGGGACAAGAATGGAAAAATTATATACAACGAACCGGAAGTTGTAAAACAAAAATATGCCCTATTTGTTATTGTGAGCGATACTGATAAAAGTTTTAACTTTATTGTAGCACTGATGTACACCCAACTTTTCAATTTGCTGTGTTATGAAGCAGACAATAAATTTGAGGGACGCTTACCGGTTCATGTCAGGATGATTTTAGACGAGTTTGCGAACATAGGAAAAATCCCTGACTTTGAAACGTTGATAACGACTATAAGAAGCCGTGAAATATCTGTTACCCCAATAATACAAACGCTTAGCCAGTTAAAGACTATTTATAAAGACGCTTCTGAAACGATAGTAGGTAATTGTGATACTCAATTATTTTTGGGTGGCAAAGAAAAAACAACGCTAGAAGATATAAGTAAAATGCTTGGAAAAGAAACAATAGACAGTTTTAATACATCCAAAAGTGGAGGTAGCTCAAAAGGTGGCTCTGTATCGTACCAAAAAATGGGCAGGGAGCTTATGAGTACGGATGAAGTTGGGGTAATGGATAATACAAAGTGTATTTTACAGATACGAGGTGAGCGGCCATTTTTTTCGGACAAATATAAAACAAAGGAGCATAAGAATTATAAGTTTTTGTCCGATTATGACCCCAAAAGGCGCTTAGATGTTGAAAAATTCATAAATGAAAGGCGAAAAAAAGAGGCAGAAAAAACGAGTATAAAAAAGGATAACAAGAAAAAGATAAATGAAAATGAGCTTGTAGAGCAAGGTTATTTGGTGTTACCAAGTCAACATGAGGTTTCTAAATAAATAGAAATCAAGTTAATTGAGTATATATGCTGCCAAGTCAGCATAAAGTCTAATACAAAGGAGAATTTAAGTTTATGTTAAATACAGAAAAAGGAAGAAAAGTTGTAAGTTTTTTAGAGAAAGCAAAAACCAAAATTGCGGGGATATACACATTTTTATTTGTTATGTGGATAACTGCAACGCCTGTATATGCGTCGGGTGCTGATATAGGGAGCGTTACGACGGGAGTTATGCAGCTGTTGGGTTGGGGAGTAGGAGCACTTGGGGCGTTCTTTGCTGTAATAGGTGTTATAATGTTTTTTATTGGTAGAGCTCAGGACGATTCTAACCAGCAAAACAAAGGCACAAATATGATTGTAGGTGGTATCGTGTTAATAGCTTTAGGTGTTGCTATACATGGTATTGGTGGTGATATATTCGGTTCACCTCCGACAATTTCATTTTAGTATGTTATGTATGTTGGTTGTTGCGAACGAGGAAAAGTCGATTCGTTGTCGATTCGTTATATTTAAATTTTTTTTCGTTCGCAAAGCAATCAGCAAAATAAAAGTGGGTGGTTGATTGAGGTGGATAGAAAATACTCTTCGTGACGCTGTATATGATATACTGGGCGGAATAATGGGTAATTTTAACGAGCAGTTAGGGACAGCAGTAGAGCAAGTAGCCCAAAGCCCTGTGGACTTTGCTCTAGGCGGAACAAATATTGGTGCAGATATTATGAACATGTTACAAAACTTGTCCGACAACGTTATTTTGCCACTTGCAGGACTTGTATTTACTGTGCTAGTAACCTATGAGTTGATAGGGCTGATCATGCAAAAAAATAACCTTGGTGACGTTGATTTAGGAATGTTCCTTAAATGGGGGATAAGGGTTGTTTTTGGCATATTTTTTCTATCCTATGCTTTTCCTATCGTAAACGGTATATTTTCTATAGGAAGCTCGGTAATAAGTTCAGCGGTTGGTGGCGGAGGCGGGCTAGGTTCACAAGGAAATAATCTAATATCTTTATTAACATGGATAGTTAATGCAATTGGGCTTCTAATAATGGTTTATGGTGTAATAGCTTTTTTTATAGGTTTCACACAAGATGACGCTTCGGCTAAGCACAGAGCGGCTTTAGCATTAGTTGGTGGAGCGATGGTAATAGGAGCAGGACTTTTGATAAGCCAAGTTGGTCAGATGTGGGGAAGCAATGGTGGCGGCGATGTAACCGTAGGTGGAGAAGAGCTAACTTTAGATGTAGAATTACTGCGAGAAGCTGTAGATGATATGGGTACGGGTGAATTGGTTAGTATGTTCTTAATGACGCTAGTTATAAGAGGAGTGATGTGGGTTGCGAGTATAGGAATACAATTTATAATAATCCAGCGTTTTATCGAGATTTATATGTACGCTTCTCTTGCGGCACTCCCAATGTCTACTTTTGTAAATAGTGAAATGGGGAGTGTAGGAAAAAATTATATTAAAACAATGGCAGCCTATACATTCCAAGGTCTTTTGTTAATTATCGTTTTTAGCATTTATGACGTATTGGTGTCTTCTGCACTGAATGGGATGATGGCAGAAGTGGTTCAAGGCGAGGATATAATGTTTTCAATGGTTATGTTGGCAGGTTTTTCAATTTTGTTACTCAAAGCGCTGTGGAAAACAGGTGCAGTGGCTAAAACAATTTTTGGTGTATCGTAATGATAAAGCACTTTTAGGAGGTGTGTTTTTGAGCAATTTTTTTAGAGCTTGGACAGGCGAAAAAATGGTATATTTTAAAAAGATGGAAATAATAAGGATGGGACTTTTATTTCCGAATATAAATTGCATACCACCGGAAAATATGAAAAGCATAATGCACAGCAAAGGGACGATGGATACGGAGGGGGTTTTAGTTTTTGATAGCGATATAGTAAAAGTAACTCATAAGAAGAAACGCTATAGCAAAACGTATATAATAACAAGCTGTGCAAAGCACGGCTTTTTTACTGCTTATGAAAATAATGAAAACAAAAAAATCGCCTTATTAGATTCCAAAAAATTTTTTATTAAAGTTGTAGGCAACATTTTTGAGGGAAGGAGGTACGAATATAGAGAAAGTAGCGATAAAAAGAAGAACAAATGTAGATAAGTTATGCATTGACATAAATTTATGCAAAAAGTGTATATGGAGCAAGGATTACGGTAGTGTTGTTTATTGCCCTTACAATAAATGTGTCGAATATACGCAAAGTGAGCATTATATAGGATGGTTAAAGAACAGAGAAGAAGCAGAACAACAAGAAAAAGAAGAAAGAGAACAAAGAAAAGAAAAAAGAAACTTTAAAAGCGTAGAAAAGAAAGGAGTTTTTACGGCATGATAAACTTAATTAATTTATTTAATATAGGCGCAATAAAAATTAATTCTACAATGAGCGATATTGTAGCAATCAATGCGGATAGACTTTCCCACTTGGAAACAATGGCAAACATCGGTAGAGTTAGTTTAGCGTTTTTATTTACAATCGTAGTTTTTGGGATAATATTTGTTACAATAAAAGTTATGATTAAACATTCTTGTATGCCCGGCGGTGTGATCTATGAGGAGATAGAACGTCAAACGGAAAAATATTATAAGAACGACGAAGACGAAGAAGAGTATTACTATGGGGATTTGATGTGGTCTAAGGAATCTTCGACAGTTAAATTAGAAGACGATTCGGATATTGTGGTGGAAGAGTCTGTGGAAGAAGAAAATGAAAGCGAGAAATTAAAAAAGTAGGAGGTGCGTTGTGGCTTATGTAAATGTACCGAAAGATCTAAATGACATTAAGTCAGCGTTTGCGTTTGGGCTAACAGGCACTCAATTAGGCATATTTGCTTCGGGTGTGCCTGTGGTTATTCCGGTATACTTTATGGCTCGAGGTGCGGTAGGGATAGGGCCGGCTCTGTTTTTGATGATTTTGTCCGGTATGCCTTTTGCTTTTTTTGCACTTTTTCACTGGGACGGTATGTCTGCCAAAAAATGGCTACAAAATATATTACGCCAAAAAATATACCCGCAGCAACGTATTTATAAAACCAAGAATTTTTATACAAAGATAGACAAAGCAACGAAGGAGGCTTATTGTGAGCAAAAAAACAACCCAAAGCATACAACAAAAAAAGGTAGCACAAAACGCAAAGGAACACAAGGTAAACAAAAGAGCTAATAGAGCGAATAAGAATATAGACATATCAAAAAATAATGCCCGAAAAGGCTTGTTGTCTAGCATTTTCGGTGTTGGTAATGCTCCCAAAACTGTACAAGATACTATTCCATATAAACATATATACAAAGACGGTATATGTGTTTTGCCGGATAACAAATATAATAAAACTATTGCATTTAAAGATATTAATTATCAATTAGCCAAAACAGAGGATAAACAACAGATATTTGATAAATATTGTAAATTTTTAAACTATTTTTCGACAGAGATGGAGATACAGCTATCTTTCGTGAATAGATTTACTAACCGTGAAGATATAGAGAGCAGTATTGATATTCCGTTCCAAAAAGATGAGTTTAACCATCTCCGCAAAGAATATAGAGAAATGTTGCGAAATCAGCTTGCTAAAGGCAATAACGGACTGATAAAGAACAAATACATAACTTTTAGCATACAAGCAAAGAGTTTGAAAGAAGCTAGAACACGCCTTGAGAGTATAGAGCGAGATATTTTGTTGAATTTTAAGACGATGGCAGTACGTGCATGGTCGCTTGACGGTGTGGAGCGTGTACAACTGTTGCATAGCCAACTGCACCCAACAGGTAAAGAAAAGGTTGATTTTAACTGGTCTGATTTAGGCAAAACAGGGATGAGTACAAAAGATGTTATATGCCCGAGTTCTTTTGATTTTAAAGAAAATAGGTTTTTTAAAATGGGAGATATTTGGGGGTCGGTTAGTTATTTGAAAATAGTTGCAACTGAGCTACCGGACGATTTGTTAAACCAGTTTTTAAATTTAGAATCTGCTATGACATTGAGCATTCATATCAGGAAAATAGAGCAAGATAAGGCGTTAAAACTGGTAAAACGGAAACTTACAGATGTGGACGCTATGAAAATAAAAGCACAGCAAAAAGCTATAAATAGTGGCCACGATATGGACATTATTTCGCAAGACATAATAACTTACGGTGAAGAAGCTAGAGGTTTGTTGCGTAGCCTACAAAGTCGTAATGAAGGGCTGTTTATGATAACACTTTTGGTGCTTAACATGGCAGGCACGAAAGCAAAACTTAAAAATGAGATTGTAGCTGCAAAAGGCATAGCTCAAAAAGAAAGTTGTACATTGAGACCACTGGACTTCCAACAAGAAAAAGGTCTAATATCCAGCCTTGCTATCGGCAAGAACGAGATAGAGATAGAGCGAGCTTTGACTACGTCATCAACGGCTATTTTTGTGCCTTTTACGACAAGCGAGCTATTTGAAGAGGGTCGCACTATGTATTATGGGTTAAATGCTCTGTCTAATAATCTGATTATGGCAAGTAGGAGCCGCTCTCTGCCGAATCCAAACGGGCTTATATTAGGTATTCCCGGTACCGGAAAGTCGTTTAGTGCAAAGAGAGAAATGTTTAATGTTTTTCTAACGACAAAAGACGATATTTTGGTAATAGACCCGGAAGGTGAGTATGCGCCTGTTATAAACGCACTTCATGGGCAAGTTATAGATGTATCGCAAAACAGTAAAAATTTTATTAATCCGTTGGATATACACGAAAATTATGCAGCAGATACGGACGGTGGGGACCCGGTAGCAATGAAATCGGATTTTATACTGTCTTTTTGTGAGCTTGTATTACAAAAAAGAGACGGTTTGCAACCGGAAGAGAGTTCTATTATTGATAGGTGTGTAAAAAAAATGTATCGCCAATATTTTGAAGACCCCACTCCGGCAAAAATGCCTATATTAGAAGATTTATATGCACTTTTGTTGGAAGAGAACCAAAACGGAAACGATGCCGCAGGCTACGTTGCAAGTGCGTTAGAATTGTATGTAACAGGCTCTATGAATATGTTTAATAGGCGTACAAATATTAATCTTAATAACAGGGTGGTTTGTTTCGATATTCGCTCCTTACAGAACAATCTTAAAAAAATAGGAATGCTTGTGTTGCAGGACGCAGTTTGGGGCAGGGTATCGCAGAATAGGGAAATAAAGAAGCACACTTGGCTGTACGTTGACGAGTTTCATTTATTGCTAAAAGAGGACCAAACGGCTAATTATGCGGTAGAAATATACAAGCGCTTCAGAAAATGGCGCGGAGTTGTTACAGGAATTACCCAAAATGTTTCAGATTTGCTAACTTCCGCCCAAAGCGAAAATATTTTTAAAAATTCACCATTTATAATAATGCTTGGTCAAGCTGAGACCGATAGGCGTATTTTAGCGAAATCACTGGTAATATCGGACGAGCAACTGTCATTTGTTACACAGACCGGTCCGGGTGAAGGGCTTTTGTTTTTTGGAAACACTGTGTTACCGTTCATTGACCGTTTCCCGAAAACTACAGAAATGTATAAGTTAATGACTACTGACCCTAATGATAGTTGATAGAAAGAGTAGAAGGAGTGTGGTGAATAATTAAAAATTCTAAGGTGAAGATAGGGCTTTGGAGCGACGCGATAAATTTTCCGTCGCTCCCATTAATGAAATTATCTGCCTATTATAAAAAACAGGGTTGTAATGTTAAGTTAATAAATGATTTTTCCGAAAAGTTTGATATTGCCTATATTTCCAAAACATTTAATATTCCGGCAATAAAGAAAATTCCGCAACTTGCACAAATGCCCATTGCAGATGAAATATATTTAGGTGGCACAGGATTTGCTATAGAGGATATAAACGGCAAGGAGCGTTATAGAAAAAGCAAAGACCATGCTTTACCATATGATATTGAGCATATTTATCCCGACTATGGGCTGTATTCTGAATTAACAAAGAATACAGCCTTTGGTTTTTTAACGAGGGGTTGCCCTAACAGCTGTAGTTTCTGCGTGGTTAGTCGTAAAGAGGGTTTAAAAAGTGTTCATGTTGCAGATTTGCCGGAATTTTGGCACGACCAATCTAACATTAAGCTGATGGACGCTAATCTGCTTGCGTGTGATAATGCTGAAAATTTACTCAATGCTTTGATTGCGTCGAAAGCCAATATTGATTTTACGCAAGGCATTGACGCACGGCTTGTAGACGACCATACAGCACAACTGTTTGCTAAAATGAAAATCAAGATGATACACTTTGCATTTGACCTTATGGGCAACGAAGCCGAGATTATAAGGGGCTTAAATTTATTTCGTAAATACTCCCCTACTACTTGCAGAGAACGCAAGGTGTATATTCTCACTAATTATAACACTACCTTTGCACAGGACTGGTACAGAGTAAAAAAAGTTATGGAACTGGGCTATCAGCCTGATGTGCGGATTTATCGGAAAGGTACTCACGCACGGTTTTTAACCGACCTTGCACGTTGGGCGAACCTTCCCCTACTATACCGCTCTTGCTCGTTTGAGGATTATATCCCACGCAAGGATGGGAAAAGGTGTGGGGAGTTGTACCGAGATGTTATACAGTCTTAGGAAGGAGAGTCTATGGGGAATGATAAAAACAAAGAAAACAAAGAAAATACAGAAGATTTTAGATTAGACAAAAAGACTGATAAAGATATTTCTGCAAAAGAAAGTATTAATAATGTTCTTGATTCTAACGCCTCACTAAAAGAAAAAGAAGCACCAAATTTGCAAGACGAAAAGGGCGAAAATTTGCAGGATGATAAAGGTGCAGAGCTTACCAAAAAGAATAGGCTTGAGGAAAAAATTGAGGAAAAAACTGAACTACCTACTTATGGCAATTACATAAAAAACCGCAAAAAATATAACAAATACGCAAAAAGAGTAGAAGCTGCTGCCCAACCTTATATAAGCCCTTTGCTTGATAATGGCGACAACGACGAACACAAAGACGACGAAAAAGAAGAAAGTAAAAAAGAAATATCTGAAACAGGAGATTTTGAGGAAGGGTCGCCTCGTAGAGAAAGTGGTGACATAGACAAAGATGAAGAACCGGGAAAATTTCTCGGTGTAGAAAGTAATGCGGAAGAAAACAATTCAACGGCAGGGTATGCAGAAAAAGGCTATAAGGGCGATAGTTTACGAAAAAAAAGTCCTATCCCAATAAAAACAAATGCCGACGGTACTACGGAAGGAACCTCATTATCTTCGTCAAACGCTGTATTAGAAGAACCTCCAAAAAAGAGTCCAGAGAGCAGGCTACAGGACGAAAAGTCAGAACTTAAAACAAGCAATAAAACGCTTTTAAACACGCACAGCCCCCGCACAATAAGTAGCGATAAAACAATAACCGAAAAAAACGAAAAAGAAGAGCCACAAAAAAAAGACCGGATAAAAGCTAGTCGTAAGAAGATTTTAGCAGACGCGCAATCAGAAAATATTGACACACAAAAAGAAGCTCCTAAATATATAGAAAATCAGTTGAGAGATAGCCGTAATTCTGCCGAAACGGATAACAAAAGTGTTCTGCAATCAGACAGCTTGGACAAACTAAAATCTTTAGAAGAATTAGCGGCTGATAAAAAATCATCTCCCAAAACACAGAAGGAATTTAATCGTAAGAAAGCGCATAAAAACGCTTCTCAAGCACAGTCAACCGCCGTAAGTTCCAAGCAAGATAAGATAGCGGATAAGATAGAAAAGAAAGTTGGTTATGGCACTAACTTACACGAAAAAAGAGAAAAAAATGCCCAAAAAATACCTACTAAAAAAATCACTACAAAAGAGCGTGTTTTCGATGAAACTAAAGGTTATTCCGAAAATATAAAGAGCAAAGAAGATGTGGCTGTTCCTGAAAGGGAAGCTAGATGGAACAATCCCGGTTATCGCACGAAAGTCAAGGCAGGGCTTAAAAGTAGCGATAATCTAGGAGATAAAGCAAAAGTAATCGGCAAAGAAAGTGCAGTAGCTATTGCTAAATCTCCGCTAAAAGTTGCTAAAACTAGTGTTTCATATGGCTCAAAATTGGTAGTACACAGAGCTCACGCTCGTGTAAGGCAAGAGATAAGGGAAGCAGATGACGAATTTTTAAAAGCGGCTCACTATGTGGAACAGAAAGTAGAGCGAGAAATATCAAAAAATGCCAAAAAACTAAACCCTGTTCAAGCGTACAGTTATATAAAAAACACTCCCTATCGCAAAGAAGGGAAATTGCAGTTAAAAGAGCTGAAAAACAATAGGAATATTGCTCTTTTGCGTGTAAAACAAGATAAACAGACCGGTACAAATCATATGACAGGCGAAAAAAGCAATGCAATAAGCCGTGCATGGCAAAAACGCAAAATAAAAAAAGATTACGCCAAAGCATATATGGCTGCAAAAGGCGGCAGGGGTAGCGGAACAATGTTTAAAGATATGTCACGAGAAGTTTTGCGTGGTAATTATAGAGCTATTGTTACTGTACCGATAAAAGTCATTGCTAAAAGCCTATTTGTTTTAACTGCTAAAGTTACTGTTTTGAACCCGCTGTTTTGGAAAATAGCTGTAATATTTGGATTGTTTTTCTTTTTAATGACAGCAATTACGGCGTGTATGGTCATCTTTATGCCGATGATGAGCGCTCCAAATGTTGAAAATTATGAGGAGCTGATAAGTTATATAGAGTATGTACGTGAGTTAGACCGTGAAGTTAATCAAGAAATAAGATATAGGATAAATGCAAACGATATTTATCGGGTAGGGCGTATAGTAAACGGTGTGTTTGAGTATGACGATACTTCCAATGAGCTAGTTGGTGGTATGCCGCAGTTAAATACTAGTATTAACCACTTTTTTGCATTGTTTATGGTGTTTTTTGATAATGATTGGGAAAATGCGTATGAAAACCTTCGTTATTTACATGGTCATACGTATTCTTTAGAGTTTTTGTACGACATTTATTTAGAATGGTTTGACGGTTATGAAGTTTATTATGAGCGTGATATTTATGGGAATTTCGTGTACGACCATATGGGTAATCGTGTATATAGCTATGTTTACGGTTATTTTACAGACGAGTACGGTAATTATATATACGGACGCTTACGTGTAGAAGGTTATGTGCCAAGAACTCGTGTAATGGTGGATTTGCGAATATTTACCTTGGAAGAAATTATAGAATTGTTAAATGAACGCTATATAACAGGGCAAAGCCAACGCTATTTGGATGAAACAGATAGGGAAATTATTGAGGACTTGGCAAACAGCAATATCCTAATACATTTCCCCGAAATAGGCGACCGTGGTATGGGCGAGTGGGTTTTTGGTGTATCACCGGAAGAGATAGAAGAAGCATTTGACGGGCTACAGATAGCGTGGCCTACTAACCATAGGGGGATAACAAGCCCTTGGGGACCTAGGATTATTTTTGGGCAACCACAATTTCACAACGGTATTGATATTGGTATTGGTGTAGGCACACCGGTTTTTGCAGCTATGAGTGGTGTAGTTATAGAAAGCAGTTACAATACAAACGGAGCGGGAAATTGGATAAGGATACGCTCGGCACAAGGAGTGGAAATACGCTATTTGCATTTAGGTACAAGCAGAAGTAATAGCGGTAGGCTAGTCAGAGCGGGGGATACAGTAAACATAGGCGACCAAATAGGATGGAGTGGCAGCACAGGACGTATTACCGGCCCTCACTTATGTTTTGTTGTTTTAGTAAATGGAAGCTCAATAGACCCTTTAAGTGTGTTGCCCGGTAGCAATAACTTAGATAATCGAGGATTATTTAATGTGGCTATAGCAAACGCACTTTATAGCTGCTGTTCTTCTAACGAAAATGCTGGTAATAGCCAACAACAGACAGTAACAATAATAAAACTAAAAAAGGAGATGTATACATGATGTTAGATTATATGCAGGAAAACCAAGAAAATCAAGAAATTATGGAAGAAACCGTGAAAGAAAAAGAAAATATAGGCGAAGACGAAAAGCTATTAGATACAGAAGATATAAATTCAGTAGATACAACGGAAAAATCGGAGACGAAAAAGCGTCCAAGAGCTAATAAAAATAAACAAAACGCAAAAGGCACAAAAGGGAACAAACAAAGGAATAAACAAAGCACTCAAATTTTGTTTGAGATTGGTTTAAGGTTAAAAGAGATAGAAGCTGAAAAAGAAAACTTGTTAATCAAACAAAACGAGATTTTACTGGCACAAGTTAAAGAACTGGATTTGCTTAAAATAATGGTAAGTGATGAAAAGTTTGAACTATTAAAGGATTTACTTGCAAATGAAAAATTGACGTAAGGAGGGTGAAGTTGAAAAAATTAAAATTTTTGGGGAGCGTTATTAAAAGTGCAACGCTCCTTGTTTTTGCTTTGCTTATGACTTTTATCATACCTATACACGTACTTGCGAATAGTGAAAATAGCTTAAGAATAAGTACAAACTGGTCCGGCGGTGATATTCTTACGCTAGATATTACAGATTTGGAAACAAATGTAACCCAATCTGTAGCAGTCAGGCTTTCCGATTTGATAGCCGAAGATGAAAATGTGCCTTATATAATGTTGCAAGCTATGGATATATTGGGCTACCGTACCAGTGCTGTTATAAAAATAGACAACCCACTGTATAGACCATATGTTCCACAAGAACAGGAAACGGAAGAAGAGCAAGGGCAACAAGAGCCGATACAGGTCATAGTACAACCGGCTGCTCCACCACCACAACAAATTGTTCCAACGCCCTCGCCGCCCCCTGCCCCTACTGCACCAAGAGAGGTTTCTTTGAACGAGCTTAGGGACATTTTAGTTAGGGAAAGAGAGGTGTCTGTTCTGTGGAATTATCACGATTTGCGTATGACAGAACTGATGATTGAGCATGGTATAGCATTAAATGCGTTGTTGGCGGAGTTTGGTTACGATGTTAATGAAGTTTTTAGAGAGTATCGAGAAGCCAATTTGCCGCCGCGTCCGCCAATGCTTACCCCGGACGGAACCGGCACTGTGGTAGATAATGTCATGACTATAAACGACATAGAATTTTTTACCGTCAGTTCTACAGAAGGTTCAGACTTCTTTTTAGTTATAGACCGTCAACGACCATATGATAATGTGTATTTGTTGAATGCTGTAACAGAAGCAGATTTGCAAGCTCTAGCACGAGAAAGAGCTTTAGCAACAGGGCAGATACCGCCGGGCTTTGAAACCGCACCGCCACCACCGCAAGAGCCACAACTAACGATAGAAGAGATAATAGCAGCCATACAAGAAGCAAACATAGCCGTGCAACCCGCCCCTGCCCCTGTGGTGCAACAACAATCAGGGACTGGGGTTCTTTTGCCAATAGCCGGTATGGTTTTGCTTCTTGCTGGAGCAGCTTTTGTGTTCTTAAAATTGAGGAAAAACACCGACAATTCCCATGAACAAGCAGTAGAAGACGAATATGACGATGAAGATGACGGTGATGATGGAGATGATTATGTTTTAGACGATGAGAACATTGGAGTGGACTACGGAAATGTATCAGATGATGACGAAGGTGATGAAGCTGAACAACAAAGCGTACCAAACGATGACGACAATTATAGTAATGAAACCACAGAACCTACAGAACAAAGTTTAGGGATGGGAGGTGATGGGGATGGTGAAACAGAAGAACCAATATACAAAAACGAAGAAAATGAAGAAGACGAAGAAGGCGGGTACAGTTAAAAATAAGCGAAATAATTGTACGGCTTCTGTAAATAAAGAAAATAAAAAAAATAATCATGCGAATATTTGTGCATGCAAAACAAAAAGCAAAAATATGAAAATATTAGGTATTTTTGCTTATGTCTTTATTGTGTTATTATCTGCTGTATCAGCGAATGTTGTTGTAACTGCAACAGTTGGTACAGCAGCAGAACCTACAGTATCAAGAAATTTTGATGAAGACGATTTTAATGCTATAGGTATTACCGTTATTATACCGCCACCACAAGAAGCACAGGAACCGGTTGCACCTATCGTATATACGCCTAGAGTTTTTCCGGTACGAGTGGCGGAAGGATACAATTATGCAGGTGTGCGGGAGCTTGTGCGAGTGTACGAGCTACTACCAAACGAAAGCCCGGAATGGATAAACACCGAGAGTTTTGAGCGTAACGGTTACTATTTTACCATTGCAGATATTGTACGACAGTTGGATATTAACCATACTAGCCGCGAACATACAGAAATAAAAGAAGTACAAACTCCGACTAACAATTTAGCGAACGTTATAAACAGTTTACACACTACAATGGAATTTACGGACGATTATGGTTACACGGGCGTGTTGCATTTAAATATCGATACATTAGATATGAGCCAAGACGGCACACGAACAAGTAACCGTCAGGTAACGCAAGTACGGGAATACCCTCATCTTCATACTGCCGATTTAGCTCTAATCCCCGAAACCATAACAGCGGGCGGACATACGTATAGGCGCAGCAATGTAGAATGGCGTACAAATACTACAAATGCTATTGATTTCCAAGCAGTAGCAAGCACTTTTACAGCTGTGGCTACATTCGTAAGAAATGCAACCAGTACAGTATCTACAGGCTACACAACAACGGTGGAATACAGCGGTGTACTAACTCGTATAGCACAAGGTGAAGTGCGTTTTGTAGCTACGTTTATAGGTACACCAATAAGCGGTGTAGGAACAGCGATAAGAAATACAAACCATACAGAATATGATATATTGGAATCAGAAGGTGAAGATAATAGTTATGTTGAGGGAGAAGAATACGAGCGAGAAGATATACAAGAGGAGATAATTGCAGAAATTATTGCGACAGATACAGATACAGAAATTGTCGAAAACACAATAATCACTCCCCTTGTTTTTGCTATTGTAAGCGGAGTATTGTTTTTGTCTACTTTGGGTTTAGTAACATGGCAAATCGTACAAAAAATGACTAACTTAAAAAATGAAACTCGTATTAGACAAAAAAATCAAAAAAATGCTTATGTATCTAGGACACACGAAATTGTGGATATGGACAGAAGAATTGTACCACAAAGAGATAATATAGAAATGTTAGAAAGTAGTAGTATAACCATATCAGAAAAATCAGAAAAAGAAAATAATGACGAAAATTCACGGTCGCAATGGAATTTTAGCAAACCAAAAGAAGAAAAGGAGAAAGAAGATGAAGATGACTACATCTACTTCGGAAGGTACTTTTAACAGAACTTTCTCTGTTAAAAAGATTGTTAGCAGTATAATAATTATAGTGAATTTGGTGGCAATAACGGTGTTAGTGGCGTTTTTTGCTGTACCAAGAGAAATAGACCAATATCTAATATTTAGAATTATCGGTGGTTCTCTGCTTGTGTTTGCGGTAGTATTATTGGTGTTTTTTCTTGTAAACAAAGCAATGAAAGCACGTGCAACGAACGCAAAAAAAGAGAAAGAAGCGTTAGTAACACGTATGCACAACATGTTGGAAAAGGATAGAATTTTAGTATCAGTTTCACAAAATTCAAAAAATTCAAAAAAAAATAAAGAAGTGGCAAAAAGTGAAGTAACAAAAAGTGAAAATTATATTGACTTTGGTTGGTGAAAGTAGTATAACAAACATTGATTTACAGATGTGTTTGTTATAGGTTAGGAGGTGTTTTTTATTTTTAAAATTTTTGGAAAAACAATGATTGTGATAGGGTTAATTCTTTTGTATTGTTCCCCTATATCAGCTAGTATTAGACCGCCGTCAGACCATTTTGGGGGCGGGGAACGGGATATACATGTGGCTACTGCCCCACTTATTAACCCTTTTGTTAGAGATATTCACATAGCTTTCGGAACAGACATTGCACATGTAAATTCAATAACAACGCCTATATGCTATGTATACGGTGATATATTGGGTTATATACACATAGAACGCCTTAATCGTACCGTCACTATCGTTGGCGGAGCCACAATGGCAGCTATGGATA
>JGI24700J35501_10930823_pt1 | contig 25757 bp, 22 predicted proteins | sample TergutTh196P1_FD_35501 | JGI IMG/M metagenome (IMG submission 35501)
TATCAATTAGTGCCAAGATGTAATGCAAATACTTGATAAAATTCGCAAAGTTGAATGAGGATTCGTACTCCGTCAAGAGTAGCGAATCGTCTTCCAAAAGAAACGCACCGTCGCCACGGTATTCTACCGCCATTACAGGGTAATCCGTGGGCAGCATCTGCTTTATTTTCGGCAAGTCTAAGCCATAGACATTTAGGGATTTATCTTTGTAATGCTGGCTTAACGCCTTTGATAGTATATCCTTGTTCGTGTGGGATATGGACATTTGTTAGCCACCTCTCTAGGTTTATTATACAGGATTGTTGGTGGACTGGCAAGAAAAATTTTAGAAAGAGGACGCAATGAAAAATCAAAAAATATTATACGGAGCAGGCAAAATGAGCGAACGAGCATTTAACCACTACACAAAAGCCGACCCAACAGCGGTATATTGCTTTGCAGACACGTACAAAGGCGGCACGGAGTATTTGGGCAAGCCTGTACTTGCATTTGACGACTTTTTGAAGATTTGCAACGACTACGAAGTAATTATCTGCATTTTTGATTGTTTCGATGTGTTCAAAAAAATGCAGGATGCTAATTTTACGAAATACACCATATGGCATGACGATATGTTGCTCTCGCCGCTCGAACGGTTTCCGAAACTGCTTGAATATAAGGAAAAATTCGGCAAACCGTTGGAAAGCATAGCCAAGCCGAGATTGATTTACGGCACTGGGCTTTTCAAGGAAGTCGCACCGCTGTATTACGGCGAAGAGAATATCACTTTTGCCGACAACTTGGAGGATTTGCCCGCTAAACAAGATGAGTATGACATCACAATTAGTGCGTATAATTACGAATCAAACGTAAAATCCTTGCAAAATACAGGAGTGTTGAAATTCAGCGTGGCGGAATATTCCGACGACTATCGAATTGCGGAGAGTTTCACGACTAAAAGTAATTTGGACGTGTATTCGGGCATACGCAACAGAGAAGAAGTCGGAACAATAGACTTTATCAAATATCCTGAATTGGTGGCGGAATATAGACCTCATGTGGTAAATATATTCAAACTCTTTCATAACAAGCAAGGCACAACGTCCCTATCAAGAAGTTTGTTTGAAAATCAGCTTTATGGGCATTATGAGTATATGAAAAAATACGCAAACCGTACCAATGAAATTTACGAAAGTCCAGCTGTTGAACATTCTGTTTGGTTTTCAAATAGTCCGCTAAACGTAAACTTTTTGAATTCCATTTCAAGCGGAAAACATTGGAAAAGTCATAAAATGCCCAAAAACTTCATGTTGCATACTGTAGGCCCATACATACGCTATGCAGAGTCATTTTATAATGACGAGCTGTATGCGAACTACAAAAACCAATTAGGCAGAAATTTGCTGGTTTTCCCTATGCTTTCGTTGCCAACAGATAATTTTTCAACGCCGTATTATCGCCAATTCGTTGATTTTTGCCTGAAACAAGCCAAGGGATTTAATTCTATCACAGTTTGTTCACATTACAACAGTATCAATAACGACACAATAGCCGCATTTAGAGCGGAGGGAGCAAACATAGTTTGTGCAGGTGCAGTCCTTACAGATTTTTCATTTGTAAAACGGCTAAAAACAATAATTACTGCGGCTGATGCAGTTGTAACTGATGGAATCGGCACTCATATTGCTTTTTGTTTGGGACTTGACAAGCCGATAAAATCTTATTTGCCGCAGGTGGATTTTTCGGCTGATGATTCAACGAAATCTGCACATTTCAAATTTCAAAAAAAATATTACGATGCTCTAAACACCGAAGAATGGGGAATAACAGCTGAACAATTAGAAACATTTGAAGAATTTTGCGGATTTACGCAAACGAAAACAAAAGAAGAAATGGGAGCGATATTTGACTTGAGTAAGCGGATAATGCAGAATGCGGATTATAAATGTTCCAAGTATGCAGATGCAATCCGTTACACGTATCGAGAATTGAGCAGAGCCACAGCCGAAAGCGATAAGTTGCAGTTTAGGCTTATGAAAGAGGCATTGGCTGAGGGTTAAAACAGGAGGGGTGGTTTTATGAAAATAAAAGCCTTGGTGGCAGTACGTTCTGGATCCGAACGAGTTCCAAATAAAAATTTACGTAACTTTTCAAATGGAACGTTACTGAAATACAAGTTAGAACAACTTTTACGTATATCAGCCCTTGACGGTGTGGTGGTAAATTCAAATGACGATACCATGCTAGATATAGCCAAAAATTTGGGTTGCGAAGTGGTTAAGAGGGAGCAAATTTTTGCAGATGCCAAAACTTCGATGAGTGATGTATACGAAAATATGGCAGAAAATTTTACTGGAGATATAGTTGTTTACTGCAATGTTACTAATCCGTTAATATCCGATGAACAGATAATTCGGGTAATAGAGGTATATTTAGATAATGAATTTGAGTCGGTCAACACCGCTCATTTAGTTAAAGAGTTTTTGTTTTTGGATAATAAACCGATAAATTATGACGTAACCAAACAGCCACGGAGTCAAGATTTGCCTGATATTTATGCACTAAACTTTGCGGCAAATGTAATATCAAAAGAGCATATGATTCGATTTAAAAATATAATTAGCCCCAAATGTAAGTTGTTGGAAATACCCATGATAGAGGCGGTTGACATTGATACAATGTTGGACTTTGAAGTGGCGGAATATTTATTTGATAAGAAGTTGAAGGGGATTTTATGAACAATATCAATAAACTAGTGTCAATAATAATACCAGTCTACAACGGTAGCAATTATTTAAAGGAAGCAATAGACTCAGCACTTGCCCAAACGTACAAAAATATCGAAATATTGGTAATAAATGACGGTTCAACCGACAACACAGAAGAAATAGCTCAGAGTTACGGCGACCGCATCCGTTATTTCAAAAAGGAAAACGGTGGCGTTTCTACCGCCCTAAACATGGGCATTGAAAACATGAAAGGCGAGTATTTTTCCTGGCTTAGCCATGACGATATTTATTATCCTAATAGGACGGAATTGCTTATAAATGCACTTTACGAAGACGGCGACATGACAAAATTAGCATGGGGTGATTGCGAAAATTTTTATGAAAATACTGGTAGAAAGGTTAGAAGAGGTCCTGATGAAAAATCCACTAAAATAACGGATTCTGTATTTCCGATTATCAGCGGTTTTGTTGGTGGCTGTGCTATACTTATACATCGTTCGCATTTTGATAGAGTTGGATATTTTCGGGAAGATTTGCGATATACACAAGACATTGAAATGTGGCTTAGAATGTTTAGAGGACAACAATCCGTGTATGTACCGCATTTTATGCACATAACACGTATACATTCAGAAGCCGTTTCTAACACTAAGAAAAAGGAACATATGGCAGCAATGGTAGATATTGGTAAAAACATTGCAATCAGTCTAAGTGCTGATGAAATTACTAGGCTATTCGGTAATTTACGAAAATTTTATTATTATATAAACCTAACTAGAATAATACAGCATGACGGTAATAGTTTGCTAGTGAAATCTTTGTTCCGCAGTCAATTTACAAGTACGCAATGGGAAAAATATCTGCAAAATCAGAGAACATATGCCGAAAAAACCTTTGCAAATCGTGATATATGTATTTTCTGTGCTGGTGGGTTTGGTATTCGAGTGTATTCTGAATTAAAAATGCTTAATCTATCAACAAAATATTTCGCCGACAATGACCTAACCAAACACGGCACAATTATTGTGGATGATGTAAAGTGCTTATCATTCGAGGAACTGGCGAAAATAAAAGACGAAGTCATGGTAATAGTAGCCACCGTAACTCCTGACAACATTATCGAACAACTACAAAACGCCAATTTCTCACACATAACCAGCAAACAGGCGATTGAAAAAGATTTATATAAAATAATGGAAAGTATTTGAATGTTTTAGGAGGAGTTATGAATAAAAATGACAAGATAGTGTCTATAATAATGCCGGTCTACAACGGTAGCAATTATTTAAGGGAAGCCATAGACTCGGCACTTGCCCAAACATACAAAAACATCGAAATATTGGTAGTAAACGATGGCTCCACAGACAACACAGAAGAAATAGCCAAGAGTTACGGCGACCGCATTCGTTATTTTAAAAAAGAAAACGGCGGCGTTTCCACTGCATTAAACATGGGCATTGAGAATATGGAGGGCGAATATTTTTCCTGGCTTAGCCATGATGATATTTACTATCCTGATAGGACAGAACGGCTTATAAATGCACTTTATGAAGACGGAGATATGAAGAAAATAGCATGGGGGACGTTGGACTTTCTTGATGAAAACGCTAAGATACACAGATATATGATAACTGATGATTTAGCAAAAATAACAGATTCTGTATTCCCCATTATTAAAGGCTGGATAGCTGGTTGTGCAATACTCATACACCGTTCGCACTTTGATAGAGTGGGATATTTTAGAGAGGATTTGAGATTTGTTCAAGATTATGAAATGTGGTTTAGAATGTTTAGAAATCAACAAACCGTGTATGTACCTCATGCTGTATATGTGCTTCGCCAACATTCTGATAGTACCACAAATACAGGAAAAGAGGCTCTTCGGAAAGAAAATATAAATTTTTATAGAAATATTGCAACTAGTTTAAGCGTTACGGAAATAACTCGATTTTTTGGTAGTTTAAGGAAATTTTACTTGTTTATTCAAAAATGTATACTTAACTATGGTTTTGAAATAGATAAATATATAAAAGCCATGTTTAGAAGTCAGTTTACAAGTGCAGAATGGGAAAAACTACACAAAAATATTAAAAATACGTTTGTTGGTTGTGATGTATGTATCTTCTGTGCAGGGAGATATGGTAGAAGTTTATATACCACATTAAAGCTACTTAATATATCAGTAAAATATTTTGCCGACAACGACCCAACCAAACACGATACAAGTATTGTGGACGACATAAACTGCCTATCATTCGAGGAGTTATGCAAAATAAAAGACGAAGTAATGGTAATAGTAGCCACCGCCGCTCCTGATGAGATTATCGAACAACTACAACAAGCCAACTTCCCACACATAACCACCAAACAAGCGATTGAAAAAGATTTAGACAAAATAATGGAAGGTGTATAATGACTGCCAAAACCAAAACCAAAACCAAAAATATTTTCCAAAACAAAACCATCCTAATAACAGGAGGGACAGGCTCATTCGGAAACGCAGTGCTGCGGCGGTTCTTAGAGACAGATATAAAAGAAATCCGCATATTCTCACGAGACGAGAAGAAACAAGACGATATGCGAAAACTCTACAAAAACGCCAAAATAAAATTCCATCTAGGCGACGTGCGCAACCTCGACAGCATCCGCACCGCAATGACTGGCACGGACTACGTCTTCAACGCCGCCGCATTAAAACAAGTGCCGTCTTGCGAGTTCTTCCCAATGGAAGCCGTTCGCACGAACATCATCGGCACGGACAACGTCCTAACCGCCGCCACAGACGCAGGTGTCCAAAAAGTCGTCTGCCTTTCCACCGACAAAGCCGCCTACCCAATCAATGCAATGGGCATCTCAAAAGCCATGATGGAACGGGTCTTCGTGGCAAAATCACGCACGGCGAGCACGCTAATCTGCGGCGTGCGGTACGGCAACGTCATGTGCTCGCGCGGCTCGGTCATTCCGCTGTTCGTGGAGCAAATCCGTGCCGCCGCACCGCTCACGATTACAAATCCAGACATGACACGTTTTCTCATGAATCTGGACGAGGCGGTCGACCTGGTCGTTTACGCATTCAACCACGCCGCACCAGGCGACATCATGGTGCAAAAGTCGCCAGCCTGCACAATAGGCGACCTAGCCCAAGCCGTCAAGGAACTTTTCAACGCCACCGACATTCCCACAAAATACATAGGCATCCGCCACGGCGAAAAATCGTTCGAGACGCTGCTCACAAAGGAAGAATGTCTACACGCCGAGGATTTGGGCGGATTCTACCGTATTCCTGCGGATAATCGAGACTTGAATTACGAAAATTATTTCGGTTTGGGCAAAGAAAAGGCGATTTTGGACGAATTTAACTCAAACAACACGGAGCGGCTCGATATTGCTGGCATAAAGGAAAAATTGCTGACAACCGAGTATATTAGGGAAAAATTGGGGGCTATATGAACATTGTAATCACTGGCAGCGGCGGTTTTATAGGCAAAAATCTTATTTCATGGTTGAAAAATATCATGCCAACCGACAATATAATTTGCCTCGACCGCAACGCACATCTAGCGGAAGTCGAAAACGCCGATTTTGTCTTTCATTTGGCAGGCGTGAACCGACCGCAAACGGAACTGGAATTTCAAGAGGGCAATGTCGATTTTACCGAACGGCTTTTGTCCCATTGCAAAAACGGCAAAAAACCGCCTATTTTATTCACTTCGTCCACACAGGCGGCTTTGAATAATCCGTACGGACGGAGCAAAAAAACAGCCGAAGATATGATTTTTGCATATGGCAAGACAGGCTCGCCAGCCTATGTATACAGATTGCCAGGCATTTTCGGCAAATTCGCAAAACCCAACTACAACACCGTAGTCGCCACATTCTGCCATAACATAGCACACAACCTGCCGATAACGATAAATAATCCCAACACAGAGCTGAATTTGGCGTATATAGACGACTGTTGTCAATCTTTTGCGAATATCTTGAAAGGCGGCGTGGAACAAGGTTTTTGCGAAGTCCAGCCAGTATACAGCGTAAAACTGGGAAAATTGGCGGAAATTATACAATCATTCGGCGAAAACCGTGAAAAAGGCGAATTGCCTGACCTATCGGACGGATTGGTACGCAAATTATATAGCACATATTTTAGCTATTTGCCGAAATTTTCGTATCCGTTGGTGAATCACAGCGATGAACGTGGCTCATTTAGCGAATTTATCAAGTTGAACGCCATGGGGCAGGTTTCGGTTAACGTTACGAAACCAGGATATACAAAGGGCAATCATTGGCATCATTCCAAGGTTGAGAAATTCTTGACAGTGAGCGGAAAGGGTGTTGTGCGTTTCCGCAAAATAGGAGACGACGCAATCCAGAAATACGCCGTTGACGGAGCGAGATTGGAAGTAGTGGACATTCCGCCAGGATATACACATTCGTTGGTAAACACAGGGGAAGTCGATTTAATCACGATAATTTGGGTTAATGAAGTGTTTGATAGAAATCGACCTGACAGTATTTATGAGGACGTGGGAATATGATGAAAATAAGAGTAATGACGGTGGTCGGCACACGCCCAGAAATCATACGGCTGTCGGAGTGCATAAAGGCGTGCGATCGCCATTTTCAGCACACGCTCGTCCACACAGGGCAGAATTACGACTACGAGCTAAACGAGATATTTTTCGAGGAGATGAATATTCGCCGTCCAGACGTATTTTTGGCGGTGGCAGGGGCGGATTTGGGCGAAACCATGGGAAACATCTTGGCGAAGAGCTATCGGCTGTTTGCGGAAAAAAAGCCCAATGCGTTGCTCATTTTGGGGGACACGAACTCGGCACTCTGCGCGATTTCCGCCAAGCGGCTAAAAATTCCGATTTTCCACATGGAGGCGGGCAACCGTTGCTTTGACGAGAACGTGCCAGAGGAGATAAACCGCCGCATAATCGACCATATTTCCGATGTCAACCTGCCGTATACGGAACATTCTAGGCGATATTTGTTGGCGGAGGGCGTGCGGCGTGATTTTATTTTCGTTACAGGCTCGCCAATGACGGAAGTCTTGAATGTGCATAAAAATGCGATTGAGGGGAGCGGCGTGTTGGCGAAGTTGGGTTTGGAGCGTGGCAGATACTTTGTCGTATCCGCCCACCGAGAGGAGAATATCGACAACGAGCGGACGTTTGTGGGCTTGATGACCGCACTTAATCGCATAGCCGAGGAGTACGCCCTGCCGATAATATACAGCACGCACCCCCGCAGCCGCAAGCGGATAGAGGAACGAGGTTTCAAGTTTAATCCGCTGATAAAATCGTTGCCGCCGTTGGGATTTTTCGATTACAACCATTTGCAGAAGAATAGTTTTTGCGTGTTGTCGGACAGCGGGACTTTATCGGAAGAGGCGGCGATATTGGGATTTCCAGCGGTGATAATCCGCACGGCGACCGAGCGGCCAGAGGTGCTTGACAAGGGTGCGATTGTCATGGGCGGCGTTGAGGAGAATGGGATTGTGCAGGCGGTGCGGTTGGTGCGTGAGTTGTGGGAAAATGGGAATAAGCCGTCCGCCGTGCTTGATTATCAGGATTTGAACGTGGCGGGGAAGGTTGTGCGGTTGGTGCAGAGTTATGTTGGGGTTGTGGATAGGGTGGTTTGGCGAAAGTAAAGTAAGCCCATGTGGGGCATGGGCTGGTTTGGGGCGGTGTGAGATTGAAATTACTGACTTTGCAGGGCTTGCAGGTCTTTACGGGATAGTTTAGTGTATTTCATTATTTTCGCTAACTCTTCGCCGTCTGATAGCATTAGTTTTGCTAATTGTTTTGCGGTTTCTAACTTGGTTGCCTTTTTGGCTTCCGTTACCGCCGTTGTTACTGCCTCTTTCACAGCCGCTTTTACAGCCGCCGCTTCTCTCTTTTCGTACTTCTCCTCAAACAATCGTCCTACTTTCGTCATACTAATCCACCTTTCTAATTGGTTTGCGAATTTGCGGTCAATAAACTTATCACTAGCCGTGAGAATCCCAGCCAACACAAACAACATCTGCTCTTCGTCAGATATTTGCTTTGCTAGTTCCACGGCATCCTTGATAAGACCCTGTTTCATCTTTTTAACAGGTTGTGTTAAGGGCAGGATGATCAGCCGCATAACATCATCGTCCGACAAGCGTTCGCCCCTCTCGATTTTCGCCTTTAAATCGGCGTACATTTCGCCAGTGTCGAATTTCGACAGGAACACTTGTTCTACGGAAACCTTTACAGCACCGAGGTCATAAACAGCAGGAGCCGTTTTAATATCGCCCGTGTAAATGACCGCTACAATCACGTTTGTAACCTTGATGCCCTCTTTTGCGAGTATGTCAAGCAACGCCAAAACATAACGTAAATACTTGATAAAATTCGCAAATTTGAATTTCGATTCGTATTCTGTGAGCAGTAGCGAGTTATCCGTCAACAGAAACGCACCGTCGCCACGGTATTCCACCGCAACTACTGGATAATCCGTGGATAGCATTTGCTTTATTCTAGCCACGTTCAAGCCATAGACATCGAACGACTTGTCCTTGTAGTTTTGGCTTAGGGATTTTGATAGTATATCCTTGTTCGTGTGGGATATTGGCATTGTTTAGCCACCTTTCTTATTCTATTATACAGGATTGGTGGGTGGTTGGCAAGATTATTTTATTAAATGAAAATGAAAAGGAGAATGGTATGAGACCACTAATAATATACGGAGCAGGATTGAATTTAGATAGTGCCGTTGAGGATTTTTTGGAACAAGGGCGGACACCAGTCTGCATAGTTGACGGCGATGCGAAAAAGCATGGGAATGTCAAAATATACAGGGGAGGGGTATCTCTCGAAATAATGAGTTTGGAGATCGCCGTCGAGCGTTTTCCGCAATCTGAATTTTACGTAACGCCGAGAGCTCCTGCCAAATTCGAGATAATGAACGATTTGCAAAAATTCGGCATTAAGGCGGAACAGATTATCAATTTTGAACCGTATGAGAAAAAACGAGGTTGTCGCTTTTTAGAAAGTATGTTGCATTTTGAACAGCAAGATATACGCTTTTGTTGCACCACATACGAGACAAATCCGCCCAAAATATCGCTCTCCGATAAGTCGAATGAAGATTTGTGGAAAGAATGCCTTGCCGTGCGTGAAAAAGTAGCTCACAATTTGAAGATTTCTGCACAAGAAGGATTCTGTCAAAACTGCCCTTATATCGAGGAAATTTATGCTTCAACTACGTATGGTGTGGGAGTAGTCGGATTTGGCACAGGTTTTGTTTGTCAATATAATTGCTGCTATTGCACACACCCCATACAAACAAAAGAGCAGCGTATGCACTATACAGAAAAAGCATTGAATTTCGCAAAACATCTGTACAAAAAAGAAATAATCAACGAAAATACACTCGTAGGTCTAGGAAACGGTGAAATTTCCATTAATCCAATGCTTGGCGAAATTATAAGCACATTCAAAAGAAGTCGCATAAGATTTGTAAGCAATGGGCAATTTTACAGCACAGATATTGAAAACGCCTTGAAACAAGGGCGTTGCAGAATGAATTTTTCGCTAGATGCTGGCACGGCGGAGACGTTCAAATCCATTAAAACGCCCAAAAGTGGTACGGCGGATTTCGATACCGTTTGCCAAAATATTCGACGATATGCACAATATGCACCTATTGAATTAAAATATATCATCATGCCTGGCACGAATGACAATAAGCTCGATATTGACAACTTTTTAGACTTTGCACAGGAAATAAACGCTACTGTTTATGTTTCAAGAGATGCATTCAAACCAATAGATAATATGCTCTCTGAAAAACTTTTGCAAACGTATACATATTTTGATGTCGAAATGCAGAAAAGAAATTTGGTACTATATGCTGTCGATTTCTTAAAAAATATTTGGAAATGAGGAATAAACTGTGAACCACTTAATATTATACGGAGCGGGCTTGAATTTAGAGAACGCCGTTGAGACATTTTTACAGCAAGGCAGAACACCCACCTGTATAGTCGACCGCTCTCCAAAAAAGCATGGGCAAATCAAAAAATACAAAGGATTATCTCTAGAAATAATGAATTTGGAAACGGCAAATAAACGCTTTCCCAATTCAGATTTTTTCATAACGCCGAACGCACCTACAAAATTTGAAATAATGGAATTTTTGTTGGGATGGGGGTTGACAACGGATCGGATTCTAAATTTCCAGCCGTACGCAAAAATACGCACCTGCAATCAACGTAACAGGGTAATACTAGAAGAGACTGCACTATATTTGTGTTGCAAATCAAGCCACAATCAAAAACGTCCAAAAATATCGGTATCCAATAAAGAAAACGAGCAGTTACTCGCAGAATATTTTACACTTAGCACCAAAACATTCCAAGATTTACGCAACCACGAGGAAACGGATTTTTGCCAAAACTGTTCGGATATTTTTGAAAGCTATATGGCAATCGACGAAACCCAAAATATAGAGACTCTTGGTTTTGATACTGGATTTATTTGCAACTATAATTGCTGTTATTGTTCAGCGTATCGACTACAATCAACAGAGCAGCGACTAAATCAAACTAACAGAATGCTCGATTTCGCAAAATATTTATACCAAAATGGAATAATTGGACAAAATACAGATATTTCGATAGCCAATGGCGAATTATCTATTAATCCCTTGCTAACGGAAATTTTGGACACGTTTCGCCAAAGCAATTTGACATTGTTTACGAATGGTCAATTATATAGCAAAGAAATAGAGGAAATTTTGAAATTAGGCAAATCGACTATCAACATCTCGCTAGATGCAGGTACACCACAGACGTTTAAAGCCATAAAAAATAAGAACGGCACGGCAGATTTTGACATTGTTTGCCAAAATATTAGGCGTTATGCTAAGTATGCCCCTATCGAATTAAAATATATACTGATGATAGGCAAAAATGACAGTACGGATGATATTTGTGGTTTTTTGGATTTTGCACAGTCATGTCCAAATGTAAAATGTGTAATTTTATCACATGATTTTTTCGGTTTAACTGATTTCGAGGCTGACATTGACAAAATTGTGGAAAAATTAAGATATTTTGTCGAACAGACGCACAAAAGAGGATTATACATGGTGTCAATGATGTATAGCGAAAATATGGCTAGAATAGTAAAAAAATTACTAACGAACGGAGTAAAATAATGTACCTTTTCCCATTTGAAAAAATTGAAAAAAACAGTCGCATAGTATTATATGCCGCTGGGATCATAGGCAAACAATATTACGCTCAGATTCGGCAAACAAATTTTTGCGAGGTGCTCTTGTGGCTAGATTTAGCAGCAGATGGCGTAACCACGCAAAAACCCGAAACAATCACTACACTAAAACCTAGTGAGTACGATTTTGTCGTCATTGCGTTGACGAATAGTCAGGTGGATGGCGTAAAAAAGCTAATGCTCGATTTTGGCGTACCTGAACATAAAATTATATGCGAAGGACATAGTTATACGCCTGTAAAATCCACATTAATTCTTGCCGATTTCTTGCAAAATGACAACATCACAAAGACGGAGCTAATCAAATATTTTTATGAATCACAAGCCTCAATCAACTATTTTATCGACTTTATGGACGAGATAAAAAATGCTGACGATGCCATAAAAAAACAAGTTGAAGCAAAAGCCCTGCAAATTTGCGAACGAACCGATCTATCAATCGAGCCTAAACTAGTGTTAATTCGTGCCATTTACGGCGCTATGATTATCCCCAAAGCTTTGTTGAAAAAGTTTGTAGAATTGGCAGGACAGATGCAGTCGTTATCGTTAAAATACTGGCTACTTGTGGATATAACACTAATATGGTTTTTTAATTTGAGTAGCCTGTACGATGGATTTTTTACACAGTTACGGAAGCTAGTTGAAGACTATGCAAGAGACTTACAACTCACTTGGCAACCGCCGAAACGTATTTCAAACAATCGCACCATATGTGTTTTAACAATCAATTTGGAGAACACACGCTCTTATTCAGCTCAGCCTGATTACATTTCTCCAATAGTCAAGGCATTGGAGAAAAAAGAATACAAAATCCACATAATAGACGTATCCGCACAACGGAGCGATGCTGGTTATAGCCTGTTTAATCCGCATTATTTAAGCCACACAATCTCCAAAAATCACCGCAAAGAGTTACTCGATTTCTACCCTGAAAACATGGAATTACACTACATTACAAATGCCACAATGAAAGATCGCCAACAAGATATTTTGGATTTGATTTGCACAATCAATCCGATTTACATCATGGATTTTACAAGCAGCTTCTCGTTTGTGTCGTATTATTATAGCAAAATCTTCCCAACCGTCTATTTCCCACTTAGAAAAGCTGGCGGAGATTCTTCGACTTTTTTCCATAAATACGTTATAACGTCAAGCGATTATATCGAAATCCAACCGCCGCTCACGGAAGACCAAATCATTCGGCTACCAGAACGCTGGGCAATCGTGCCACCAAAACGCCAATTTAACCGAGCAGAGTTTGGACTTGCGAACGAGGATATTGTGATAGTTTCGGTTGGCGGACGGCTTGCATATGAAATCACACACAATTTAGCGGAGCAGATGTGCCAGTTAATTAGGCAAAACCCACATGTAAAATGGCTAATCGTCGGCATTACAAGCCACGATTACATAACAAAACATTACCAAACCATAATAGGCTCAAATATCATATTCATAGCCTATGAAGAGGATTTGATAGGGCTGTACGGAATATGCGATATTTATCTAAATCCGCATAGAGTCGGCGGCGGTACTTCTGTGCAATACGCAGTACAGCAAGGTTTGGCGGTTGTTAGCACGGTAGGCGGAGATGCACAAACTCGTTCGCTTGGTAGGAAAAATTGCGTAAATACCGAAAACGACCTGATTCCATTTATTGAAAATTTGATTTTGGATTCCGAATTATTAGTTGCCACTAAGGAAAAAATCGAACAAATATCAAAAACATGGAGCATGGAAATTTGGCTTGAAAAATTCCTAGTGGAAATGGATAAATTTTTAACAGAATTTTACGAAAAGGAGCAAAAACAATGAATTTTGGATTTTACGGTAGATTAACCCAAAATTTCCCATCACAAATCATAGTCGATGTTTGCGAGGCGTGTAATTATGAATGTATACACTGTCCGCAAAGCCGATTTAAGCACAGCGAGGAATTTTCAGGAGCGTTTCTTGACGAAAACATGAACAAAAAAATGGTGGACGAGGTGGCGGATTTTGGCTTGGTTGGGCAAATTCGATATACAGCAATGGGCGAGCCGCTACTACACCCAAAAATCATGGATTTGCTAGAATACGCTGTCAAACATTCCCAAACTTTAGTCAGTTTGACCACCAACGGCTCATTGCTTGACAATGGTAAAACACGGCAATTATTGGAAATGAATGTAGGCTTGATTGATTTTAGTTTGGACGCTGCCAGTGCGGAAAATTACGAAAAAATCCGCCGTGGCGGGAATTTTGCAACTGTTAAAGACAATGTTTTGCAAATGATTGACTTAAAACGTAAATTAAACGCCAAAACTAGAATCGTGATCAGTTTTGTTGAGCAAGCCGAAAATGCCCATGAAGTCGCCGATTTTCGCCGATTTTGGGAAGAAAACGGTGCGGATTTTGTCATTATACGCAAACTGCACTCGGCTGGCGGATTTTTCCATAAAATCGAAAACACGGATGTTTTTCCCTGTGTTTATCCGTGGGAACGGATTGTGCTAGGTGCAAAAGGTAATTTGGGCTTTTGCCCTGCTTCATGGGAAGGTAGCACGACAATTCACGAAAATTACGAAAAAACCACCATAAAAGCGGTTTGGAACAGCGAAATTTACACAAAACTACGCACGGAGCATTTAAGCGGCAAATACGACAAATTCGCCGTTTGCAAAAACTGCCCAGACCGCCACTTGACAATATGGCCAGCCGCCGCCGCAGGCGAACACCGAGGATACGGCGACATGATACAGGAGATTAAGGAGAACAAATCTTGATAAGGTTCAGCAAACCGCCTTTCATAGGCACGGAACTCAAATATATAGAACAAGTGGCGTTGTCGTACAGGACAAGCGGCGACGGCGAATTTACGCAAAAATGCTCCGCCTTGCTGGAAAAATTGACAGGTACGAAAAAAGTTTTGCTCACGACTTCATGTACACACGCCCTGGAAATGGCGGCTCTGCTTTGCGACATACAACCTGACGACGAGGTCATCATGCCGTCCTACACATTCGTCTCGACCGCCAACGCCTTTGTGCTGCGTGGTGCAAAAATCGTATTTGTTGACATCCGCCCAGACACGCTTAACATAGACGAAAATCTCATAGAAGCGGCGATTACCGACAAAACTCGTGCGATTGTGCCTGTGCATTATGCAGGCGTGTCGTGCGAAATGGATAAAATCATGGATATTGCACAAAAATACCATCTTTTTGTGGTGGAAGATGCGGCACAGGCGGTGGGCGCAAGCTACAAGGGCAAGCCGCTTGGAACGATTGGCGATTTCGGCACATTTAGTTTTCACGAGACGAAAAATATCTCTTGCGGCGAGGGCGGCGCGTTGCTTATAAACGCCAAAAATGCGGAATACATCGAACGTGCGGAGATTATCCGTGAAAAAGGTACAAATCGGTCAAAATTCTTCCGTGGGCAAATCGACAAATATACCTGGGTGGATTGCGGTTCGTCCTACCTGCCCAGCGAGTTGAACGCTGCGTATTTGTTGGCACAGTTGGAATGTGTGGAGGAAATCAATCGGAATCGCTTGCAGAGTTGGCGGCTTTATCACGAAAGATTACAGCCGCTCGTGCGTGAGAAAAGGTTGGAAATAGCGGAAATTTCGCCAGATTGCGAACATCCGGCACATATGTTTTGGATAAAATTGCAGAATTTAGCGGAACGGACGCAGTTGATAGCGTTCTTGAAAGAGCGAGGTATTTCGGCGATGTTTCATTATGTGCCGTTACATTCGGCGGCGGCAGGGGAGCGGTTTGGGCGGTTTTGCGGCGAGGATCGTTACACCACGGCGGAAAGCGAGCGGATTTTGCGGTTGCCGATGTATTTTGGGTTGACGGCGGAAGAAGTCGAGACGGTTGTCTTGGCGATTGAGGAGTTTTTTATTATAGGAAAAGGTAGGCAAAACTACCGATAGAAAGGGACAAAAAATGGAAAAATTACTAATGGATGCTTACGAGAATTTTGCGAAAATATACGCAAGTCTCGCAGACGAGGAATCGAAATTGCTGTATCGTGCTAATTTAGCGTTTTGTCTGTCAGGTCAGGAGACATTTTTTGAAATGGTCTATGATTTGGACAAACAGAAGGATTTCGGTTGGAACGAACTCATGGATAATTTTGACGGCAAGTCGAAGATAGTCATATTTGGTTGTGGCGGAAGCGGCGTGTTTATTTACAATTCGTTGCGGTCGATGGGTTATGAAGTCGAGGCGTTTTCCGATAATAACGCCGCTTTATGGGGGACGAGCAAGGCGAATGTGCCTATAATTTCCCCAACGGAACTTGCCGAGCGGTATGCTGACGCATTTATCATTGTTGCCATTTGGAAAATGGAGCGTTGCCTTGAAATCAAGGAGCAGCTTATCGGCTTAAAATGCACAAATATCTACATTCCAAAATATACAGGCATGATTCTCAATTTGTCAAAAAGCCAATATTTTGACGATGAGATTTTACAGCCGCTCGATAATGAGATTTTCATTGATGCAGGGGCGTTTGACGGTCAGACTTCGGTTGATTTTGTCAATTGGTGCAAAAGGCATAATAAAAGCCCCAAAAAATCCTATGTAATCGAGCCGACAGCGGAAGGCATTGCAAAAGCGTATGAGACCGTTCGTGCGAGTGGGTTTTCTGACATTTTACAGGTGGTCGAGGGCGGAGTTGCGGAGAAAACTGGGGTTTTGCGGTTTGATTCTAGTGCATATGACAGGGGTTCGTCCGCAATTTCAGAAGTTGGCGAAGATAGGATAAAAGTGTATGCGATTGACGATTTGCTTGACGGTTCGCCAGCGACATTTATTAAGATGGATATAGAGGGAGCGGAACTTTCGGCATTAAAAGGTGCGGCGGAGACGATTAGAAGACATAAGCCACGGCTTGCGATTTGCTGTTACCACAAGAAAGACGATTTGATTATTTTGCCGCATTATATCAGGCAGTTGCACAGCGGTTATAAATTTTATTTACGGAAATACACGCCGCATAGTGGCGAGTTGGTGCTGTATGCGGTGTGATGTGGGTTGGTTATGGTAGATTTGCCAAATAATCGGCAAAAGCGGAGACAAATTCACGTGCGTTGGCTAGTTGCTCGGCGGCTTCGGATTTTGTAAGGATAAAAAAATCCTTATAATCGCTTAATTGGCGTAAATCAAAAGAGTCAACCACAACATCAGAAAATCGTGTTTCAAATTTGCCAGTCTTAATATAATATCGGTGAAAGGCTGATGTAACGCCTGAATGTTTGCTATATTTATCTAGTCCTTCCAACACTAATATTGCACGTATAGCATGGAAAATGGCATAATAGCAACGATTGACAGAACCTTTGTAGAAATTCAAGCCAAATAAAGCCTGTGCCATTGCCAAACATTCTTCCGCTTGTTTCAGCCGAAATTGCGACTTTGCCGCATTATCCATGCTCAACGTCCTTTCGCAAAATAATTTTGTAATCATTGCCATTTATGGACTGGCTAAACATTCGGCTATTGGTTACATCAATCGAGACGAGAATGTCAAATTCAAATGCCAAACTACGTACTTGGCGGCTTATCGGCAACGATTGCTTGACAGCAACTTCTGGCGGCAAATCGGCTAATATTGTGTAGTTAATATCAGATTCTTCGTCATAATCGCCACGTGCATACGAGCCACCAAGGTAGATTTTATCTAAAGTATCGCCTAAAACATTTTCGGCAACTTCATATATACGCTGCGATATTCGGCGGACGGCTGGGTTATCCAAGGCGTTGTATGGTTTGGCTTGCTCTTCCGATTCGTCCAATATTGTCAAAACGGCTCGGCGGCGGTTGGTAATTGGCGGCATATTGTCTGGATAAAACCGCCCATTTTCTACATATCCCTCGCAAATTTGCATATTTGTTCCTCCTAAAATATTGATGTGTGAATTGTAGCATATGTTGGCGGAAATGTCAATTATTTAGATAGTCGGCAACGGCGGCGACAAATTCATTGGCGTTGTGCAGTTGTTCGGCAATTTCGGATTTTATGGCAATGTACATATCGTCATAATCGCTGTGGTTGCGTACTGTAAAAGTGCTTTCTATTATTTTTGAGAATCGCTTTTCAAAATTGCCAGTCCGAATATGACTGAGATTAAATTGCGACATAATGCCTGAATGTTTTTTCGAGTCAAATCCGTCCAATGCTAACACCGCTCGCATTGCGTGAAAAACTGCGTAATACGAACGATTGGCGGAATCTTTGTATAAATTAGTATCAAGTAGCGTTTGTGCAGCAATTAAGCAGTCTCGTGCTTGCTCTAACCGTGCTTGTGATAAGGCTTTGTTATCCATGGATTTCACATCCTTCCGTTAAAATATTTTTGTAAAACATACTAGCATCGGCGAATTTACTAAACATTTCACAGCTAGTTATACAAGGAGAAACGATGACATTGAAATCATAAGCGAAGTCGTGTATTTGACTATGTAGTGGTAAAAGCTGCCGACAAGCCTCCTCATGCGGCAGGTTCGCAACTATCATGTAATCAATATCCGATTCATGGTCAAAGTCGCCACGTGCATACGAGCCGAAAAGGTAGATTTTGTCCAGCTTATCGCCCAAGACATTTTGGGCGGCGGCGTAAACCGCTTGTGATACTAGCTTTATTGTTGGGTTGTCAAATGGATTGTACATGGTTGTAGTCCTTTCTAAGGTAATTTTGCCAAATAATCGGCAACGGCGGCGACAAATTCACGTGCGTTGGTTAGCTGTTCGGCAACTTTGGCTTTTGAAATAACGTAAAAATCTTCATAATCGCTAGAATTGCGTGTTGTAAAAGCCTTTTCTACCATTTTTGAAAAACGCTTGTCAAAATTGCCAGTCCTAACGTGATTGAAATTAAATCGTGAAATAATGCCCGAGTGCTTTTTGGAATCGAATCCGTCTATCGCCAACACAGCTCGCATTGCGTGAAAAATTGCATAATATGAGTGAGTGGCAGAGCCTTTGTAGAAATTGTTATCAAGTGCAAGTTGGGATAACTCCAAACACTCGCAGGCTTGCTCCAATCTTGCTTTTGATAAGGCGTTGCTATCCATGAATTTCCAGTCCTTCCGTCAAAATATTTTTGTAAAACATACTGGCATCCGCAAATCTGTTAAATATTTCTCGACTCGTAATAGTAGGCGAAACGAGGACATTAAGGTCATAAGCAAAGTCGTGTATTTGGTCATGTATGGGAAAAAGTTGTTCGCAAGCCTCCTCATGTGGCAGGTTCGCAACTATCATGTAATCAATATCCGATTCATGGTCAAAATCGCCACGTGCATACGAGCCGAAAAGGTAGACTTTGTCTAGCTTATCGCCCAGGACATTTTGGGCGGCGGCGTAAACGGCTTGTGATACTAGCTTGATTGTTGGGTTGTCAAATGGGTTGTACATGGTAAACTCCTTTCTTTAAGTGCTTACCATAATTATACCACAAAAATTAACAATAGAAAAGAGGCAAAAAAATGACAAATTTTTACACAGCAGTTGGGAGGTATGCTAGATGACCGACCCAACCAAGCAAGGTGTCTCCCTGAAAAAACTCGCTATCATACAATCAAGCTATCTGCCGTGGCGTGGCTATTTTGACATTATCCACGATGTTGACCTGTTTTTGTTTTACGATGAGGTGGAATTTTCGCATGGCGACTTTCGGAATCGGAACGTGATATATTCGCCGCAGGGGCTTAGTTGGCTGACATTGCCGTGCGGGCGTGGCACAGGCAAGACAATCGCCGAAATGACATTTAGCGACAGGAAGAATTGGCAACAGGAGCATTTTAACAAAATCACGAACGCCTACCGCAAAGCACCGTTTTTTGGCAAATATAAGCCGTTTTTCGAGCATATATACATGGAGCGGCGTTGGCAATATTTATCGGAGCTAAACCAATTTTTGACCAAGCACATAGCAACGGAATTTTTGGGCATAAAAACGGCATTTGCGAACAGCACGGATTATCCGTCCCATGGGCAGAAAGGCGAAAAATTGCTATCGCTGATAAAATCGGCAGGGTACGCACATTATTTATCAGGGCCCGCCGCAAAGGATTATTTGGACGAAGCGGAATTTGCCGCTAACGGCGTTGCGGTTTACTGGAAAGATTACAGCGGCTACCCAGAATATCCGCAAGTAAAGCCGCCGTTCGAGCCGCAGGTTTCGATAATAGATTTGTTAATGCATACTGGATCTGATGCTCCGCAGTATATCTGGGGTTGGCGGCAATAGACAACAAAAAAACCACCCATAATCAGGGCGGTTTTTTCTATAGAAAATTCCTCCAAATCCCACAAAAATCCCTACTCCACTACAGCAACTTCCAAACCTTTCTCCTCCCCAAAAACCCTCTTCCGCAACCCATGCAAAACCGAATACAACACAGGTATCAAAAAGAGCGTAATCACGGTAGAAAACGACAACCCAAACGCAATAATCGCACCCAACGGCTGCTGCATCTCCGCACCCTCCGCCGTCGAGAACATCATCGGCATCACGCCCAAAACCGTGGTTATCGTCGTCATCAAAATCGGCCGCAACCGCGCCTTCCCTGCCTCCACTATCGCCTCGAACGACCGCAATCCCTCCGTCCGCTTGATGTTGATGTAATCCACCAAAATTATCGCATTGTTGACCACTATCCCCATCAGCAAAATCAACCCAATAAACGAAACCACCGAGATATTTCCGCCCATGAGGAAAATCCCAAACAGCCCTGCCGTCCATGCTATCGGTATCGAGAAAATTATTGTCGTCGGATACGCCAAGGACTCAAATTGCGAGGCAATGACCATGTAAAGCAGCAAAAATCCCAAAACCAACGCCAACGCCAAGGACTCAAACGACTCCATCATCATCTGAAATGCGCCGCCAAATTCATAGGTTATGCCGCCCAAAAATGCGTGTGCGTCTAACAATTCCGAGATTTCTTGCGTTATCGTATTCAAATCCGTGTCCACAAACTCGGCACTTATCGTGATGTACGGCCGCTGATTCTCACGTGTGATAGACGCTGGCCCTTGCTCCACCGTAACCGCCGCCACCTCGGACAACGGAATACTCGCGCCGAGCGGTGTCGCCAACATCAAATTCTGCAAATCTGTGATGTGCGTGAGCCGCTCTGGCTGGTATCGCATGACAATGTCAACCTCCGTGCCGTCCACTCGGAGCTGCGTTATCGTGTTGCCAGCAATCGCCATTTGCACCGTGTTTGCCACGGCGGAGGCTTGTAATCCGAAATGGCTCGCAAGCTGCCTGTCAACTGCGACCTGCGCCTGCGGAATCCCCGCCTGCAACGAGCTCTCGGCGTTCCGAAGATTTGGCAGAGTCGAAATCAGAGAAACGACTTGATCCGCCGCCTGTTCGAGCAGGACTTGATTATCTCCGAAAAGGGAAAAACTAACCGCATTGCCGCCGCCGCCCATCATGCCGCCCATGCCGTCAAACGCCGTAACCGTGATGTCCGCACCTGGTATCAGCGCCGTCCGCTCACGCATTTCTTCCATGACTTCCTCGATTGGGCGCCGCTCCACTTGCGGAATCAGCTGTATGGAAATGTTCGCCGAATTTGTGCCACCGCCGCCGAACATTGCCGCCAATCCGCCTGCACTGCCCACCGTTACGGAAATATTCTCAATCTCGGACATTTCAGAGATTTGTGCCAAAACGGTATCTGTCAACTGGCTCGTCTCGGACAACAACGCCCCAAGCGGTGCGTCCACCGAGATACTAATCTCGCCCTGATCCATGGTCGCCATAAATTCCATTCCCATAAATCCGACCACCGAGCCAGAGCCAGCCAAGAAAATCAAGAACGCCGCCACCACAACCGCACGATGTTTCAACGCCCAAGTCAGCCCACGTCCATAAATCTCCGTGAACCGCTCAAAAGCCGTATTCCAAGCCTCCCACAGCCGTTTGAGCGGGTTCCGAGAAATTGTTTCGGCGTTCCGAGGTTTCATTTTCAGAAATTTTGAACAAGCCATTGGCACAAATGTCATCGCCACCACCAAGGACGACAGCAACGCAAACGTCAGCACCAAGCCCAGTTGCCCAAACATTTCCCCTGCAATCCCAGACACAAACAGCACAGGCACGAAAACGACTATTGTCGTCATAGTCGATGCCATAATCGAGAGACCAACCTCGTTTGCACCCTTTTTAGCCGCCTCGACAGGCGGCAATCCCTGGTCGATGTACCGAGAAATATTTTCTAGGACAACAATCGAATTGTCAACCAACATTCCCACGCCTATAACAAGGGCGTTCAAGCTGACCATATTCAGCGTAAGCCCAGCAAAATACATGAGTGCAAGGCTCGCAATAATCGAAACAGGAATCGACACGCCGATTATCAACGGCGACCGCCCATTTCCGAGAAAAAGCAACAAGACCAACATAGCGAACGCAGTCGCCTGAAACGCCGTATTCCACACATTGTCAAGCGCCTGCACAATGAATTGCGACGTGTCCGAGATTACGGTAAATTGCAGATGCGGAAACTCGGCGCGCAGCCTGTCAAGCTCGGCATTTACACGTTCTCCGACCTCGACCGTATTCGCCGTTGACTGTTGCGTAATCGAGATTGTAACGCCCTGCTGCCCATTTATCACGGAATACGATTGCACCGTGCGAAAGCCGTCCGTAACCTCCGCCACGTCCATAAGCCTTATAACGCCGCCGCTGGGCGTGATTATCGGCAGATTCTCGATTTCCAAGATATTTTGAAATTCGTTGACCGACCGCACCTGCAGCTCGGATTCGCCCTGCCGCAACTGGCCGCCTGGGCGGTTGATATTCTCCTGCATGAGCAGGCCCGCCACTTGTTGCGGATTTATGCCGTATCCAGCCAGCATAATGGGATCGAGGTCAACGCTGATTTCACGTTCCAGTCCGCCGCCGACCGCGACCTGCCCCACGCCCTCGAGCCGCTCAATCCGCCGCACGACAACGTCCTCGACGACATTTTTCAGCCGCACCATATCGTAGTCGCCCGTGATGCCGACGACAAAACTCTGCATGATGCTTGGGTCGATTTGCATGACGCGCGGTTCCACGTCGTCAGGCAGCAGCGGCCGAAACATATCAATATTTTCCCTCATATTGAGGGCGGCGTTGTCCATATCGGTGCCGTCCTCGAATTCCAGCACAAGGATCGCCGTGCCAGCCGAGGAAGTGGTGTTCATATTCAGCAGGTTACTGACCGTGCCGAGTGCATTTTCGAGCGGAATCGTGATAAGGCTTTCGATTTCCTCGGGGCCTGCGCCGTCATACGTGGCAAAGACGATGGCGATGCCCAAATTCATTTCGGGCATCAGTTCCTGTTGCAGGTTGGTCAGCGCCACCACGCCCAAAATGACCACGATCAGCGTCAGCATGACCGTCGTTACCGCTCGCCGTATGGAAAATGCTGGTAAACTCATTAAATCACCCTTTCTTAAAACATAAAACCGTGGGGCTCTGCCCCACACCCCGCAAGGAGCGCGCCCCTTGACCCGCTCTTTTTTGTTGGCGAATTTGTTGAGAATTGCGGATTTTTTCGTAGGGGCGGATAGAATCCGCCCGTTTTTTGGCGATTTGCCTGTTTTTTTGGCAAATTCCACGTTTTCACGCTCTCGCAATCCGCCCCTCGCAGGGACAATGTTCATTATATCACGGAATTATCAACTGAATATCAACTGTGTTGTTGGTTGCGGTTGTCAGTCTTTTCTTATTATAGATGAGTGGGTTGGGTTTGTCAAGAGGGGAATTTTAATATTTGAAAATTTAAGCGAAAAAAATTTCAATACGCCAAATCCCTGACTTTTACTGGAAATTTCCCCACCTCGAAAAAATTTCCCAAAAAAATTTCCAAAATTTTTCCAAAAAAACTAATACTTTTCATCAAAAGTGCCGATATATATAATAGAGGGATTTCACGCTACTCCTCTAACAAATCAAAATCCCTAAGGGTCTCCGAATCTCAGGAGTAGAAAGAGATAAAAATGAGCAAGGTATTAAGGAAGTGGACAGGCATAATGCTTGCCATGGTGTTGGCGATGTTCCCAGCGAACGTCTCCGCCGAAAGCCCAGAAGCGTTTTACGAGGGCTTTGAGGTCTCGAACTATGAGACGGAAGTTTATGAGGTTGAAGTTTACGAAGTTTCGGAAGTTGCGGAAATTAGCGAACTTTTAACCTCGGCGATTGATGGTTCGCCTTTTTGGGCGAATTTCGATCCGCTAACCAATCGAGTATCGATGTATTCCATGGATGGGGGACTCATTGGTTATAGATATGTGGATAACGAAGAGGCGTTTTGGGAATTGGTGGCTATAAACAATGAAATGACCGCCGAACATTCGCCTTTACTACAACGGATAATGGAAAATAGACAGACAAGTTATAACATTTCCGTTGAAACAGCAGTCGTTGAAACAGTTGAAACAGAAGAAACACCTGTATTTATGCCAACTTTTAATACTGGTTCTGTTTTTATGACTGTGCCGCAAGCGTCATCGCCAAGACCAGCACTAGGACTTAGTGTTTTTGTAGGTGGTGGGTTTTTGCAAACTTCAAGAGAGCATGAACAGGTTACGCTTGCAACACACGCATTTCCTACCGCTATGAGAACGATTGACGTTTTTATAACTAATGCTTTTGGCGATGACTGGGGATTGGCTTATGACGTTCCTGCTTGGACATCTGTAACTATGCCGATTGCGTTCCGTGGTGAACCCTATGGAGCTAGGGTCAGTTCTTGGTACGGTTCTTTTTCCAACGTGGAATTAAGATTCTTTGCACGACCAGATACTGCTCCGCCAGCACCGTTGCCACCCCCACCGCCTGTTGTTAATGTTACAATATCGTTTAATCCCATGGGCGGTACTGTCAGCCCTGCCACGCTTACGAGAACGGCTGGACAAGTTATTGGACCAATACCAACTCCCCTAAGAGCAGGTCATAATTTCGAGGGTTGGTTTACTGCCGAAACAGGGGGTATAGCGGTAACGAATAATACCATTGTACCACTCGAAAATACTACCTACTTTGCGAGATGGTCAGTAAATCCATTGCTAACTCCATTTTCTAACGCTAATAGCACTATACAAGCTGGCACAGGCTTTACCACAGGTAATCCGTTTACAACACCACATTTCTCTTCACATACTGGATTAGTAGATGTACGTTTCTTCTATCTAGCCGCTAATCCGCCCCAAAGTGCAGCTTTTAATGTTCAATTTCAAGTGTTAAACAACAATGGTGTTTGGGTCGATAGCCCTGGGGAACGTGTATTTTTAACGGCTTTTTCAGGCGGTGTGCAATTAGTTACTTTCTCCCTAGATGTGGGGGTTGATGTAACTGCACGGCTAATTTTTAGAACAGGTAGTTCTAACCCAATCAGAATATTAAACGGTAGCGTAAATTGGACAAATGAACTCTCAGAACTCTATAATACAGTTAGCTGGGTAGTTTGGTAGGAGGATAACTTATATGAACACAGCAACATCATTTTCAACAACTAGACCACCTACTGGTTGGCACACTAACAACATTACAATTAGCCAAAACAAGCCTGAGGACACGTCAGTGGGGGATTTTCCAGACCCAAGTAAGCCGATAATCGGAACAGACCCCACCCCAGGAAACAACCTAACTACTACAAACGATGTATTTAATATGATACGTGGACTGGGCAATTTTAGCGTTATCGTTGGGGAATTGCACCCATCTAGGAATCATCCTAGCCATACGGTTTCGGGAAGAGAGCTGTTAAACTACGCTAAC
>JGI24700J35501_10930822_pt1 | contig 25681 bp, 24 predicted proteins | sample TergutTh196P1_FD_35501 | JGI IMG/M metagenome (IMG submission 35501)
CCATGTTCTCGCAAAATATCCGCCAAAATATTGTTGTCTATGCAATGCTTTATTGTTTCTCTTACGGCTGTGGTGTAATCTTCGTGTATATCCTCAAATTCGCACAATTTTGCGACAAATTCGGAGTATTCCCGTAATGGGGGCATTTGCTTAATAATTCTTCGTTCATTCCCTTATTTATGTTGTAAACTTTGGCTTTTAATTCTAAATTACCCAGCGTTTCGCTTGCGTTTTCAAACGCATCTGATAGTTGCAACGTTTCTTGCTCTGGGCGTTTAGTTTTGCCGTTGTATAACACCACAAACTCTGGGCTTGGAATTTTATACAGTTTGCTACTGTATATTTTTTCCTCGGCACTTTGGGTTTTAACCCACTTTTCATACAAAAGTCCCAAATATATCAAAAATCTAAACGGCATATTTGTATACGCACTGGACATATGCTCAAACAGTGCTATTATTCTGCCTTTTGCCACTATTGCTAAATCGTTTCGGCGTTTGCCCGATATTACTGTTTCTATCGTGAAAATTTGTATATCTTGTGGGCGACACGGTTCGTTGTGTAATGCTGAATATAACGCCGCTGCATTCGCTAATATGCTGAATATTATTCTGAATAAGCCGTCTTTTACTTCTCGTTTGGCGGCTTGGGATTTTGCTTTTTGTCGCTTTTTTCGGTTTGTTCACTTGGGTAACAATTTGATTGCTCCTCTCGGTATTTTTTTATTTTGGCAGAATTAGGTGAAATTGTCAAGATTGTTTTGGTTCAAAAAATTTTTTCCCATAAAATTACGGTTTTTAGAATAAATTTCAAAAACACACAAAAACTAAAGAAAATAGTAAAAAATAAGCAAAAAAATCAAATATAAATTTTATAAAACATTATACAGGATTTTTTATTCAAAAATTGTGTATAATGTGCATAAATTTCAATTGACAATATATATATATATATTAGTATGGTTAATAAATAATTCAAAAATTTTATCAACGAAACAAATTAACAATTATTAGATAAAATTCAATGTATAACGGAGGATTTATTATGGCAGAAAATTGGGAAGCAGAAAATAACCGCTTAGCTGAAGAATATTCTAACTCGATACCACAGCCACAGTTAGGCAAATGCCATGGAGCAATACAAACTGCTTGTGTAGCGGCAGGAGCAGCAGGTTTAATACCTTTACCTTTTGCAGATGCAGTGCCGATAGTTGCCGCACAATCTGCAATGATTATTGCTTTAGGAGCAATATTTAATATTCACATTACCAAAAGTGTAGCAAAATCGGTCATAATGGCAGGTATAGCAACACAAGGAGGACGGCACATTGCATCCAATTTACTAAAATTTATTCCTGGTTTGGGTTCGGTTGCAGGTGCTGCTACAGCAGTAGGAGTTACACAACTATTAGGTTGGACGACTGCGGATGACTTTTATAGAATTTCAGTCGGCAAAGATCCAAAATTTACTATGGATCTTCTTAACCTAATTCAGCGTCCATAGAGATTACATTTTGCCAAATAGGCAATCCATTTTTTATAAAGATTGAGACAAATTTTCTAAATCAATAGGCATTATGTAGGGGCGGATATTATCCGCCCGCATTTTTTGTTAAACTGATTTATAATAAAATTTAATATACAAGCAATTCAATCCTAACCCCTAAAAATAAAATAACCAAATTTATTTGCACTATTTTTTATCCTATGCTATAGTATCATATGTAATAATTTTTTAGTGCAAGGAGCAGTTTGTGTGAGGGTTTTGGTACTTGTTGCAATTTGGGTTATTTTACGTGAAGAAATAACCGCTTTTGACTTAATTTTAGGCTCTGTTATTGCGGTGGGCTGTATGGCTTATAGCCACCGATTTTTGCCTGTCAAAAAAATCGAAAATGTTGACGCTTTTCGCCTGTTTTTATATTTATGTTACTTGCTTGGACAAGCCTATATTGCAGGGTTTCAAGTAATTAAAATGATTCTGCTTGGCAATGTTCGTGCCGATATTGTTGCAACTCAAACTACCTTAAAAAATGAATCCTTGCGTATAATGCTTGTGGATTCCATTGCAATAACGCCTGGCAGCGTTCCTCTCGATTTAAGCGACGATATTATTACTGTTGTTGTTCTAAAGCACAAAAACGATCCAAAAGAGGAAATCGACGACTCCGTTAAAGGTCGCCTGGAAATTGAATTGCTTAAAGCACAAAAATAGCAAAAATATCACAGAAATGAGATTAAAAAATGTACATCAACGGAATTTTATGGGTTTTATTGGCATCTTTGATTATATACATACTTTATGCAATTCGCGGCCCTGCAATTTGGGATAGACTTCTTGCTATGAGCGTTATATCCACCAAAATCATCATCATAATAATATTTTTTGCCACAATCAACGATGTATCCTATCTGCTAGATTTTGCGATTATATACGCATTATTTGGCTTTATTGGAACAATTTTTATTGCTCTGTTCTTATCTGAACGCAGTAGCAGAAAAAAAGAATAGCCAGAAAGGCGGTTGAATATGAGCGAATTACAAATAATTTTGGGCAACATAATAATCACAATCGGCGTTATATTTATGATGTTTGGCGCTTTGGGCGTTTTTCGGTTCAAAACCTTTTACACGCGCTTATTGGCGGTTGCCAAAACCGATACTGTCGGCGCATTAACAATTATCATAGGATTAGCTGTTCGCCAAGGATTAACTTTTTTTACAGGAAAAATCCTGTTGTTGGCAATTATTTTGCTAATGTTTAATCCTCTTGTATCGCATATTTTGGCACGTTCGGCGTATTTAAGCGGCTATAATGAGGAAGAAAAATGACACAAATACTTTTGATTTTTTTAATCATAATGGGAATTATAACCGTCCTAGAGCGAAATATTGCCCGCATAATCATTTATCTTGCGATATTTTCGCTAATTGCCTCCGTTGGCTATATGCTTATGGGTTCGCCCGATGTTGCTATGGCAGAAGCCATTGCTAGTGCATTTACGGTAATTTTCTTCATAATCTGCTTCGAAAAATATTTTAGCTTTACCGATGCCGTTATCGGCTCGGGCGGAATCGCTCGGCGGCGGATAATTCCATTGATTTTTACGCTAGTTTTATTTGGCGCAGTTATGTACTTCCGCCCAATTTCGTACGATACAATGTACTTGGGAGATTTATATATCGCCAATTTTACCTACGATGTCGGCGGAACTAATCCTGTTACCGCAATTTATTTGGGCTATCGAGTTTACGATACGCTTTTTGAGGCATTAGTAGTTGTAATTAGCGTGGTTGCCGCCATTCACTTGTCCGCATTTAGCGATGAGCAAATGAAAACGGGCAAAATTATCACAAAGGAAACCCACAGCGAAGTGCACGATTCTGGATTGGCTGTTTACGCTATACAAATTATTTGTCCGCTTATGTTGCTTTACGGCGTTTACTTGGTGCTAAATGGACACATTACTCCAGGCGGCGGCTTTCAAGGTGGACTTGCCATTGCATCTTTCTTCATTTGCAGATACATGATTTACAACGTAACCGATTTACCTATCAGCAAAATTATCCGCATGGAGGAAATTGTTTTTGTATCGATAACGATATTCGCCGTATCTATCGTATTTTTGGGAGCAATGGCATATTTACCCGAACATTTATATCTAAATTTTCAAATTGGATATATGCTAATTATGAACGCTCTAATCGGCTTAAAAGTGGCTTGTGGCTTTATTATCCTGTTTTACAGGTACATTGTAATAGAACATGACGGAGTGGAGTTGTAAAAATGGAAACAGAACTAATTGAAATATTAACGCTTGTCCTATTTTTTGTGGGATTTTACGGACTAATAACAAGCACAAATATTGTAAAATCAATCGTATTTATCAGCATCCTAGAAACCTCGGTTGTACTGTTTTTTTTGGGAATCGGCTATCACACGGGAATAATGCCGCCAATCGGCGCAGATTTAGATCCCACAGCTGTAGCGGATCCGTTGCCGCAAGCCCTTATGATTACAGCGGTTGTAATCGGTTTAACAGGCACAGCGGTAAATATTGTAATGTTTATAACGTTGTTCCGAAAATACGGCACAGCTAGTTGGGAAAATCTTAAAATTAAGAATGCGGAGCAAGATTTATGTTAATTTATTTTGTAATTGTACCTGTTGTAGTTGCGGTATTTTTGTATTTGTTTCCGTTTCGCAAGCTAGCGAAAATAATTGCGTTGCTTGTGCAAATTGGATTATTGGCGGCTGTTAGCTATTTATTCTACCTAACGCGCTTGCAAGAGGTAATCACAGTAATTGGTCCATACGAGGAAAATTTGGGAATAATCCTGCGAGCAGATTATCTTTCTGCCGTTTTTGTGCTGTTGACAGCGTTTATTTTTTTAATGGTTACGCTCTACAGCTTTAAGGACGACATTAGCAGGCTTTTTTGGCTACTGCTATTTATTTGGGAAGGCATAATAATTGGCGTTTTTTTGACAAGCGATTTATTCAACATTTTTGTGCTTATGGAAGTCGCAACTTTGGCGGTTACAATTTTGATTATGTTCAACCAGCAAAAACGCTCCATGTACGATGGGCTTATTTATCTAATGATAAATTTTGTCGCAATCCAGTTTTATTTAATTGGATTGGGATATTTATATCGAAATGTCGGAATATTAGAAATTAACGCCGTTACAGCCGCCGTAAATCAGCTAGATTCAAATCAGCTTATTTTGCCGTACGCATTTATTATGACATTTATAGGATTAAAATGTGCCGTTTTGCCGTTGTTTAGCTGGTTGCCAAAAGCCCACAGTACGCCAGGAGTTTCCCCTGGTGTTTCGGCTGTGCTTTCGGGATTGCACATAAAAGGCGGCGTGTACCTATTTTTACGCTTTCAAGAAATTTTTCAAATAATGAATATGCAATGGTTTTTTGTAGCAATCGGATTAACCACCGCAGTTGTAGGAATAATCATGGCTATCTCGCAAAAAAACATTAAGCGAATATTGGCGTACAGCACAATCGCGCAAGTTGGCTTAATTATCGCAGGATTAAGTTTGGGCGGCATTTACAACCATATCGGCGCGTTATATCACATAATAAATCACGCATTATTTAAGGCAACCCTATTTTTAAGCGCGGGAATAATCTCGGATGCGTACGCAAGCAAAAATGTTGAAAATATACGTGGCGTAGTTAAGCAACTGCCCATTGTCGGAATCGCCGCAGTTTTTGCCGTTTTTGGCATTATCGGAATGCCTGGCTTTAACGGAAGTATCTCAAAATATTTTTTGATGTACGAAGTTGGCTGGCTGTTAAACGCAATTATGGTTACAATCAACTTGGGAACAATAATAGTATTTGTAAGATATTCCACAATATTTTTTGGCAAGCCGCAAACGCCGCTGTTATCCGAAAATTTGGCAACTTACAACGACAAATTAAAACAGTTGCCAATCGCAATTTTGGGCATCTTGTGCTTAATATTTGGGATTTTTGGCAACAGCATTATGTCAACATTATTCAACATGGAAACCCAAATAAATTTTATGGGTTATCTGGAAAAATCGATAATATTCGCCGTTAGCTTAACTTTGGGATATTTTATTTACAACAAACTGCTAAAAGGCAGGGCAATCCTAAATAAAATAAGCGAAATAGATTTAGGCTTTAGAGGAATGTGTGCCGCATTAGGTGTGTTTTTTATAGTATTTTTGGTAGCAACAGGGTTTTTGAGTTGACAAGTTTTAATTTATAGCAATATAGCGGACGACCGAGGACGGTCGTCCCTACGGTTGTAGGGGCGACCGTCCTCGGTCGCCAGTTATTTATTTCTAAAATTGACGATGTTTGGATTTTCCTATATTTTCCTAAATGTAACGGTGCTATTGTTGTAAATTAAATTGCTAAATAATTGCCAATTTGTAGAAAACGGGCGGATAATACCTGCCCGTTCGGCAGGCGGGTCCGCCCCTACGTTTGAACAAACGCAATTTTTCAACCATTGTTAATTTATATTTTTACATAATAAAAAGTCAAGCCCCTAAATAATCTCAACACAACAAAATAAAAATAGCGGGTCAAGGGGCGCGCTCCTTGCGGGGTTTGGGGCAGAGCCCCAAGGTTTTGTATTTTGCTAAAGTCGACGTTCGAAATTTCCGCTTACGTCTACTTTGTTGGTGAATACTATGAAAGCGTTAGGGTCAGCGTTGTGAACTATATTTTTTAGACGTTGCGTTTCGTATTTTGAGATAACGGTTGTGAAAATGTGGGAATGTTTGCCAGTGTATGCACCTTGACCTTCCCAACAGGTTGCGCCGCGTCCTAAATCGTGTACAACCGATTGCACCGCCGCAGGATTATGCGTAAAAATTAACGCACTCGTTTTAATATTTTGAAAATGTGCCTGATCGATGGAAACTACATAAAACGCCGTAAACATCACGGAATAAATGACAACATCAACATCGTAAACAAAAAACGCATAGGTAAAAACTACGCTACCTATTATCATTGGTATTTTGCCAACCGTAAAATTGGGAAATTTTACCGAACAGTAAACGCCGATTATATCCGAACCGCCAGCCGAGCCGCCGCAACGCAAGGTAAATCCCGCGCCAAAGCCAGCGATTGCTCCGCCGATAATACAGGCAGTAAGCGGATCGTGAATAAACGGCTCCGAGGGAATCGGCATTAACGACATTACAACCGAGGTAAAAGTTATTGTAACAATGGATTTATACAAAAATACCCTGCTAGTAACTGTTTGAGCAAGCACAAGCAACGGAATATTAAGCACCAAAACGGCGATTCCTGTAACATTCGAGCCTTCTGGAATTTGCAACCCAGCAAAAGTTACCAAAATGGATTCCACCATTTGCGCGATTCCTGTCATTGTTCCGCTAAATAAACCGTGCGGCACAATAATCAAATTTATGGATATTACAAAAAGAAACGCCCCAAACAAACAGCCAGCATAGCTTATTACATTGTCAAATTTAGACTGTCCCAAGTTTATTCCCCCTTGGTTAGATTCGCAATTTTGTCAAGTTTGCTTAAATCTAGCGTTTTTTGGATATTTTCGTAGGCGGCAATCGTGCCAATATCGTAACATTCGCCGTTCATAATGTAGGCGTAAACATCCTTTTTTTTGTGCAACCACTGTATAAAATACCCTGGTGCATCGGGAATATTCCCCTCTTTGATGTACTCGTTAAATAACGGCAAAGTCTCCTTGCGGTAAAAATAGGTTGCAAATATGGCTGTGTTCGATGGCGGTTCTTTGGGCTTTTCGACCAACTCCAACACTTTGTTCTCGGAATTTAATACCGCAACCGCAAATTGTGTCAACTGCTGTTTGTCCTCGATTTTTAAGGCACAAATTGTGTCGCTTTGTTTTTCCTTAAAAAATTGATATTGCTCTAAAAGTGGATATGTCAAAAAGTTGTCGCCAGCAATTACAACAATGTCTTCAGAAACATTTTTTTCTTGCAAGGCAAAAATAATATCGCCGATTGCACCAAGCCTGTCGTCTTCGTTTGTGCTGCCGTCGTTTAGCAAACTTATTGGCACAGCCGATTTTACTTGCTTGCTCCAGTTTTCAAAGTGCGTGTAAAATTTGTGATTAGATATTGCAATTATTTCATTGAGATTTGGCAACGTGTTAAGCTGGTCAATAATATAATCCAAAATGGGGCGATTGCCCAAAGTTAGTAAGGCTTTGGGCTGCTCTTGTGTTAGCGGATACATTCTTGTGGCGTATCCAGCCACTAAAATTAGTGCTTTCATGTAATTTAGCTCCTGTTATAATTATTTTGAAACTACATTTGTAGGATTTCCCTCTAAAAAGTTTTTGAGATTTTGCACAACGGCATTCATTAGCCGAATGCGAGCCTCTTTGGTTGCCCAAGCGATATGTGGCGTTATTATGCAGTTTTGGGCTGTCAACAGCGGATTATCCTCTGGCGGAGGTTCGGCAGCAAGAACATCCAGTGCCGCACCTGCTAATTTATGGGAATTTAGAGCATCGGCTACATCTTGTTCAACTAGCAAGCCGCCGCGCGCGGTATTTATCAAAAATGCGGAAGGTTTCATTTTGGCAAGAGCATTTTTGTCAATCATGCCGTGGTTATCCTCTTTGAGAGGACAATGCAACGATAAAATATCCGATTGTGCCAAAATTTCGTCAAAAGTTACCCACGAAAAATTTTCGTGGCTGTAGCTTGTATCGGGATTAGGCTTATATGCGAGAACGTTCATGTCGAAAGTGTAGGCAATTTCTGCCACTTTGCGACCTGTTTCGCCAAATCCGATAACGCCAAGCGTTTTGCCAGCTATCTCGGTCAACGTTGATTTGCGGAACGAAAAATCGATTGACTTTGACCATTCGCCAGCTCTTACAGCGGTGCTGTGTTCTTGTATTTTTAGGCAAAGTTCTAATAGCAGTGCAAATACGTGCTGTGCAACCGAAAGCGTACTATAAGCAGGGACATTAGTTACAGTTATCCCTTTTTTTGCGGCGGCGGCAACGTCAACCACATTATGACCAGTCGCAAATATTCCTATGTATTTACAGTTTGGCAGTTCTTCAAAATGCTCGGCTGTAAGCACCGTTTTATTTGTAAATAAAATATCTGCATCTTTTGCGCGTGTAATCACTCGTTTCGAGCGAGTGCGCTCATAAACGATAAAATCTTCCACGCCATTTATACTCGCCAAATCTTCCCAACTTAAATCGCCAGGATTAAGCGTATATCCATCTAAAACAACTATTCTCATAATTTTCCTCCTACAAAATTTCAATATATAAAACCTTGGGGCGCTGCCCTCCACCTGCCGGCGGACAGGCAAACCCCGCTGGGTACGCATACCCAGACCCGCTATTTTTATTAGAAACGTAGGGGCGGATATTATCCGCCCGCAAGACATCACTGGCGAATAATACCTGCCCGTTCGTCAGGCGGGTTCGCCCTTACGAAACGTCTGCTGATTGGCATTTTTATTATTCATAAAAATTATTTGGGATTGGTGCTTGGTATTTTTGGTTGGTTAGGTAGTGCAGAGGGCTTGTTGTGGGGATTTCTTTGAAGATTAAACTTTGGCAATGCAATTTTTGCCCTGTTTTGGTTGTTTCTGCACCATATTTTTTGTCCCCCACTAATGGATGCCCAATATTGGCTAAATGTGCCCTTATTTGATGGGATTTTCCTGTATGTAAAATTATTTTTAGCAGGGATATTTTTTTTCCGTTTGGTTGTGTAATAATTTTTTGGCTAGCGTATTCTGTGTGTACGGCGATTGCGGATTCGCTGGGATAATCCAGTATATACGAGCGGTTGGCGGCTGTATCTTTTATTATGTAGCCGTGCAAATTGTCGTTGCCTTGTAATTCGCCTTGCACAAGTGCAAAATATATTTTGTCAACTTGCCTATTTGCAAAAATTGCATTCAAAGCCTGTAAAGCGGGCATATTTTTGGCACAGGCGACTAATCCGCTGGTGTTGTAATCTAGGCGATTGCAAACGGACGGCGTAAATTCGGCATTTTTTAGGTAGCCAATAATGCGGTCAACTAAAGTATCTTGTTCGCCAGGTTTATTTGAATGAGTCAACAGTCCTTGCGGTTTGTCAACTAATAAAATGTTGCTGTCTTCGTAAATTATTTTTATCGGCTTTTGCAACGTTTTTGTGGCGGTTTTCGGCGGTTTTTGCAAAGCCGCAACGGTTTCAGACGACATATAAAAGGTTACAACATCGTTAATATTGGTTATCTCGTTGCCAGCGGCTTTTTTTCCGTTTAATTTTATGCGTTTTTTACGCAACAATTTTTGTATAAGAGATTTTGGTGCGGTGGATAAATATGCCGCCAAAACTCTGTCAAAACGTCTGCCAGATTGGTTTATTGTCAAAGTAATTTGCAACACTATTCTTGTCCTCGTTTATGTTCCCAAATTAGATAAGCGTTAATAAAAGCGTCCAAACTGCCGTCCATAACACTTTGCACATTGCCTGTTTCTTCGTTTGTGCGCAAATCTTTTACCATGTTGTACGGATGAAACACGTACGAGCGAATTTGACTGCCCCAAGCGTTATCCTTAACTTCGCCGCGGATTCCTTGCAATTTAGAAAGTTGCTCTTCCTGTCGCAATGCGTAAAGTTTGGCTTTTAGCATTTTCATGGCACGATCGCGGTTTTGAAACTGGCTGCGTTCGTTTTGGCACTGCACAACAACGCCGCTTGGCAAATGCGTTATGCGAATAGCGGATTCCGTTTTGTTTACGTGCTGTCCTCCTGCGCCGCCCGAGCGGTATGTGTCAATTTTTAGGTCGTCGGGATTTATGTCAACATCTGTATCGTCATCTAATTCTGGCATAATATCGCACGATGCAAAAGATGTGTGCCGTCTGCCAGAGGAATCGAACGGAGAAAGCCGAACAAGCCTGTGAACTCCTTTTTCGGAACGAGAATAACCAAAGGCGTTTTCGCCGCTTATTTGAAAGGTTACCGATTTTATTCCTGCCTCTTCGCCGTCCAAAATATCCAAAATTTCGAAGGTAAACTTACGTTTTTCCGCCCATTTGGAGTACATTCTCATTAACATAGCAACCCAATCACACGATTCTGTGCCGCCTGCGCCCGCATGGAGCGTAAAAATGGCGTTATTTGCATCGTAACGACCGCTCAACAAAATGGCAGTGCGAAAGTTTTCAAAATCGGTTATAAAAGTTTTGGTTAAATCTTGGGCTTCGGCAATAACGGATTCTTCGTTTTCTTCAAGCCCTAACTCGATTATTGTGGTTGCGTCATCGTACAGGGTTTGCAAGCGTTCAAAGTTGGTTACTTTGTTTCGCATAATTTTTACTTGTTGCAATAATTTTTGCGATTGGTTGGGATCATCCCAAAAACCCGCACGGCTCGTTTCCGATTCCAAATCGGTTATTTTTTGCTGTAATTTTGGCAATTCAAAGAGAGTTCCCCATTTCTGCCAAACGTTGTCTGTATGGTAAAAGCTGTTTTTGTAATTCTTCTAGTGCTAACATTTTTTTACTCCTTTTTCGGATTGTTTATTTTATGATACATTATTTGCGGAAATAAATCAAATTTTTTAGATGTAAAATAAATTTATCGAAAACCTTGACAAAGCCAAAATCTTGTTATATACTGAAAATAATGAAGGTGCGTATGTTTTCATACGATAATAGGGAATCAAGTGCGAATCTTGTACAGTCCTGCTGCCGTGTTGATTTGCAACGTTTTGTAACACCATTGAGCCGTTGCTTGAGAAGGTAAAATGTTGCGTTAAATCTTAGTCGAAAGACCTGCCTCATTGTTTTTGGATTTTATATCCTCGCAGAGTACGCGGATATACATTATTTGTCGTGTTTTTTTGTCTACCGATAATGTGTATCTCAACTTCTATCAGATGTTGGGATTTTTATTTTTCGCAAATTTCCCAAATACACAAAAAGGAGAAACTTATGAAAAAATTTTTTGCAACTTTTTTAACTTTGGCAACTTTTGCCTTAATTTTGGCGTTTTCGACGGCTTGCGGCAACTCGCAAACGCCAGCAACTGCTCCGCTTGCACCAATAGAAATTTCGCAAGCAACTGAACAAATCGAAACAACCGAACCAACTACAGAAACCGCACCGTTGGCGGATTCTCGTACAATAACCAACATTGACGGAACTTTATTAACCATTCCGACAAATATCGAAACGATTGTATCGATAATGCCGTCAAATACTGAAATGTTGGCTTTGTTAGGGCTTAGCGACAACATTATTGCAACCGATACATTTTCTTCAGATGTAGCAGGCATTTCCCAAGAAATAGCTGTGCTTTCTACAGATAATATCGATATGGAATATATTATATCGATAAATCCAAATATTGTAATTGCATCGGATATTTTACGGTTTATGGATGACGATCCGCTAAGTGCATTGTCAACCGTTGGAATCGCCGTTGTGTATATGCCAATGAGCAACACAATTTCCGAAATACAGAGAGATGTCCGCTTTTTAGGCGAGTTAATGAACGCCGAAAATATCGCCGAATCGTTAATCGAGCAAATGGACGAAACAATTTTGCAGATAAGCGAAATATCCGAAACGATAGCAAATCCGCGAACGGTTTACATGGAAATTGAACCTGCGCCGTTTATGTTCAGTTTGGGAAGCGGAACTTTTTTGAATGAATTGCTAGAAATTGTTGGAGCGGTCAATATTTTCGGCGGCGAAACTGGCTGGATTTCCGTAACTGACGAGGTTTTGTTGGTCGAAAATCCCGACGTAATTGTAACAAATGTCGGCTGGCTAGATAATCCCATCGAAGAAATAGCCGCAAGACCAGGCTGGGAAGTGCTTTCAGCCGTGCAGAACGAGCAAATATTTCAAATTGACACAAACGCAAGCAGCCGCCCAACTCCGCATATAATCAACGTTTTGGTGGATTTAGCTTTGGCAATATATCCAGAATATTTTTCGCAAATTGAACACGTAACATTTTCTGAATGAGAACAAAAGCGAAAATTTGGTTGACAATAATTGCAACCCTTGTTACGCTGCTAATGGCGGTTGCCGTTGGCAGCGTGTACATATCTCCCGCAAACGTGTTTCGGATTATCCTGTACAGCATTTTAGAATATTTTGAGTTGCCAAATTTTGTCAACATGGAAAATATAACGGTTGCCAATTATGCAATAGTGCGAAATTTGCGATTACCACGGGTTTTGCTTGCATTTTTGGCAGGTTCGGCGTTATCCGTCAGCGGTGCAATTATGCAGTCCGTTTTGAGAAATCCGCTTGCGTCGTCGTTTACGTTGGGCGTATCTTCTGGTGCATCGCTAGGAGCGGCTTTTGTAATATTTTTGGGATTTAACTTTATCTCATTTTTTACGTTGCCATTTTTGGGCTTTACTTTCGGAATGCTGACGATTCTTTTAGTTGTGGGATTTTCCGCCAAAATTGGATTAGACAACAACACAATAATTTTAACAGGAATGGTTTTATCGTTGTTCATAAATGCGATAATAACGCTACTTTTTGCGTTGTTCCGAGAAAACGCGCAACGTATGATATTATGGCAAATGGGCAGTTTTTCCATGCGAGATTGGCAAACGGTGGTTATTTTAGCCCCGATAATTTTGGTTGGTTCGGTGCTTGTTTTCCGCTACAAATTCGAACTTGACATACTAACCTTTGGCGAAGAACAAGCACAAACAATCGGCTTAAACAGCAAGCGAACGAAAATTATCTTGTTGACGATTGCCGCCGCTTTAACTGGCAGCACAATATCTTTTGTCGGGATTATCGGCTTTGTCGACCTTGTTGCACCGCACGTTGTTCGCAAAATTTTTGGAGCGGCTCATCGTTACGTTATCCCAATGAGTGCCATAATTGGCGGTAGTTTTATGGTTTTGGCAGATTTAGTAGCGAGAACAATCACCGCACCAACCGAATTGCCCGTTGGCGTTATTACTGCAATTTTGGGCGCGCCATTTTTTGCATATGTTTTTTTTGCTAAACGGTAAAATGATGGTTGTCAAAAGTTGGGAATTGAAAATTGTATTTGTTCAAAATGTGTGGGCGGACAATACCTTCCTTTTTGATATTGCAGGTGGATATACTCGAACAACTTAAAAATAGGCTACTTTATAAAAACGGGCGGATAATATCCGCCCCTACAACGCCGCCAAACCGTAGGGGCGGATAAATCCTCGAACAACCTAAAACAGGTTGTTGTATAAAAAACGGGCGAACCCGCCCCTACAACGCCACCAAACCGTAGGGGCGGATATTATCCGCCCGTCCGTCCGCCCGCATTTTTATTAAGTTAAATTGCTATATTTTTTTGAAACCCCGCTAACTAGCCATTCCAGAAAGCAAAGTAACTTTAGTCATTAAAGGTAAAGCACTCAAAGTTTTCGCCAAACTTTTGTCAACTTGTTCGTCCAGTTCGATAATCATAATAGCTTGTCCACCTTTTTTTGACCTGTACATTTTCATTTCGGCGATATTTATTTTTTCCACTGCCAAAACGTTACTGACTAGCGAAACCGCTCCAGGCTTGTCTTTGTGGATTATCACGAGCGTATCGTGGTAGCCATCGAAAAGCACGTCAATCTCGTTTATTTTTTGCACTAAAATATTGCCGCCGCCCACAGATGCCGCTTGCATTAACAAGGTTTTTTGCAATTTTTCCGAAAATAGTTCTAACAGCACAGTATTAGGATGTGCGTTTTCCAGTTCGACAACTTGAATTTGATAATCCAAATCGGTGGACAGGGTTAAGCTATCGCGAATACGCACGTCATCGGGCGGAAATCCCAGTAAACCTGCAATTATTGCCTTGTCGCTGCCGTGTCCTTTGTAAGTTTTCGCCAGCGAACCGTGAAATTGCACCGTTGCCCTGTTTGGAGTTGCTCCCAAAATGCGGCGTGCAATGTTGCCTATTCGCACAACGCCCGCTGTATGCGAACTTGATGGACCTATCATTATTGGCCCTAAAATGTCAAAAATATTCATGGTTACCTCTTGAAAAATAAAATTGATTTAGAATTTGTATTCAATGGCGTTAAAATGCCGATTTTTGGATTTTGAAAGAACGGATATTATTCGCAAATTTAGACTTACGGGCGGATAATATCCGCCCCTACGTGGTTGTTGAACACAAAAATTTATCCCTTGACAAATTCATTTGCAAAATTTTTGGCAAATTCTTCCGCCTTGTCAATATTCGCTAAAGATTCCACTTGCTCGTATTTGTAGTTTGCAAAGGCTTTTTTCAGATAATTGCTAATATCGTAAAAGCCGATTTTGCCGTTCAAAAAATCCGCTACTAACAGCTCATTTAATGCGTTCATCATTGCGGGTAACGTGGTTTTGGTTAATTTTGCGGCTTGTTCGGTTATTTCTAAACATGGAAATTTTTCAAAGTTTGGCGGTTCGAAAGTTAAAGCCGTTGACATATTCCAAAAATCCAACGCTGTATGCGGACGTTTTGGGCGATTGGGAGCGGTTAATGCGTATTGTATAGGCTGTTTCATGTCGGGAGCCGCCATTTGAGCCAAAACTGCACCATCTTCAAATTCTACCATCGAATGAATTACACTTTGCGGATGCACCAAAATTTTGACCTTGTCATAAGACAAATCGAACAAAAATTGTGCTTCAATCCGCTCCAAGCCTTTGTTCATCATGGTTGCAGAATCCACGGTAATTTTTGCTCCCATGTTCCAATTTGGATGCTTTAGTGCATTGTCAACGGTTGCTTTTGCTATTTCTTCGGTTGACCAAGTGCGAAAAGGTCCGCCCGATGCCGTCAAAATAATATTTTTTACGGCGGATTTTTCCACTAAATTACCGCTGTTTTCGCTTGCTTGCAAACATTGCCAAATAGCGGAATGTTCGCTGTCGATTGGACGAATTGTTACGCCATTTGCCTTTGCCGCCTGCATTACAAGCGAACCGCCAGCCACAAGTGTTTCCTTGTTCGCAAGAGCAACCTCTTTTTTGGCGTTAATTGCCGCCAAAGTTGGACGTAACCCAACGCTACCAACTAGCCCATTTACTACAATTTGCACATCCGCAAGGCTTGCCGCTTGCAATAAGCCGTCCATTCCTGCGGAAATCTCAAATTTATGTATTTTTGATAAATCGGATAACTCTAATTTTAGCTGATTTGCGGCGGTTTTGTCGTACATAGCTATAAATTGTGGCTTTAGTTTTCGTGCTTGCTGTGCCAAAAGTTTGTAGTTAGAATGGGCTGTTAGTACTATTATGCGAAAGTTTGGCAAATTTTGCACAACTTCCACAGTTTGCACGCCAATCGAGCCAGTAGAGCCTAAAATGCTTATGTTCATAATAAAATCATTACCATGTAAACCATTGCGGCAGAAACCATAATCCCGTCAAAACGGTCTAAAATGCCGCCGTGTCCTGGTAATACCTTTCCAAAATCTTTTATGCCAACCGAGCGTTTTATGGTGGATGCGAATAAATCGCCAAATTGTGAAAAAATTGCTCCAACCACGGAAATTACAACGGCGTTAAAAGCATTTATTTCAAAATTCATGTTGACAGCAACCATGGCGTAAATATATCCGATTATCGCCGCACCGACAACTCCCGCAATACAGCCTTCCCAGGATTTGCCAGGGCTTGCGGTATTTGTCATTTTGTGTTTACCCCATTTTTTTCCTATTAAATAGGCAAAAGTATCACTTGCGGATGCACTTGTGAAAATCAGCCAAACAAACGAAATATTTTCGCTGCGGACAAAATAAATAAACGACAGCAAAAACGGAACGTAAAAGAATCCGCCAATGGTAACAATACATTCTTTTACGTCAAATTTTTGGTAGAAAATGACAACCACAAAAATAATCGTCAAAATAAAGGCGGCGAACACAATCAGATACATATCTATTGCCAAAAAATAAATTAAAACGAACAAATAACCCACAATATGCACAGGCAAAATTTTAGCACCCGAAAAAGCACGATAAAACTCATTCAGTCCCAAAACAGACAAAACAAGCAATATCATGCGTAACCAAACGCCGCCAACCGCAACAACCAAAATAAGCAATGGCAGCCCAACAATCATTGTCAACCCTCGTAATAACATTTTATCATCCAATTTCTAAAACCGTGGGCGCCCGCCTGCCGGCGGGCAGGCGGCCCACACCCGCAAGGAACGCGTCCCTTGACCCGCTATTTTATTTAGGTTAATTTGACTATTTAACCAATTTGTTATTAAAAATTTCGGCATTTTGTAGGGGCGGATATTACCTGCCCGTCCGACAGGCGGGTCCGCCCGTTATTGCTACATCAATTATTGCTACATCAAATTATTTTTAAGTTGATTGAGTATATTTTTATTTCCGTTTGCCAAAACGGCGATCTATCGTGTTGTACCAGGTTATGGCGGTTTGTAGGGTTTTTGCGTTAAAATCTGGCCAAAGCACATCGGTTGTATATATTTCGGAATACGCTGATTGCCATAACATGAAGTTACTTAACCGACTTTCGCCGCCCGTTCTAATTAGCAGTTCGGGATCGGGCATATTGGCGGTATCTAAATGTTGGGCGAAAGTGGTTTCGTCTAGTTTGTCAAGTTGTTCTAAAAAAGTTGCGGTATCAGAGGAAAGTTCGGCGGCAAGTTTGGCAATTTTGCGAGCGGTACGAATAATTTCGTCTCGTCCGCCATAATTTAGTGCAATGTGTACATTTATACCTTGTTTTTCGGCTGTAATTTCGGTCATTTGCTGTATAAGTTGTTGCAAATCGTCATCAAATTTGGAAATATTGCCCAAAGCCGACATTCGCATTGTGTTTTTTTTGGCATCTTCGATATTTTTTTTGATAAACTCGCGTAAAAGGTTCATAAGGGCGAAAACTTCGGCAGTTGGGCGATTCCAATTTTCTGTACTGAAAGCGTAAACCGTTAGGTGTTCGATTCCCATTTTTTCGGCGGCTGGAGCTAATTTTCGCAAAACTTCCGCACCAGCGCGATGTCCCAAACTAATGGGCAAGCCACGTTTTTTTGCCCACCGACCATTGCCGTCCATGATAATTGCCACGTGGCTAGGAATAATTTCGGTATTTGCGTTTGTTTGGGATTTTCTCATACAGTTAAAATTTCTTTGTTTTTGGCATCAATGCGTTTGTCAAGTTCGGCGATGTATTTGTCGGTTAATTTTTGTATTTCGGTCTCCACATTTTTTAGGTCGTCTTCAGTTAGTTCGTTAGATTTTTGTTGCTTTTTGAATAAATCCATTGCTTCGCGGCGAATGTTTCGCATTGCAACTTTTGCATCTTCGCCCTTTTTTTTGACATCTTTTGCCAATAATTTACGGCGTTCTTCGGTAAGTTCAGGAAAAGCCAAGCGGATAATTTTTCCGTCATTTCCTGGGTTTATTCCCAAATCGGACGATAAAATCGCCTTTTCGATAGCTTTTATGGTAGACGCATCGTAAGGTTGAATTTGCAACAAACGTGCCTCGGGAACTGTAATGTTTGCAAGTTGATTTAACGGCATTTGTTGCCCATAACAATCCGCCGTAATTTTGTCTAATACACGTGGATTTGCTCTACCAGCACGAATCGTGTCAAGTTCCTTTTCGAGCGCCTCGGTAGATTTTTGCATTTTTTCCTCAAAAGGTTTAGTGTGAGTTGACATAAAACTCCTCCTCTACGGTTGAATTTAATATTGTTCCAAAATTTAGGTTGGTATCGCTGCAGGCTTTAACAATTCCGTTGGGTTCGTCTAATCCAAATACGAACGATGGCGTGTTTGCTTCGATGAGAATATTCAAAGCCGCACCGTCCACAAATTGCAGTTGTTTGGCTATTGCTGTGTTGTAGTTTAGCGTTTTGTACATTTTGGCTTCTTTGCCAAGTTTATCCGATTTATCGGGAAAGCGGTCATAAACGCCCGAAACGCCGTTTTTTGTGTACAGCACGCGGTCTACTTCCAATTCAGCACCGCGCAAAGCGGCAACGCTGTCGGTGGAAAAAAACGGATGACACAAACCAGCCGCATGAAATACAGCGATTCCGTCCGCCATAAGAGCCAACGCACGATATTTATCGTAAACATCGGTAATATTGGCAAACGGCATAGGAGTCATCACAGCGGAGCGGATTCCACGCCGTTTGAAAGCCTCGGACATATAAATTGCGTTCATTACGGTTGCAAGCATTCCAATTTGGTCGGCGCGTACTCTGTCCATTACGTTTTGTCCAACTCTGCCGCGCCAAAAATTGCCGCCGCCCACAACTAGCGAAATTTCTGTACCTGCCTCTAGCGCCGTTTGCAAGTCGGCAGAAATAGAATCAATGGTTTCGTCGCAAAAGCCGTGATCCGATTCGCCTGCAAGTGCTTCGCCACTTAATTTTATTATAACTCTCTTCAGCATAACTTCTCCGTTACTTAAAACTTATAAAAAGTTATAAACCAACCCGCCTATCGGGTAGGTAACTTTTACGTTTAATTCCTAATTCAATGCGTCCGATTTCGCCTGTTTATAAAACACGGCTAATTTCGTTTGATGTAACGCTCCAAAGGCTAACTCCGTCTAACGCACGGTTTTTTAATTTAGCTAAGCTATTTTATTCCTGCCCGTTCGGTAGACGGATCCGTAGTGCTTAAGATTTATTGCGGCGTTATAGTCTCGGTCTATCACCAATCCACATTCTTCACATTTATAAGTGCGTTCGGATAGTTTTAGGTTTTTCTTTAGGTTGCCACAATTAGAGCAAATTTTACTAGAAGGGAAAAATCTTGGTGCTTTGATATATTCAATTCCGTTCCAGTTACTTTTATATTCAAGTTGCCTTGAAAATTCAAAAAAGCATTGCTCTTGTACAGCTTTTGCTAAATGTTTGTTTTTCATCATTCCCTGCACATTCAAATCTTCAGTTACAATGTACGATGGTTTGGTTTTCACTATCGTATTTGTTGCTTGGTGCAAGTGATTATAACGGATACCTGTTAAACGTTGGCTTATTTTTAATAATTCATGTTCACTTTTTATAATGTTGCTTGTTTTAATGTAACTTTCATCCTCCTTATTCATTTCATATTTTCTTGAAATACTGCGTTGCAACCTACGCCACTTGCGTTTTAATCGTCTTATTTCGTGCTTGTTGTTAATATTTGGCGTTATGTTGTTGTTTGAATCGATTGCTAAATTTTTAATACCTAAATCTATCCCTATTCCTGAATTGCTTGTTGGGTAGATTTTTATGTTAACTTCAATGCTTACGCTAATCCACCAATTTATGCCGTCGAAAGTGCAACGTGGGTTTAGATAACTTGCATTTAGTGGTATTTTATTGGTTTCGGCAAGTTTAATCCAGTTGGCTTTTGCCTTGTTTTGTTTTTTGTTTTCTGCTATTTTTTCCAGTTTTACGTGTGTTTCTGTGAAAATAATTTTTTCGGTATCAACATAAAATTTAGGTTGGGCTTTGCTACGTTTTTTGAACTTTGGATGCCCATTCATATCGTAACGAGTTAGCTTAAATTTCTTTTTTGTTGAACGCAAAATTTTTTTATTGCTATATGGTACGTAATTTGGCTGTTTCTTTTTTTCTGTGAATCGCCAAAATGCGTTGCAACAATCTTTTATTGCTTGTTTTGTTGCGTCGTTACTTGTGTTATAAAGCCACTCTTCTTGCCTTTTGTGCTGTGTAAACAGTTTTCGACATTCGGAATCAGTTAAATATTTTCCTGTTTCGTTGAACGTTTTAATTTGCAGGGCAACAGTCCAGTTGTAGGCGTACCTTGCAGCGTCAGATGTATCAAGCATTTTTGTTTTTTGCTTGTTATTCGGTATCAACATTATTTTTATGCTTTGAATCATTACATCATTACATCCTGCATTTTCAGCTTAGTTTACAAGCTATTTTGAACTGTTAGCTAATTCTATGAATGTTGCTAAAACTTTTTTATTTATTATATCTTATTTTTTTGTACGGTGCAACAAAATTTTCTTGCGAAAATTGACAACTAACAACTAAATGTTATAATTAAATAAATATCCGCAACTAAAGGAGGTCATTTTGATGTTTTTAACAAACATTCTTCGTAACAGCCTAATTTTTACCGAAAATCTACGCCGTTCACGATACCTACCTTATTTTGTCGCTTGGATTATCGCTATTATTTTAGCAATTACTCCAATTTTTTCTAACTTAACAACTTTTGCCAACGAAAATTCCAATATTGTTGTTTACGAAGACGAAGAAACCCTACAAGATTCAACTGAATTACCAACCGAGGAAATTACAACCGAACCACCAACGGATGAAATCTTCGAAGAAGAGACCCAGGAAACCGAAGAAGTTTCGCCAGATCCGCCATTTGTCGAACTTCCTGAAGAAATTGAGGAAGAAGAAGAAACTTCGCCCGATCCGCCATTTGTGGAATTTCCCGATTATGAAGAAGAAATCGAGGAAGAGGAAGAAGTTTCGCTAGATCCGCCATTTGTCGAACTTCCCGATTATGAAGAAGAAATTGAGGAAGAGGAAGAAGTTTCGCTAGATCCGCCATTTATCGAACTTCCCGATTATTATGATGAAGAATCCAACGATTCAGAAATCTCGCAAGAAGAGCAAACCTTTCAAGATAGCATAATGGTAGAAGAAGGCTTGTTATCTGCCGATTATACAACAGTTTCGGTTGCCGAGCAGATTAACGCAGCAACAGGTTTACAAGTTGCCGTTAGCGGAAACGTTGTTACCGTGCTAAATCAGCCAACTTCGCAAGTTTATTCCACTTTAAGAATAGACATTCCGCAAGGCGTAATTGTGCGGTGGGCGGCAAATTATCGTGGCGAAATTACAAACGGCGGACCATTGATAAATTTGGTCGGCGAAGGACTTTTCGAAGTTGTCGACGGCGTTTGGATGGAAAATATTAGCACAGGAAACACGATACTTTCGGGCAATGTTAGCGTTCACGTTAGCGGCGGAGCGGTGCAAGCCAGTACAGGCACAGCAATCCGAGTTGACGGCGAAACTGCAACTGTAACAGTTAGCGGAAACGGCTCTGTTTTCACGGATTCTAATACAAATTTGCACTTGGCAATATCTCTTACAAACCCTGCAAATAATGGCTTAAATGTGATTATTCGTGATAACGGTAGCGTTGCCGCTTTGTCGTATCAAGGAAACGGCTTTGCAATTCAAACTTACGGCGATGTTTCTGTTTCGGGAAATGCTCATATTTTTGCAGATACAGGGCGTGCAATTAACGCATTAGGCGAAAGTTCCAACGTAACAATCACGGGCGGAATTGTGTGGAGCGGCGCAGGAATGGCGATTCACACAAACGGAGCAAACGCTGCCGTTACGGTAACTAATGCTCACGTATACAACGAGGGTGCAGACGACAGCCACGCAACCATCGACATGAGCGGAACAGGCACAGTTACAATCGGCGAAAACGCCGTCATTGAGGCACAATATCGTGGTACAGCAATAAAAACGGCTGGTGCAGTTTATGTACAAGATTCCGCCGAAGTTACCGCAACAACTGGCAGGGCGATTCATACAACAGGCAACGGCAGCGTAACAATTACGGGCGGATTTGTGTTTGCTTGGGGCAACGCATTAGCAAGTGTAGTTGACACAGCCAATTTTGCTCCACCAACGGGCGACGGCGTTGTTGTAGCTTGGCAAACAACCACAGGACAAGGTGCTTATTTAGAAATGTCCGATTTAGCCCTGCGTTCCTGGCCAGATCACGCAACCGATTGGCATTCAGACGGCACGCAAGCGGGCGTTTTGTTTAATGACAACCTATTTTTCCCAATTCGTGGTGTAACTGTTAATTTTGATGAATCCAATTATGGGCTAATTTTCAACACAACAGACGGCACTTTTTGGCTAGATACCGATAATTCTGGAACGGTAACTCCGCGAGATATACGCTACAGAGGACAAACCAGTGCATGGCGCTGGGCTTCTGGCACAAGAACTCTTAGCTTGGATAATTTTAATTGGAATACATCCGCAGAAACCGCATTAACAATCGTCGGCGGAGATATTACCATAAATTTGAATAATCGTAGCACATTCACGGCAACCACCGCAAATAGCGGCATCGGAATCAAAGCAACCGCAATAGTAACATTATCTGGTGCAGGAGAACTGGCGGGCAACGGCTCTCAAACGGGAATCGCTGTTGACATTTTGAATTTAACCAACGGAGCAGTAATTGCAAGCGGTGCAAACAACGCAATTATCGCCGATATTACTTTGCCAGGTGCTTATATTTATTGGCAAAACGAAACTCCGACAAGCCCAGGTGGCGCAGGTACAGAGTTTACAACATTAGCACAGGAAAATCCTTTTGTAAACACAGCACAAACTCGATATGCACATATACAAACAAACGCCGAGGGCGTGGATTTGCTAAACGTTGCAGGTAGCGATGTTTCTCATTTAAGCAACACAGGAACAGCGGCAAACCCTGTAACTACAACCGTAAACGTACCAAACAGTATGGCGGATATTGCCTTGCACGATATTACTTTTCATGCCGCAACAATGGCACTTTACAGCGACAATTTGTTTTCGCAGCAAATAATCGGATTGGAGACGATTCCCTTAAACGAGGGTTCGATAACGCCAATTTACATATTGCTAACGGCTGCAGACGGCACAACTGCATATTATGCAATTACTATCCAACGCGCCGAAGGAGTTCGCTTTAGCATAATGTTTGATGCAACTGGCGGAGAAGTTTCTTCAGATTTGTTGCAAACCGAGCCAACTTCGCCTGTTTTGTCAACCTTGCCAATCGCAACACGCACGGGCTATAATTTCGTGGGTTGGTTTACGCAAAGCGACAACGGCGAACAAATTACTGCTGATACTTTGTTTACATCTCATATTATTGTGTATGCTCATTGGGAAAATGCTTGGGAAGAACCAGTCGAACCAGTAGAAGAACCTATTGAAGAGGAAATCGAACCAATCGAAGAGGAAATCGAACCAAGCGAACCCGCCGAACCAATCGAAGAAGAAATCGAACCAGTTGAACCTACTGAACCTATCGAAGAGGAAATCGAACCAATCGAACCTACTGAACCTATCGAAGAGGAAATCGAACCAAGTGAACCCGCCGAACCTACCGAAGAAGAAATCGAACCAATCGAGCCCGCCGAACCAATCGAAGAGGAAATCGATCCAACTCCACAAATAACTCCAGTAATACATAATACAAACGCGAGCATTCCGCAAGAATACAACAACATAATAGCAACGGGAGATACAGCAATCTCGTTTCATCCAGGAAGTTTCAACTTGGTAGAAGTGCAAGCAAACGGCGAAACCTTGCAACGTGGCACAGATTACGCAACCAACAACAACCAAATAATTTTGCTAGAGACATTTTTCGCAAGATACACGATAACCGAGTTTCACATTACTTTTGTAATGGACGGTGGGACAAATCCGCATTTTGTGGTAATTGCGCCACAAATTCCTATTGCCAACGAAGTTACGGTATTATTGCACAACACAAGTGCAGAGCAATGGCAAACCGAGCCAAATTTATCAACCACACGCGGAACAGTTGTTACTGTATTATATCGCATGGCTGGAAACCCCGATATTACAGGCTTGCAAAATCCATTTAACGATGTTTACGAGGGCAGATATTACACAAACGCCGTTCGTTGGGGTGCATTCAACCATATTATTTTGGGATATGGCAACGACAATTACGGTCCAGAGGACAACGTAACCCGAGAGCAACTTGCAGCGATACTTTTCCGTTATACAAACTTTATGCAACTAAATTTAGGCACAACCGCAAATGTAACTTTTTCGGATTATTCCGAGATATACGAATACGCCCGTCCTGCGGTTACGGCTTTAACGCAAGCAGGTATAATTTACGGCAGAGAAAATGGAATGTTTGATCCCCATGCAGAAATAACTATTGGCGAGTTAGCAACTATTTTGGAGCGTTTTACTGATAGGTTTAATGAGTAAACGAGATTAAAAATTTTTAACGATAAAAAAGCAACTTGCTAAAAGTAGGTTGCTTTTTTTGTTAAATTTAATTTTATGAAAGTGTGGGCAGGTAATAGCCGTCCCTATAATATGCTAACCGTAGGGGCGGATAATATCCGCCCGTATTTCAACTAAGAAATATTTTGTACTTTTATTCCGTTAAAATCCACAAAACCTTTTTTAGCTTACGCAAAGGATTTGTAATTTTCCAAGATGTCGATGTTTCCAATTCGGTAATGCGACTTTTTAGGTGGTCGATTTCTTCGTTTTTGTGGTGGATTATTTCGTTTATTTGATGGATTTCATTGTCTTTAAGGTGGATTATTTCGTTTATTTGATGGATTTCGTTATCTTTATGGTGGACAATTTCATTTATTTGTTGAATTTCGCCGTCTTTTTGTTGGACAATTTCATTTATCCGCTGAATTTCGTCATTTTTTTGCTTGATAATTTTATTGTTGGAATTATGCACAACAGCGGCAGTAACTGCATGATTATAGGCTTGTTGCAACCAACTTTGGGCGGTTTCTTCTGAAATTGGCGAAACATTTAGCAATTTGATTAAATACTAAAAAATGCTCCATGCTATAAATTATCATTGGTTTTCCAACTTTCTGTTTTATTTTTCGCTGTCATAAACAGACGGCGTTAAAAATTTTAGGTTGATATTTTCGCTTGCTTTTTGCAAATGCCGTATTATCGCCGCATTATTTTTGTCAACTTGTGCCATATCTACTGGATCGGATTCTAGGCTATTCGCCGTCATTTTATAGCCAAATCCATCAAACCCCGCTAAAATCAGCTTGCGAACGCCCAATTTGCACATTAGGTTGATTGACATCATTCCTGCGTTGCTTTCAATCGGCTCGTCTTCGCACAAATAATCTTTATAGTTGACAATAAAAGTGCGTTCGTCCTCGGCAATGTGCAAATTGGACGTACATATTAACGGCGGCGTTTCTGCGGTTTGCTGCTCGGCAAATGCAATGTGGCGGCGGCGATTCGACATAAAAATATAGTTGACATTGTCGTAAATATGAGCAATGCTTATTGCAATCGTCTGCGGATTATCCTGTATATACGCCAAAATTGCGGCTTTCTCCGTTTCGCTAGATTTCCCAGGGGCAATTAGCAAAACTGTTTGGTTGGCGA
>JGI24700J35501_10930821_pt1 | contig 25645 bp, 23 predicted proteins | sample TergutTh196P1_FD_35501 | JGI IMG/M metagenome (IMG submission 35501)
TGATCAGCGATTTCGGCGGCGGGGTCTCCGGCAGCGAAACCCAGGATCGCGGCGGCGAACTTTACAGACGCGATCTTTACAGGCATGAGTCTTACACTGGCCGGGCATCTTCGATCTTTTTCGACGCCCACTTTGTCCAACTTTCGATAGGCCACTTTACCAGCACCGGCTCCGCTAGGGGCAGCAATGAAAACGCGCTCGAATTTCCCCCTGCAACAAGTCCCAGCGGGCTGGAGTTCGCCCTTTTGGGCAAGTTCCCAATAGAGCTTTCCCCGGCGATAACCGTGTTTCCTCTTGCCGGCATAGCCTACCGGCTTGTCCTTTCAGGGCTTCTTGGCCGACCGGAATTTGTTAATATCACCACAGCCCGCGATTTAAGTCTTAACCCCTTCTACCTTAGCGCCCTGTGGTTCCGGCTTGGCGGCGGCATGGATTTTGCCCTTGCCCAAGGGATGTTTCTTCGCAGCACGGTAACCTACGGCATAAGGCTTAGAAACCGCTGGGAAAACAGCATTATAGACCTAGACGAAATTTTTTTCCCCGGAGGCAATTTTCACTACGACCGTAGAATAAATTACGACAACGCCCGCCTTGGCCACGGCGTTGACATAACGGTAGGCGTGGGTTTCCGGCTGCGTTAGCCGCCGGCAGGGCTTCCTTGCCGGGTTGCGGCTCACAAAGCAAAACTCCGTGCCTTCCTCCGTGTGAAATTCTCCCAAGCCCACAAACAAGGCTTGGATTCGCCAGGGCTTACTCGCCAAGCATCCGCCCGCAAAGCAAAACTTCGTGCCTTCGTGTGCTCAGTGGTGAAATTCCTCGCTTTGTCGCCGGCAGGGGCTTTCTCCCCAGACAGCCGCTCACTGGTTTTCGCTCGAAAGCCGGAAACAGGGGCACTCGCCGGGGCTTCCGCGCTGGCAGTAGCTCCCAAAGCAAAACTCCGTGCCTTTGTGCCTCCGTGTGAGACTTCCTCCGTGGTGGAAATTCCCTGCCCGGCCGCCGGCAGAAGCTTGCTCGCTGGACAGCCGCTCGCTGGTTTTCACTCCCAAGCTCGGAAACAGTGTTGCCCGGCCGTGGCTTTCTCGCTTACAGCCGCTCCCAAAGCAAAACTTTGTGCCTTTGTGCCTCCGTGTGAGACTTCCTCCGTGGTAGAAATTCCCCGCCCTGTGGCCGGCAGAAGCTTGCTCGCTGGACAGCCGCTCGCTGGTTTTCACTCCCAAGCTCGGAAACAGTGTTGCCCGGCCGTAGCTTACTCGCAAAGCACCTCCCGAAGCAAAACTTCGTGCCTTGGTGTGAGACTTTCTTTTCGAGCTTCGCCCAACCGGGAACCGCCGCCCCCTAGATTTCCACCCTGGAGACAACCCGGCCGAAGTCGCGGACAAAGCTGTAAATATCCGCACGGGCGAAAGATTGCAGGGGGAAAGTGCGGCGTACCGCTTCGGCCTCGCCCTTGCTGTCGATAATTTCCGCATGAATCGAGTAGCCCATCGCCGCCGTGCCGTTTATCTGCAAATACATACTGAACCGGGGGTCAATGCGCGGCGAACTGTCAAAACCAGCCCTTGAAAGCGCCCTCAAAAAGACCCTTTCGTTACGCCCCGACCTTCCCACAGGAAAAGAAATGTTCACGTCAACAGGCAGGGCAATGCCCGCCATCCGCAACGCGCCCCGGTTCAAGGCAAAAAGCTCCTCGGCCGCCGCCTGCGACCTTTCCCGCCGCGTGCGCTTCGCAATCTCCGCAAGACTCTGCGCAATCTCGCGCCTTTCCCAAAGCGGATCAAAACCGGCGCGGGCGCTTTCGATCAACCGCAGATTGTTCGTCAATACCCCCTCTTCAAGCTGGAAAGTCGCCGCCGAAGCCGGGATAATCGCCACCTCAAGATCGCGCGCGCTCCTTAAATAGTTGATCGCCCGGCGGGGATGACTTCGGAATGCGTGAAAATACTGCATGAACGAACTAATCGAAGGATCGCCGTTTTCCATAAGCGCCGCCCCGTAAGCGTCGGCCGCTGCAAGCGCGTACTTATGAAAAAGCTCCCGGTGCACCCTGTACCTAAAATTGTGCGAAACCTGCCTAAAATGCGAGCTAATCCTTTCACTCGGCCTCGACCACGGAGTCATACGCTCCGCATTGGCAAGAGCCTGATACGTCCTGTAAAGCACCCGGTGCACATCGCGCAAGTAGCGGTTCGGGTCTATGCCGAAATTCCGCATCCATGAATGATCGCTGTTCCCAAGACAGGCGTGCGCGTAAACCCGCGCCTCCTCCAAAAGCCCCGATGCCAAGTAAGTCTGCGCAAGATTCAGCTTCGCCAAAGGAGAGCCGTCCCATTCAAAAGCCGCCGTGTGCTCACGCTGAGCCTGCCGCAAATCCAACTTGCGCGAATACATTTCGCCCAAGGCAATCCTGCCCGTGGCACGGTCCCGGTACCTTACCGAAGCACTAGCCGCGTCAAAAGCAAGCCCGAAATTGTGGAAAGTCGTTTCCAAAATTGAAAGATTGTACCAAGCCACCGAAACAAAGGAACGGTCGCCCAGCCTTTGCCCCAGGGAAATCGCCTGCATATACCAATACTGCGCCTGCTCGTAATTGTGCATGGCAGAGTAAATCGTGCCCAAAGTCATGGAAAAATCCGCGCTTGCGCCGAACTGATCCAAGGCGGAGTGCAAAAGCCGGTGGCCGTCGTTAAGCCTGTGCACCTTAAAATACATCCAGCCCAACGAGTTAATCACCTCCCGGCTGGAAGGGTTAATCGCAAGAGCGCGTTCATAGTAGTCAACGGCAACATGGTTCCAGTTGAGCGCACTCGCCGTCCTGCCCAGCCGGGTCAAGATAACGGGACTGTCAGGAACAATGCTTTCCGCCAGACGATACTGCTCCCAGGCAAGGCTGAAAAGAGAGCGGCCGTAAAAAAGATTGCCCAAGTACCAAGGAAAACGCGGATCGTCGGGATAACGGGCGATACCCTGCCGGTAAAGATCGATGGCGCGTTCCCAAAACTCCGAGCGTTCAGCGGCAAGAGCTTCCATAAAAAGCTCGTCCGCGCTTATGCCCAGATAGTCAACCGATTGAAGCCCCTGCACGCCCGGCACACCCTGCGCCGCCGTTTGCGAGTTTGTAAAAAGAGCGAAAGTGAAAAACAAGAGAAGAGCCAAGCCACCCTTTGCAACGCCCGCGCCAACAGGAGTTGCCCCGCCGTCAGCTTCCCCGCCGGGGGCTTCCACGGCGGCCTCGCTTTGGCCGAGCAACAGAGCCAGCGGGGGGCAAAGCCATGCGGCAATGCGCCGCCACAGCGGCACTTTTTCGCGGTAAGAAGCGGAAAACCGCGCGTAGTTTTCCCTCTGGGCTTTGTAATCATCGTCCGAATAATTTTTGGCAAAACGCGCCGCCGCCGCCGCTTGGTACATTGCGTAACTTCCTTCTATATAATTGTCCGCCTGTGCCGCCCACTCGGAGTCGGAAAGCCCCGCGTTGCCGCCGCCGCGCCTAAAGCCGGCCAAGGCCAGCCGCCGCCAGGCGTGTTTGGAAAGCCGCACCGAGCGACCGCGCGGGCTTTTCGTCATGTAAACATAAACATAGCGGGCGCACCGGATAAAGAGAAAGACCGCCGCCAGCGCACCGAAAAACAGCCATGCAAAGTTGTTTCTGATTAAGTCGGCAGTGTAAGCGGCAAGATTTGCCAGAGCCGAAGGAGGCTCTTCCTCGTGGTAGCCCTCGACGGCCACCATGTTGTGCCGGTTCTCTAAAATCTCCCGCATGAGCTGTTCAAAAAGCTCCGCATCCGTCCCGGCGCCAAACTCAAAATCCTCGTCTTCGGACATAATTTCCGTTGTGGGGTCGAACTCGATCCAGCCGTAGTCCGGGAAAAGCACTTCCACCCAGGCGTGCGCCATGTCTGCCCGCACGGGGAAATAATTGAAAACATTGGAACCCGGATCGACAAAAAAGCCCGTAGCCACACGTGCGGGAATGTCCAGGGAGCGCAGCATGAGCGCCATTGCCATTGCAAAGTACGAGCAGTAGCCCCGGCGCGAGTTAAAAAGAAAATGCGCAAGCTGGTCTCCGTCCGCCGCAATGCCGGGGCGCAAACTGTAGCGGAAATCCCCGAACTTAAGCCAAGTGTAAACCGCCACGATTTTATCCAGATAATGGGTGCGCCCCGCCGTAACCTCCCTGGCAAGCTCCCTCAAACGCTCGTTGTCCCCGTAGTAGGTCAAAAGCTCTGCCTCCCTTGGGCTTAAACCAAGCTGTGCCGCCGTCGGCCAGCCGCCCGCCGTGGAAGCGGCAAGGTTGGCAAAAACCGCCTCGCTCACCATGCTGTCCACGGCATAGACCATCCGAAAACTGGAAGCGTCCCAAGTTTCAAAGGGGCTGATCGCCACCGGGTCCTTCATGCCGATAAAGGCCGACCCGTCAAAGTTTACGATAAAGTATTCCTGCGTTACCTGCCGCCTTGCGCGGTATTCCGGGGGCGAAAACAGCCGCCGTCCGTTGGGCAGCCGCAGAGGGTGGGTCGGCTCGTCGAACTCTTCCACCCGGAAAAAGCCCTCCCGGTGGGTATAGCCGGACATTACCGAGCGGCGCAACAGGGGGTTGCTGGGCATTCCGTCCATTCTTACGATGAAGACAAGATCGTTGTTCATCGATATTTCCGATTCCAGCGTCAAGGTTTGGGTAAAATCGAAGCTGAACATCTGCGGCTCAAGAAGGCCGCCGCCCCTTCCTATCGCCCGCTGTTGCATGGGGCCTAGAAAGAAAAAACTGGAAAAGATGATAAGCGCGAGCAGGGTCGCCACCGCCGCCGAGATTTCCTTTACCCGAAGTTTTGTCTGCGGCGGCATGGAAAAGATCAGGGCGATGACGAGCAAAAAAACGATGGCGGCAAAAAGCGTTACCATGACGATAGGCCACCGGTAAATCTCGATGTCGGCAGTGCGGGCTATGCTGAAGAGGACAAGCAGGATCGTAACATCGGCGATTACGGCGGCTCGAAGGAACTTTAGGCCTTTTTCCACGCTGCCGCCGCGCAGGGCAAACCATGTGGAGGCCGCCGTCCAGTAAAAGGGCAAAAGCGAGACAAGGTTGTTCCGGTTAAAGTTGAGCAGGAGCGCGTCGAGCGAGATTGCCAAAAAGCCCGCGCCGGGAATCAAGAGCCTGGGCAGGGCGATAAAAAACTGGACAGTCCAAGGGACAAGCGCGATGATAACGACCGCCGACACCGCCCCGACGCTTTTTCCCAGCGGGCGAAAAAAATACAGGAAGAGCGCGGCGGAAAAGCCGGCAAGCACGGCTGTTGTAAACACAGCCGTATCCACAAGTTCCCCCGCAATGAGCCTGAACTGGAAAAGTATCGCAAAAAGAGCCACGGAACGGCAAACAATCGCCGTTTTTTGTTTTTTCGTCATATCAATCATAATAACCCTTCTTTGGTTCGCTGTAAAGCGAACAATTTCAATCGAAAATAGTCAATTTATTGACTATAAGCAACCGCCAAAGCTCTTACCCCGACCCGGCGGCTGTACATCGCGGCGCAGGCTTGCGCGGCTTGCGCTGTTTTAGCCTCCGCCCCTTGCCGTTTTTCGGTCGCGTCATCGTGGTAAAGGAAAATTAGCTGGACAGATTTTGTCCAGCCTTGCCCGGCAGAACCGGGCAAGCGAGATGTTAAAAAGTGATCCAGCGCGGAACTTCCGGCACTGTTACGGGGCAATGCCAAAATCAGCACCCCGCCCGCCTCACTTTCCCTGCCTTCTTGCGAAGCCTTCAAAAAACCGTAGTCGCCCAGTGGCTGGGCCACCGGCCATGCAAGCGCGCCGGCGATTTGAGCCGCCGTAACCGTCCGTTGCAAGGCGGCCGCCGCCCCCGTCTGGTTCGTGCCGATTTGCACGTTAAGCCCGCCGGCGACGCTGGAAAGCGCGGCCGCCAGCGCGTTTTCGCAAAGCGCATCCACCCCGCGCCGTGCCTCCGATGCTGTGTAAAGCCCAGGGTCAAACTGCCCGTCCACCAAAATCGTGATGTTCGAGTGCGGCGGCGGCTCCCTCTCCCCCTCGCGGATAAAAAGGTCGCCGCCGTGGCTGAAAAGCTTCCAGTTGATGCGCCTGGGGTCGTCGCCCGGCACATAGGGGCGGTGCTCGATCAAAATGTCGTTGCGGAGAAAGGTGGTCTCCGGCTGTCTGTTGGAATCCCCGCTTTTGGCGTTGACGGTAAGCGGCGTCAAGGCGGCGTTGGGGCTTGCAAGCAGCCGAAGGCCGGCTTCCGCGTTTTCCTGCACTATGCGAAAGGTAAAGCGAAAAAAGCCCAGTATGTCAAAGATGGCGTATTCGTCATAATCGGAAAAATAAGCCCCCCGTTTTTTTACCTCGAATGATTCACCGCCGGCAGTCGCCGCGGCAATGCCCGCGCTGGCCGCCGTTTGCGGGGTGGGGGCAAAGTCGTAGTTTATGCGCCTGCCGTCTTTGGTGTGCAAGAGCAGGCGACAGCGAACCAGAATGCCGGGCAACTGCAAAACGCGTTTTTGCGCCGCCTGCTCGCTGTCGGAGTAAAACACATGGGCGGTATCCCCCACGCTAAGTTCCCCTGGGCTTATGCGGATAGAGAAACGCTTTGCACGGCGGCTGTGCAAGGCGGCAAGCAGTAATGTCATTACAAGACAGTAAACCCACACGATAAAAAACACGGCTCCTATCAAGGTCAAAACAAGCTCCTGCCGAACCGACCCTGCGGCAAGCGCAAGGATTATGATTAGCAGGATAAAGGCCCCCATCGTTTGGGGCATAAACATTATGCGGCTTTTGGAAAAGCTCGATTTTTGCTCACTCAGTTTTCTTTCCTTCTATAGTGGCTAACTTGTTAGCTCCGCTAACGCCGCCAGCCCGGCAAGTCTGGCAAGGCATATCTCCCGGATAAAATTCCCCGCGCTTGTTTTTGGGTCCCGCACTCTCACTCTGTGGGCGAGCACGGGGCCGGCAAGGGCGGCCAAGTCTTCGTCGCTTACAAAGCTGCGCCCTTTTACAAAGGCGAGCGATTTTGCCGCCGCCAAGAAGTGCAGGCCGGCACGCGGGCTTGCCCCCAGCGAAAAGGCTCTGTGTATTCTTGTGTCCCTAATAATATCGGCAATTGCCTCTTTTATGGCCTTGTGGCAGAAAACTTCCCCGGTTTCCTTGGCCGCCGCCGTAAAGTCGGCAAGGCTTATGGCCGGGTTAAGTTTTACAAGTCCTTGTTCGGCTGGGCTTTCTTCCAGTATGGCTAGCTCGGCTTCCCGGTCGGGGTAGCCCAGTGAAAGTTTCATCATAAAGCGGTCAAGCTGGGCGGCCGGCAGGGGGAATGTGCCCTCGCTTTCGATTGGGTTTTCCGTGGCGATTACGAAAAAGGGTGCCGGCGGCGTGTGGGTGCTTTGCCCTATTGTTACCTGTTTTTCGGCCATAACTTCCAGCAGTGCCGACTGTACCTTGGGGGTGGTGCGGTTGACTTCGTCGGCCAGCACGATGTTCGCCAGCACCGGCCCTGGGATGAATCGAAATTCCTGCGTTTTCGGGTCGAACACGTCTACCCCGGTGATGTCGTAGGGCAAAAGGTCTGGGGTAAACTGTATTCGCTTGAATTTTAGCTCGCCGCTTTCGTCGCCGGTGTTACTGCCGATCAATTTAGCGATTGTTTTTGCAACGGTTGTTTTGCCCAACCCTGGGTTGTCTTCTATGAGTACATGGCCGCCGGCAAAGATTGCGGCGACTAAAAGCTCAAGAAACTCGCGTTTCCCTTTGATGATTTGTCCCAAGCCGTCGATTAAGGCCGCAGCCGCGTTTTTCTGTTCCATAAGATAGGGTAATCATAGCAGAATCCAGCGAAAAGGTAAAGGGGGCAAATGCCTGCCGGGAAGCTAGCGGAATCCCGGCCAGCAAGCCCCTGCCGACCACCAAGCGGGGAATTTTCACCACGGAGGAGGGAGATCACACGGAGGTTTTTGGCGTTTTGAGCGATTTTATTATCTCGCTGGAATCGATGAATTTCACCTCTTTTTCTTTTAGCTCATATTCGGCTATGGTTTGCCGGTCGATTATATCCTCGTATAATTCTTTAAGGGAATGTTTAATCAGCGATGATCTGTCTTGCTCGTAGTAATCGGCAAGAAAATTAACCATGTTTTCTTCCTCTTTGTTGAGCCTTAAAGATATTACTGCCATTTTCGATCTACCTCCTCTCGTTAAGCGAAAATTTGCCCAACGCCTCCAGATTTGCCCGCTCCATGCCCCTGCGCGGCTCCACTCCGCCCAGCCTTGCCGGGGCATTTCGCTTGACTTGCCCGGCCGGAGCCGGGAAACTAGGGGCGGACGCCGCTGGGCAGCCGCATGGCCGCCCCCAAAACACTCCCCCCGGTGCGCGGCTAAGGCCGCACAAGTCGGAGGCTCAGACCGATGCCGGGGCTGTATGGATTCCCCCCGCTACGGTCCGCCGAACGGGCGAACCGCGCAAAACTGGTCCAACTGCCGCCGCGGGCCTTCGTTGCCCCACCGACCGCTCTCGCTCGCGGGTTGCGCGTGAATGCTGCCGGCGGCTACAAGCCCTGCGACCACGGCGGCGGTTAGGGCCAATTGAAGTCTGTTGTTCTTTCCCATGTAAGTCCTCTTGTGTTTCCCTCTCTGTATCTTGAAGCGCGATCTGCGTCCAAGGCAACAACAACCCATGCAGTGCCGTCCGGCTCAATGTGCTGAAATACCGTTCTTGTGCCGGAGACATCGGTGGGGTCGGTTACGCGTATCTCATTCGTTGATTCGAAATCACCGAAGCCTGAGATCATACCTTGCATATACTCATTCAAAGCCCTTCCAATTTCAACACGCGCTCTGTGTTCCGCAACGAGCCTTGAAAAGCGTGTGTCAGACATTCTTGCGACACCTACAGCGAATAACTCATTTAACGGGGCGCTTAGAAAGTTTGCTACAGGCTGGGGCATACCGCCAACTATGGTGTCCGGCTCGCCTTCCACGACAGCATCTGTTTCGTCCAAAAAAACAACAGTCCAAACAGTGCCATCGGTGTCTGTGTCTTGAAACGCGACTCTGGTGTTACCATTAGCGATAACCATAAAATAGACAGGCGCATCTCCATCTGTTTGATAAAATTCCCGGAAGAAGTTAATCATCTGGCTGCCATCTGTCTGCGGCTGAAAAAAACTTGCGCTTACTGACAACTGCTCTCGAAAAGACAAATCACGCGAAGAATAGTCTCTAATCAAGCTTTCCACACGGTCTAGCGTCTGGCCGCTAGATGTCTGAGGGATATCTGGGGAAAGCGGGTTTACAAAAGTATAGCCAAAGTGCCAATTGAATAGAAAGGCTGTGGCCATAATGGCGGAGTCAAATCTTGCAGTATCCGCATTTTGCTCCCTTGAAAAACCTATGCCGACAAACACGTTTTCCGGCACGCTTTCCAAAAAAGTCTGCACAAAGCCGGGCAAGATTGTATCAGTATCCTCCGATGCTCTTGCCGTATTTCCGGCGCAGGCTGTAAATGCTGTCGTAACTGTTAGCAGCATGGCAAGGCAGGCTAGGGCCAGCCGCTGTTTTTTGTTTGTTGTCATTAGAAGGCCTCTCGTGGGGGGATTGCTAAGATTTGGCCGGTTTCTACGTCGAGTGCTCTTAGCGACAGCCATTGGTTGGGGGCGTGTCCCGTAACGTCGCCGACTATTATTACATTCGCGCCAAGCATATGTCCAATGGAGACTTATGATTGCGCTCAAGATCACTATGCCAAAAAGCGCAAGCCGGGAAACTGAAAATATTTTTCGTTTCATTTTTTTTCTCCTGTGTTTTATTTGGACTCCAATCCATTACCAGTTGTCTATAACCGGAACGCTGTATACAGCGCGGATTGTGAGACGTTCTAAATCTATAGCCCGGACAGTTAGCCTTAAACTGTTGGTACTTTCCATGCGAATAGTTCCTGTTATAATGGTGTCCGCGCCCACAGCATGACCGATAAATCCTGGCAGAAGGTTCAATTCCCTATCCACGACTAAAAAGCGGCCTGTGTTTACAAGAGCCACAATGAGCTGGATTTCGATATGAGCCGCCAAAGCTGCGGTATCGGCAGCAATATCCATGACAGCCGGTCTTGCCCCGGCGGGAAGGGTTGCGGCGAAATGGTTTGCCGCGCTTGAAATGGCTGTGTCAAGCGGTACGGGAACTTGCGAAGGCGCTGGATTGCTGTCGATAACCGAAACGCTGTATGCAGAGCGAACTGCGAGGCTGTTTATATCTACAGCGTTGACTGTTAGCATTAAATTGCCAGAACTTTCCCTGTTAATTGTTCCTGTTACAATAATGTTTGCGCCTACGGCGTTGCCCACCATTACTTGGGTGTCCACGCTGACAAGTCCTGTCAAGTGAAAGTCTAATTCCGCTTGCGCCGCTTGAAGTTCGAGTGCGCCTCTAGACACAACTGTAAAAGCGCCAGTGTTTAGAATAGCTATAGTGAGTTGGTCGAAAGCATACTCCGACAAAGCTTCAGAATCGGCTGTTATATTGGCAATCGCCAGCCTTGCCCCGCCGGGGAGGGTTGCGGCGAAATGGCCTGCCGCGTTTGAAATGGCCGTGTTGAGCGGCACGGGCGTTTGCGAAAACTCTGCATTGCTCTCTGCAATCGAAACGCTGTATGCAGAGCGAACTGCGAGGCTGTCTAAATCTACAGCTTGGATTGTTAGCATTAAGTTGCCCGTATTTTCCCTATTAAGCGTTCCTGTTATAATAATGTCTGCGGCCACAGCATGGCCTAACATTCCCTGGGTATCCGGGCCCACCCAGCCTGTCAAGTGAAAAATTAATTCCGTTTGCGCCGCTTGAAACTCAACTTCGCCTCTAGACACAACTGTAAAAGAGCCTGTGTTTACAACAGCTACAATCAGTTGGCTCGTAACATGGTTTGACAAAGCTTCAGAATCGGAATTCACATTGAGGACTGCTATAACAGTTCCACCGGGAATGGTTGCCGCAAAATGGCTCGCCGCGTTTGAAATTGCCGTGTCTAACGGCACGGGGGCCTGCGAAAATGCTGTGCCTGCGGAAAAGAATGCCAGCAATGCAAAAATGACAGTTGCTTTCTTGAACATAACGTTCCTCCTATGTTTTTTTGTCCGCCTCGCCGGACTTCCCGGCGGGGCTGTTTGTCGTTTGTTACACGACAAGTTTTTTTCAGAAGCTGATCCTGTGCATGATTCTAACCCCGTTAATGTCCCGGTTGTTTGTTGACACAAGCTCAATGTTAAAAGGGAGTGGAGCCGCAGCAACAGGAGTGCCTGCGCCAGGTCTTGTATGCAAAAAGGGGATCACCCATCCAAACACTGCGCCCGTGCCTATTGCAATAAAACCAATAGTATTAAATGTACGCCTACTGCCTGAAATAAACTCATCTCGCACCCTTTCTCCTGTGTGAAAATCTTCTTCATATTCCAAGGCTCCTGCGCTAAGGGCAGTCAACAAAGAAATAATACCGAAGCCTTGCAAGCCAGCAACCCCCCAGCCGATACTGTAGCCTCTTGTAATGGACGCTATGCCAAAAAACGTGTTTAAGGCAGACATTTGCAAGCGTTCACCCAGTGTGTAATCGGGAATAAGCTGGGGGGCTCCTATTAAAGTCGCCATTTGCTGGTTGTCAACAACCAAGCCACTGAATGAAGAGATGAATACGACAGCTTCCACCGCTATAATGTGAATAGTTAGGCGAAAGCTGGTAGGCGTTTCCCTTTGAATTTCCCCCGATATAACGGCGTTTGCACCTACTTCATGCCCAATGCCAGCTTGAGTATCCAGACTGATAAATTCGGTCAAGTGACGATCCTGCTCTGTCCGTGCCGCTGCCACCTCAATTTCGCCCCTGGGCACAACTATAAAAGCGTTTGTGTTTACAAGAGCCACATTGAGCTGGTTTATAATATAGTTTGACAAAGCTTCCGAAGCTGATACCATACTGGTAACAGCCAGCCTTGCGCCGCCCGGAACTGTTGCCGTAAATTGATTCGCCGCATTTGAAATGGCCGTGTCTAACGGCACGGGGGCCTGCGAAAATGCTGTGCCAGCGGCAAAGGCCGCCAGCAATGAAAAAATGACAGTTGCTTTTTTGAACATAATGTTCCTCCTAGATGTTATGTTTAACACTGCCTCGCCGGACTTCCCGGCGGGGCGCGCGTCGCTTGTTATGCGACAAGTTTTTTTCAGAAGCTGATCTTGTGCATGATTCTAACCCCGTTAATGTCCCGGTTGTTTGTTGAAACAAGTTCGATGTTAAAGGGGAGAGGGTTATCGGCAACAGAGCTTGCATAGAAACCGGCGCCCGCTTTGGTATGGACAAAGGGGATTATCCAGCCAAAGACAACGCCAGTGCCTATCGTAACCAAACCAAGCGTAGTAAATAGCTGCCTATCCTCTCTGTTCCAGTTCGACTCGGTTATCTCGGTGCCAGGTATGATTTCCATTCGTCCAGTATCTGGATTATAGAACCGATTGCCCTCAAAGACTACAATATAACCATCCTCACTGGCAGGATTCAGTGTTTGGCCTAATACTATGGAAGTAATGCCAAGAAATTGCAAGACTGCGGTTGCCCAGCCGGCACGGTGGCCGTTTCTTATGGAGCCTAAGCCAAAAATTGTGTTCAAGCCTGCCATTTGAAAACGCTCGCCCAGCGAATAATCTTCGATTAAAACAAGGGGAGGCGGCGGGGGAGGGGGAGGAACAAAGCCGGGGCCGCCAATTAAGGTTGCCATTTGCTCGTCGTCTATAACGGCACTGCTGTACATAGAGCGGATTATAAGCCCTTCTACATATATGGCATTGAGCAACAAACGAAAAGTGGTGGACGTTTCTCTGCTCACCGTTCCTGTTACAATTGTATCCGCACCTATGGCATGGCCAATGCGCACTTGGGCATCATCGGCGACAAACTCGGTCATGCTAAAACCAATTTCCCCGCCCGCCGCTTGAAGCTCAATTAGGCCTCTGGCTGCAACTTGAAAAACACCTGCGTTTACAAGGTTAAAATTGAGTTGGTTTATAACATAATCCGATAAAGCTGTAGAATCGGAAGTTATACTTATGACCGCTATTGAAATCCCGCTTGGAAGGTTTGCGGCAAATAGATTCGCCGCATTTGAAATGGCTGTGTTGATTGGCACAGGCTCTTGCGAAAAAACTGCACCGGCGGCCAAGAATGCCAGCAATGCAAAAACCGGCATTGGTTTTTTGAACATGATGTTCCTCCTAGATGTTATGTTTGACCCCGTCCCGCCGGAAAAGCCCGGCGAGGCTTCCCAGAGATTATCTTCTGGGCAAGATACGAACAAGGTTTTCGGAAAGCAGGTTTCCGTAGTCTGCTAAAATTCTTCTTTCGGCTGCAGCTATGGCGCGGTTTTCGGCTTCCGACAAAGATATATGGCCTTCCCGGCCGTTTATGTTAAACGCCGGCAGTTGGCTTATCCCTGTGGCACTGTTTACAAAGTTAGCTGAAATTTCGTAACGCACAAACACGTTCCGCTGGCCGGGAAAATCTGCCTCTGGCATATTCATGCGCACTTCCAGCGTGTACTGGCCGCCATTGGGAACGGTTCTAAGGCCCGCTTCGGAAACAGCGCGAGAAAAGGCCCCGTGAACTCTGCCGCCCATATCAAGGTCGTCCCTTTTTTGAACGACAACCATAACGGGTATGTTAGCTGCAATCTGGGTCGCCGCAAGTCTGTACTGGTCGCCGGGCCTTACGCCAGGAATAGACGGAGCGCCTAAGGCCCCCAGTACGAGCGCGTAAGACTCATTCGCGTCTGCCGCTGCGGCGGCCAGGGTGTAACGCGCAAAACCGGCGAGCGAATTTCTTTCCGCCGGGGCCATGTCGGTAAGGTTGTTTATCATGGAAAGGTTCGCCCGTATCAAATCCGTGTAAATCTGCGTTGTCCTGGCCCTGCCCATAACGGCGGCTACAAAGTAAGTGCCCGCGCCGTCATGCCATATATCGCGGATTTCCGCCCCGACAAGAAAGTTCACTCTTGCGGCTGTGAAAATAGTTTGATCTATACCGGTTATATCCGACCATTCCGCTTGCGCGCCGGAACTTGCGGCTTCCCAATAAATGTTGTGCACACGAGTTTCGGCTTCTACCCTTAGACCGAACTGCCCGGCAAGGTTTGCCAAGGCCGCCCTTTCGGCAAACACGCGGTTGGGGCCGACACCGACTGCCGAGACATAAAGCTGCGGGTTGAATCTTGACGCTGGCGAGTTCACCCACGCCGGCCGGGCGGCCTGCGAAAATAGTGCGTTGCCGGCAAAGATTGCCAGCAATGCAAAAACGACCATTGCTTTTTTGAACATTGTGATCCTCCAAAATTTTTTATGTTAAAGCCCGCCGGAAAAATCGCGGCGGGCAGGGTTCCTTAGTTGCCTTGCCGGGCTATTGCCAATGTCCACACGCTTTGCGAGACGGGATCGAACCATGTTTCCAAAACGAAAAAGTTTGTCAATACGCCCTTGCTTTCAATAACGTGAATCGTGGTCATTACACCGTTTACTTCCCTAGTTATGGATGTTATGTTTTGCTCAATTTGAGCAGTCATAGCGGCTATGGCCGAATTAACGGAACCGTTAAAAGTATCGCCTACTCTTAATTGCCGGCCCGAGTGTCCAACCCCGACAAGGTAGCCGCTTATTACAGGCGGCGCGTTAGTCCACACCGGGCTACCGTCCGGGTTTTTGGCTGTTGAAAAACTGACTGGCCCGGGCAAAGATGCGGGGTACGAAAAACGGATGCCTGTAATGTTGCCTACTCTTAAAAGGTCCCTGTCGAGATCGTGGTCTAGCCTTTCCATAAAGGCTTCCAAGTTTTCATCGTAGGTTATCGTGTATTCAAAAAAGTTTTCGAAATCGAATATGCCTGTCCCGATTGCGTGCCTGTTGTAAAAGTGCGCGTCGATACGATGGAACATGGAAGCGTTGCGCGCGGCGTGTTCGCGGGCGTTGTTGATTACCGTGCTTGACCGCAGTTGCGGGCCGGAAACCCCGACTATGGTTATAGTCCCTGCGCCGGGCATTGTAAGCCAAAAGTCGCCGCTGTCTGTTGTGCCGCCCGTGCTGGCGCAGCCCAATGTTAGAAGCGCCGCTAATACCGATAGTGTTTTTTTCACCATAAAAATCCTCGTTTTACAAGCTGTCTTCAGCGGGATTTTTCGTCCCGCTGCTGCTGATAATTTGCATGAGATAAGCTCCATGCAACCCGACTATTTTTCCCACAAGTTTGTAACTTGGGAGTATTCCCTCCTAATATCTGTCCAAGACAACAACAGCCCATATAGTGCCATCCGGCTCTATATGCTGGAATACCACTCTTGCGTCAGAGACATCGGCTTCGCTCGTTGCAGTAGTAATGGATGTTCTTTTTATAGCTTCAGTATCCGGCATAGCCTCATCCACTGCAAAAAACTCTCTAAAGATGTTTTGTAGCCGTGTTTCTAGGGCTATAGCGATCCCGACACGCGCCCGGTGTTCCGCCACGGCTGTTGAAAGGCGCGAATTGGACATTCTTGCGACACCTACAGCAGACAACTCATCTGATGGGACGCTTAGAAGAAAGTTTTCTACAGGCAGGGGCGGCCCGTTGCCCAAATCTTCTACTGTATCGCTTTCCATTACAACGTCTGCTCTGTTCATAAAAACAACAGTCCAAACAGCGCCACCGGCATCCGTGCCTTGAAGCGCGATTGTCGTGTTACCGTTAGCGACAACTGTATAGACGAAAACTTCTGTTTCATCTGTTCCCAATGCGTTCCATCTTGTATAAATATCCCAGACATGGTTTATCACTTGGCTGCCGCCCGGCTGAGGATGAGAAAAAACAGCCCTTTTTGAAATACTCTCTTCTGCTGAAGAGACTTCTTCAACCCAATCTTCGTGCCAAAAGTTCCATGCATGGTCTGCCGCCTGGCTGGTATTCGGCGGATTGGCACGGGAAAAAAGTTCGCTTTCTGAAATAGCGGCCATCCTTTGCGAAAAATTTCGCGCAAGCTCGCCACGTCCGTTGGCGGCAAGGGAAGCGGCAATCCACTCCTCTATGCCGTAAATTAGGTTCGCTGTGGCGGCAAGAGCCGAGTTCGCTCTTGCCACCTCCGCATTGTGTCCTGTAGCGTATCCTACGCCGACAAACACGTTTCCCGGCGCGGTCTGTAGGAAGCTTTGCACAAAACCGGGCGCGTCCGCAGGGCTTTGCGCGTAACTGGTGGTTGCAACTGTTACCAGCATGGTAAGGCTGGCGGCTAATGCAATTTTGTTTTTCATGTTTCCTCCTTACCGTTGCCGCTCGGTGCCGGTTATATTAGAAGCTGTCATACGAAAGTTACCGCCGCCGGCAAATTCGATAAGATAATCATTGATAAAGTCTGGAAGCGACAAGCCAAAGCCAATGCCAAAATAATGCCGCGTTTCGAAAGTGCGTTCAAAACCATAAGAAAACAATATAGGTACATTGCCACGCGGCCTAAACTTGTAAACGATCCTGCCAAAAAACCCATCCTCAAAGCTCGCTAGAAAGGGGTTGGCGTAATCGCGTAGAAACCGCCTGTACCCAAAATCTACAGATACGTTTCTTGTTTCAAACCTTGCTCCAAACATTTGCTGTTCCATTAACAGATTATGGCTGTTTTGTTTATAGTATATGTTTACGCCAACCTGCCGGGCTAAAAGATCAAATCCCCTGAATGCAAGCCTTGTCAATAAACTGATTTGTTCCGTCTGTTGGGAAAAGCTAAAAAATCCACCGATTTCATCAAGGAAAAAAATCCGGTCGCCTAAACCTATTCTTGGAATAAGCATTACCCTTAAAGCGTCTGTTATATGTGGAGGTTGGCTATCAATACTACCTCGGAAAACACCGTCATCGGCTAACGGCAGTTCGCGATATATGTCTCGAAACCAGCCTGCAAAAAAACCAAGGCCTATGTCCAAGGGGTTATGGTTTACGAATAGACCAGCGCCGCTGTAGAAATTCCAAGTTTCCGCCATAGGCAAGCCATCAAGAGCAAAGCCGACGCCAAGTATTCCGGAAAAATCTACATCTGTTACATTTATCATCTGCAATGGAAATTTTCCGCCTATAGCAGCGGACACTCTGCCTACGCTATTAGGAGAGACTCTTCTTTGGACACCTGCAGTGCCTTCAGGAACATAAAGCTGGTCTATAATAGCATTGAAAAAGAAAAAATGATTAAACCGCGAAAAAGCGGTTGAAAATTCGGAAGCAAAAAACCGATCGGAATACGGGGAGTGTACCGGAAATGTTATTGGCACATCGGAAAGTTCATCCTCCTGGGCACTGACTGCACCGGCGGCAAACAGTGCCAGCAATGCAAAAACGACTGTTGTTTTTTTCAACATGGTGTTTCTCCTTTGTTTTTTATTCTGCCAATACGATTGGCGTTTTTGCTTTATCAAATACGACAACAGTCCACACCGTGCCGTCCGGCTCCATGTGCTGAAATGCCGTTCTTGCACCTGAGACATCGGCTTGGGTAAGGGTTACAGTGGTGGTTTGTGCGATTGAATTTACCTGCCGGGCTATGTCTACGCGGGCCCTGTTTTCCGACATGGCCATCGATTGGTGCATTGTTGCAAATCTTGCGCTGCCAATGCCGACAAGCGCGTCTTGCGGCACGTCTGCCAGAAAAACCTGTACGGAAGCGGGAGCGTCCAAGCGAGCCGGCGCTTGCACGGCCGGTTGGGGCTTTTCCGCGTTTCTGGAATAGGCCGCAAGAGCTATCAGCAGGGCAAGGCCGGCGGCTAATGCGATTTTGTTTTTCTTCATGTTTCTTTCCTTATAAGTGATGTTGAGCGGCTGGCCCTTTTCCCGGCCCTGCCCGCTCCATGCCCCCTGCACGGGGCTTGAGCGGACAAGCTAGGGACGGGCAAGACGCAAGCCCAGAAAAGTGCTGTACCTACCGTGCGGCACGGAGCTGGAACGGGCGGCTGAGCGGGCTTTCTGCGCCGAACTGTCCCAGCCCCCTCCGCGAAAAACACGGTTATTTCCTGAAGACGGGCCTATAGGATCGGTCTGGGCTTGAGCCGAGTGAGTGATGGTCATCCAGTCCCACACCCACTCCTCCACATTGCCGTGCATATCGTAAAGGCCCCAGGGGTTGTTGGACCTGCGCCCGACTTCCCGCGTCCCCCCCCCGCTGTTGAAGTCAAACCAGCCTATATTGCCAACAGCCGATTCGTTTTCCCAGTCCTGCATCCCGTTGCTGAAAGCCGTGGTAGTGCCCGCCCGGGCAGCGTACTCCCATTGCGCATCCGTCGGCAAGTGCCACCCGTTAGACCCCGGCACTACCTCCACGGTATTCCAGAACGCGTTGTTGCTTGTCGGCACGGGGCCCCAGTCGTCGGGGTTAGTGCTACCGAACAGCCGGTACGCGGGGCTTAACCCTTCCATTATACTCAGTCGGTTTGCAAACACTATCGCGTCGTACCAGCTTACCCCCGTTACAGGCCGCCGGCCCTGCACGTCCCCGGACACCGGGTTGCTCGCCTGCCCGCCGCTCGGGTTGCTGCCCATCACCCGCACCCACTGCTCCTGTGTTACAGGATACACCCCCATCCAGAAGTCCTGGCTTATCGTTACCTGCCGCTGCGGGCCTTCACCCCATGGTGATCTGCCGATTTCATTCTCGGGGCTGCCCATTGTGAACGTGCCGGCGGGTATCCGCACGGTTACTATGCCCGTGGAAGAGGTCATCCTTTGCCCCGGCTGTGGCGCGGCGGCTGGCGGGCTGGCCGCTACCTGCACGGGTTGTGGCGGGCCTTGGCCGGGAGCCTGTGGCGCGGGTGCTATCTCTCCGCCCATGAAAAAGCGCATATTTTGGTCGCTGCGGTCTACTAGGGCTAAAATTACCGGCGTAATAACCGCGCTTTCCACGTTTATTGCCCTTACCAAGATGCGGTAGCCGGTTCCTATTTCAAGCACGTCGCCTGTTACAACGTAATGCGCGCCTACCCATCTGCCTATGCTCTGCATTGTCTCGTCGCTTACCGCGCCGGAGGCCTGCAAATTCTGTTCCGTGCGTATCTGGTCAAGCCGCGACCGGTCAACGGCTGTAAAATGATTGCTGGCCGATATTGCGAACTCCAAGTCGCCGATTATAAAAGAGGACAAATTTTCCGATACCGAGCTTATGTTTACCACAGCAAGCACGGGCCTTTGCCCGGTGGGGACGGAAGCCGGCAAATTCCGCTCCAGATTTTCCACGGCCATACGAATAGCGGCATCCAGCGTAACGGTGCTGGCCGCTGCCGGCTGGGCTGCCGCTATAAGCGCGACCAGCGCAAGGTAAACACGGATATTCTTCATTTTTTCCTCCTAAAATAAGTTCGTTGTCAACGACATTTTCCTGTCGCAGAGCAAGGCTCCATGCGACCTGACTTTTTTCGTCTCTCCTTACGCTTAATTGTCCACCGTTTGCACCGGCACCCCGGCATTCCGCTGGGCAAAGGCGGCTTCCATCCTAGCTTGTGCGTCAAAGGAAGCCGCCATAGGAACGGCAAGCCGTGCCTGTGTTTGGGCATGGTTTACTATGTTGGCAACCGCCGTCCGGTCAAACACCGCGACAGACCAAACCGTGCCGTCCGGCATCACCTCCGTAAGCACGATTCTTGCGCCAGAGACATCGGCCTGGGTAAGGGTTACGGAAATGCTTTCTGCAAAGCTTAAAGCGGCACCGGTAAGCTCATCCGCTCCAAAGTAGTCCAAGATTGCCGCCCGCACAGCCGAATCCATTGTCTGGGCGATTCCAACCCTGGCCCTTACTTGCGACATGGTTATCGACTGGTGCACGACCGCGAATCTTGCGACGCCAATTGCGAACAGAGCATCATCCGGCATATTCTGCATTAATTGCTGCACGCTGGACGGTATCCCCTGGGCCTGGGCCGACGGCGCGGCCGCGAATGTTAGCAACATGGCAAAACAGACGGCTAACGCGATTTTCTTTCTTCTCATCTTTCTCTCCTTAAAACGTTGATGCTAGCTGTATCTCTCTCAAGCGAAGTAGTTCGTTCATCTCTAACTGCGTTAGAAACGCTTGGTGCATCCCACGTTCCAAGGGGGACATAGCTTGATAGGCGGCAAGCCTTGCCTGTGCAAGCCTTCCGTGTTCGGCAAGCCATCCAGCTTCAAGCCTTTCGCGCCCGGCTCTCCATTCGGCTTCAAACCTTGCGCGTTCAGCAGGCCATTCGGATTCAAGCGGTTCTGCTTCAAGCCTTTCAAGTTCGGCAAGCCTTTCGGCTTCAAGACTTGCGAGATCGGCACGCCTTCCAGCTTCCAGCGTTGCCAGCTCTACACGCCGATCAGATTCAAGCGTTGCGAATTCTCTAAGCCTTCCGGCTTCCAGCCTTTCAAGCTCGGCACGCCTGTCAGATTCAAGCCTTTCGAGTTCGGCAAGCCTATCGGCTTCGATCCTTGCGAGTTCTGCAAGCCATTCGGCTTCCAGTCTTGCGAGTTCGGCTTCCAGCCTTGCGAGTTCAGCTTCGTGCGCATCGTACAAGCCGCCGGCTATTTCGCCCCCAGTCCCGACAATTCCTACTGGGGGTTCCCCTACTACGGGAGGAGTCGAACCTGGCGCGGGGGGCGGCGGGGGAGCAGGTGGTCCGTGAACTGGATCCGGGTCCGGGGTTGGCAGGGGTAGGGGATCAGGTGGTATGGGAGCCGGTGTTGGCTGGGAAACTCCGTTATCGACATTCTCCTCATCTCTCGAACAGGCCGTAAAAAGGGCTGCAAATGCGGCCAGCATGACAAGGCTGGCGGCTAAGGCGATTTTGCGTTTCATCTTTCTCATTTTTTCTCCTTAAAAATTGTTATTCTGGTTCTGCTTCGCCCGGCTCTTCATCTGCAAAGGCTGAAAGCCCGGCTTCCAGCCCGGCTGAAAGCTCGGCGGCAAGTCTGGCCTCTGCCAGGGCTTGGTTGATTTCCGCAACGATGTCCATTCCATCCAAAACTACGACTGTCCAAAGGTCGCCGTTGCGCATCTGGGTTTGAAATGCGATTCGCGCGCCGCCGACAAGCGTTTCAACTATATATTGCGAAGAGGCCAATGCGCCCCCTTCTAATTCGCCGGCGGAAAAGTAATGCCTGCCAATATCTTCCATTATTAAGCTTGCCGCCAAGAAAAGATCGGTACGCGCCCTGTGCGCCGATTGCATCATCGTATGGTTCCAGTTAGGCAGGTTCGCTTCGCCTACGCCAAAGAGCGCGTCTTGCGGCAGTGTCGCAAGAAAATTGTTCACCGGGGCAGGAAGCCCCGGAGGTATCTCCCTAATCCTGCCAGACGAGGCGGCTTCTGTCGAACCGCAGCCGGCTAAGACAAAAAACAAGGTTACCGTAAAAGCCGGCAGTATTTTTTTTCGCATAAAATCCCTGTTAAGGCAACCTCTAAAAACTTCAGTTTTTAGCGGTTTTCTCTGAAAACGCGGCTGTTCCAAAGCCTAAGGAAGCACTGATTAAACACAATCGAGGATGCGGATTAAAATCCGAATCCTCGTTCTTACCCGCATTTTGCGCAGGTGGAATGAGCAAGCGGACTAAAGTCCGATGCATCGGACTTTAGTCCGCGGGAAACGCTGATTAGCGTCGAGTTAATCATCGTTTCCCTAGTTTGACACTACGGCGGGCGTTTGCCCTTGTCTTTCTGCAATGGCCCCTTGTATTAACTCTTGCGCGTCAAAGTAGGCCAGCCCGGGTTCTTCAAGGCTTGCCACGGCTTCGTTTATTAGCTTGGCGGCTTCTGCCCTGTCAATAACGGCAATAACCCAGACCTCGCCGTCCGGCTCCATGTGCTGGAGCGCGGTGCTTACTGTGCCTGCCTCAAAAGTCATGTCCACCCTTTGCATAACGGTTGTCGTAAAATAACCGTCGTCAAAATTTTCGATCATGATCTGCGTTATTGCGCCTATCTCACCCGCAAGCGCAACTCTGGCTCTACTTGCTGCTATCATCATTGACTGGAGGTCGTTGAACGATCTTGCGACACCGATACCGAAGGCTACATCTTCCGGCGCGTCCGCCATCCAATGCCATACAGGGGCGGGAAACCCGGATATACGCGCCGGGGCGGTCTCTGTTGTGCCGCAGCCGGTTAGAACAAATGCCGAACTTGCTAACAGAAAGCCGGCAACTAATGCGATTTTCTTTCTTTTCATTTTTCTCGACTCCTTCGTTTTGTTTTGCCCGCAGGGGGCATATTGCCCCGGACAGTTTTGCCCGGGTTTTCGTGTTTTTTCTAGGGAAGCACTGATTAGCGTCGAGTTAATCAGCACTTTCCTAAGCCTTGGAACGGCCTTAAAACAAGGAGCGGAAGCCCGCCCCTTGTTTGACGTTTTGCTTAATTGTCCACGTCCACGGTCTGGACAGGCTGCCCGGCATTCCGCTGGGCAAAGGCTGCATCCATCCTCGCTTGCGCGTCAAAGGAGGCGGCCGCAGGAACGGCCAACCTTGCCATGGTTTCGGCATGGTTTACTATGGTTTGCATTGCCGCCCGGTCAAGCACCGCGACTGACCATACCGTGCCGTCCGGCATCATGTCCATAACCGCGATTCTCGCGCCGCTTACATCGGCTTGAGTAAGGGTTACGGAAATGCTTTCCGCAAAGTTTAAGGAATCGCCAGTAAGCTCTTCGGCCCCAAAGTAATCCCTGACCATGGCCTGCACGACCGAATCCATTGTCTGGGCGATCCCGACACGGGCTCTGTTTTGCGACATGGTATTCGACTGGTGCGTAGTTCTGAATTTTGCCACGCCGACAGCAAAAATCGCGTCTTCCGGCGGGTTCTGCAGCCATTGCTGCACGGCGGCCGGCATCATTCCAGAAACAACCGGCTGCTGGGCAGGGGGCGGCGCGGCCTGGCAAGAGACCATGACGAGAACCAGACTTGCTGCCAATCCAGCAATAATGGTTTTTTTCATAAAATAGCTCCTTTCTTGCAGTTTTTACTGCAAGAACACGCATGATTGGCCGCCCATACGGGCAGCTTATAAAAACCGCGTAAAAGCGGGGCGTAGCCCCCGGGCAACAGCCCGGTCTTTTATGCGTATTTTTTCTTGTTTGATTTTTCGCCTGTTGCCGCAATTTGCAAAATAAAGCCACCTCGCCCATTCTTTAGGAATGGGTATGAGGAGACGGGGCTGGCAAAAAAGCCAGCTTTTTTTTTCGCAAAAAAAGGTCTACACGATTTTTTAAATCGGCGGCGGCGGAGAGTGAGAGAGCGCGGAGGGGTAGACCCATGACCGGATGAACATAATGTCTGTTTTTTGAAACAGAGTTTGAGTGTAAAGCAACATCGTTTCCCCCTTGGCCGGGATTTTTACAAGCCCGGCAAATTTTTTTGGCTCCAAAGCCAAAAAGAACGTATGATTTTTAATTGTATCTTTTTTACGCAGGAATGTCAAGCGGTATTGGCGGCTGTTATGCGATTTTTTTTCAATAATTTTCAAAAAAAATCGCACCCGAAAGGCCGTTAGTTGAAAAGCCTAAGGAAGCGGCGGCCGGCGGAAAAATTTTGGCAGGGGGCACGCCCCCTGCACCCCCGAATGCGGCTTCCCGGAACCTGCCCGCTCAATGCCCCCGCACGGCTCCACTCCGTTTCGCCTAACTGGGGCATTTCGCTAGGCTTGCTCGCCCGGCTTGAGCCTTGAAACTAGGGACGGACACCGCTGGGCGGCCGCATGGCCGCCCCAAAATCACTCTGCTCGGTGCGCGGCCTCAAGGCCGCACAAGCCGGACACCCAGACCCTCGTGCCGGAGGAGCGGGTCGTCGTAGATGCGGAAAGCGGACCGGGCAACCAGCGCCGAAGCGCCCCAGCCACCGCCGCGAGACACGCGGCCAGACCCGGAGGACGCGCCTGATGGGTCGGTCTGCGCCAGGCTAGGGTAATCCCCGAACCAGTCCCACACCCATTCAAACACGTTGCCGTGCATATCATGCAAACCCCAAGCGTTGGCCTGCCGCCGGCCAACTTCCCGTGTCCTGCCACCTGAGTTGAAGTCAAACCAGCCTATCCAGTCAAGGTCGGCCTGGCTTTGCCAGTTCACCGTCCCGTTGCTGAACGCCGCCGTGGTTCCCGCCCGGGCCGCGTATTCCCACTGCGCCTCCGTCGGCAAACGCCACCCGCTAGACCCCGGCACTATCTCCACCGCGTTCCAAAACGCGTTATTGCTTGTTGGCACGGGGCCCCAGTCGTCCGGGTTCGTGCTTCCGGCTATGCGGTACGCGGGGCTTAATCCTTCCATTATGCTTAACCGGTTGGCAAACACGATTGCGTCATACCAGCTTACGCTTTCCACAGGCCGCCGACCCTGCGTTTCCCCGGCGGCGGGGTTGTTGGAAAAATGGCTGGGGTTGCTGCCCATTACACGCGTCCACTGCTCCTGAGTTACAGGGTACACGCCCATCCAGAAACCTTGGCTTATCGTTACCTGCCGCTGGGGGCCTTCGCCGAACCTCCTGCCGATTTCATTCGCGGGGCTGCCCATTGTGAAGGTGCCGGCGGGTAGTCTTACGGCGGCAATGCCTGTGGGCGATGTCATCCGCTGGCCGGGCGCGGGTTGCGCTTGGACGCTGCCGGCGGTTGCCAACCATGCGGCTAGAGCTAATGCAAAAACGACTTTGAACATATTGTTCCTCCTAAATGTTTATATTTAAGCCCGCCGGAAAAACCACGGCGGGCAGGGTTCCTTAGTTGGCAGGCCGGGCGATGGCCAGTGTCCACACGCTTTGCGAGACGGGATCGACCCAGGTTTCCAGAACGAAGAAGTTTGTAATACTGCCTCTGCGTTCTTGGGTGTGGACTGTGGCAACCATCGAGTTTACTTGGACGTATCTTCCTGTTGAGCTTATCCAAATTTGGGAAACGATGGAGGCTATGGCCGCGTTAGTTGAACTGGCAAAGGCATCGCCCACTCTTAACCGCCGGCCGGCGTGTCCTACCCCGACAAGGTAGCCGCTTATTACAGGCGGCATGGTTGTCCAGCTTGGACTGCCGTCCGGGTTTCTGGCGGTTGAAAAGCTGACTGGCGCGGGCAAAGAGGCGGGGTAGGAAAAACGGATGCCCGTGGCGTTGCCGGCTCTTAAAACGTCCCTGTCGGGATCGTGGGAGAGTCTTTCCATGAAGGGTTCCAAGTTTCTATCGTAGGTTATTGTGTATTCGGAGAAGTTTTCAAAATGGAAGATACTTGCCCCGACTGCCTGCCTGACGAAAAAACGCGCCTCGACCCGGTGAAACATCGAGGCGTTCCGCGCGGCGTGTTCGCGGGCGTTGTCGGTTACCCTGCTTGCCCACAGTTGCGGGCCGGAAACCCCGACTATGGTTAAATCACCCGCGCCGGGCGTTGTAATCCAAAAATCGCGGCCGTCTGTCGGGCGGCCAATACCCGCACAGCTAAATGTTAGAAGCGCCGCTAAAAGTGCGGCCGGCAGTATTTTTTTCGTCATAAAAATCCTCGCTTTACAAGATGTCTGCAACAGGGCTTTTGCCACCTGCACCCCCGGTGCTTGCCCGGCTTGAGCCTTTAAACTAGGGGCGGACACCGCTGGGCGGCCGCATGGCCGCCCCAAAATCACTCCGCTCGGTGTGCGGCCTTAAGG
>JGI24700J35501_10930820_pt1 | contig 25541 bp, 2 predicted proteins | sample TergutTh196P1_FD_35501 | JGI IMG/M metagenome (IMG submission 35501)
ACGGTCGCCCCTACGGGGACGCATATTGTAGGGGCGACCGTCCTCGGTCGCCCGTTTATCCCCAACCATTACGCCCGTTTGCCCATTCCAAATCACATTTTTTATTTAATTTATGACCGACCAGCAAAACTCACGTACTAATCAACCTATTTCGGTTAAATTTAACCTCTTTCACCAAGTCGCCGATAATTTCTTCTACTTGTTCGTAGCGGAACATTTGTTCGTAGATTGTTGCGTTGTTTATTGTAAAAAAGGCATCTTTGGTGGATTCTTCTAGGTACATATTTTTGTTGTGAACCTCTTGATGTTTGGTGGTTATGCTGCCTGTGGGCAATTCTTCGCTGAAGTAGTATATTAAATTTTCGTTGTAAAAATGCGGTATGCAAATAATATACAAGCCAAACCGCCAATATTTCATTGGCTGCGACCGCCATTCGTCTTCGCCGTCAACTTTGTAATAAAGCCAAACATTTTTGCCAGGTAGCGTTTTATACACCAACGGCCGATATTTTTCCAAATATTTATCTCGTAAATCTTTTAGCCGCTTGGGGTTTTTGCCGTCCTTAAATACGGGAAACATTATGCCGCTGTTTTTTTGTAGCAAAATAGCCATTTTAATGATTTCTTCCGATTTCAACGTTTTTATATCGTGTTCAAGATAAACATGGCAAAGTGCAAACGCCGCCAACGATTTTGCTAATTTTAGCGAGTTTTTTGCCGTGGTTTCTTCAGTATTTTCTTCCGCACTTTTCCCCGCATTTTTTCCCGCTTGGGATTCATTTTCCAGCACAACAATTTCCAATGCGGAAAGCGTTTCTGCTATTGGCTTTGCGTTTTTTATGATTACTTCGTAGGCGGAGTAATACACAAAGTTTAGAATATCGTTGTTAAAGTTTTCCACCGAATCAAATACTCGGCGGGCAAATATTTTTTGCGTTTGCTCGTCAAAATGGTGCAGCCACACGGCGTTGTGTAATATAAGGTTCTCCAAATTTTCGTCTTGCACCGATATGCTTGTTAATGCCGAGTGCAAATTTAGCCATTGTTGCTGTGTTCCTGTAAAATTTTGCAATACTAGTGATAGTATATTTTTGTTGTAACGCATACGCAACAGCAAGCTATAAGCGGGTTGCGCAATATCGTTGTGCCATTCTTGGCAAGCTGGCTCGGCTAACATTTTTATTGCAGTAAACAGCGTTTTATCTTTAACTTTGTCCGCCTTACGAGAAACCAAGCCAGCCGCCGCTTTATAGGCTTTTTGCTGGATATAAGCGTTTAGCATATGATCTAGCAATTCGTCTTCAACGGCGTTTTCGTCCGCTTTCGAGTAAAATTCTAACGCTAAATCCATTTTGCCCAAATTATAATAAAGTTGCCCTAAAGCCACGTTGCATTGCGTTTTGAAAGCATTAGATGCGTTTTTGTTAGTTAGCACTAACTTTAAGATAGTTTCCCAGTTTGGGTTATCTTTTTGGCTAGTTTGCAAATAAGATTTTGCCAAATAGGCGATAATTTCAAAGGTTCGCAAGCCGTTTTCGTAAAATTGCAGGTACAGCGAAACACCCGCCGAGGCTACTTTTCGGCGAATATCCAAATGGGTATCCAAAATTTGAATTTTATGGTTGCCCAAAACGGTGTATCTAAAACCGCTACCAAGTGCCTCAATCACAAGCGGCGAGCCGTCTTTGGGAAACTCGTATTCCATAATAGTTTGGCGTTCCCATTCATTTACGTATAAATAGCGGGCGTTGTTGTTTGGGTTGACAATTTCAAATTTACATATATCTTCCTGCAAAATTGCCCTAACTTCGCTTATATCGGTGTGCGGTGCATCGTTAAAATTTATCCACAAAAAGTAGTACAAACTGTTTACATATCGCCCTTTAATGCCATTTTGCAAGCAATAAGATGCAAGCTGCAAAATTTCTTTTACACGTGCGGCGGCTAAATCGGACATATTCGGCTCGGTTAGCAAAAGGTGATAGACAAAAACTTGCAAATCGATGTCGCCGTCGGGTGCTGCCAAATATTGCAACATTGTAAACCGCTGAATGGATTCCGAGCCGTTTTTGAAAGCTGATTGCACCAAAAAATAGCTTAAATTGGGCAACAAAATTTGACGGCGTTCGGCATCACGGTAGCAGTTGTAGGCTTTTGGGCTATAGTCAGATTTTGCCATATAGTATTCGCAAAGCCCTTTAAGCAGCCACGGGTTTGGAAACTGTGAATAAATGCGTTCGCACAAGTTAATATCCACCGCCAGCGAGCTACTGGGCGGCAAAGCGTTTACAATATTTTCCACATTAGCGCCGTGGTTTAGCGCCCAATATATGACCCTTAAAAATATGTCATATTCCCGTATTTTGAACTTTTCCCGTGCTAAAGATATTCGTTTGTAAAAGCTAAATAGCCCATAAAACCAAAACACGTTTTTTGTATCGGGATATAGTGCGTGAAAATCCATAAAATAGTTGTAAGCCTCGGCAGAGTTGCCTAGTGCGGATTGGATTATTCCTAGCATTATAAGGTTGTCGGGTGTAAAATTTTTATCGTCCTCGTTTTCCAAAATTTTTATATACTTGCCAGCGGATTTTATACGGTTTTGCTTGATTTCCAGATATGCGTACAAAAATGTTAGCGTGTTGTATTCTTGGGCGGCGTTATTTTTGTAAAACGAGCGGTAATGCAGGGCGTTATCCAGCATTTCGTTGGCTTTATCGTATTGATTTAGCTCTATTGCAAAAAATATTGTAAGGCAAAAAAGCCGCATATCAGATTTATTCGCCCTTAGCATAGAAGCCGCAATATTGCTTGCTTTATAAAGTGATTCGCGCGGTTCGGGAATATCTGCCACAGCGTAAGCCAGCCAATGCCGCAAAGCCAACCCAACCGCAATGCGGATTGTCGGGTTATTGGCAAATTGGGTTTCAAAATTTTTTGTTTGGGTTTCTAATTTAGTTTCCATAATTTAGTTTCCATAATCTAATTTCCAATTTTTTTCTATAAATTTTTGGTTTGGGTTTAACAACCACTATTATAACGGTTGAAGAGACTTTTTTCAAGGGTTGTTTGAAAATTTTTTGTGGAGGTTTTTAGGGGTAGAAAATTTTGCTGTTTTGTAGACATTTTTTGGAATACGTGGTATCATCGTAGTTGGGTTAAAATTTTAGCAAAAGGAGCAAAAAATGACTGATATTTATATTTATCCTGCTATTTTTATATATGACGGCACGGGAATACACATTATGTTTCCCGATTTAGATGGTTGTGTTTCGTATGGCGAAACCGAAGAATTGGCTTGTAAAAATGCTAGAGAAGTCTTATCGTTGCACTTGTACGGTATGGAAGAAGACGGCGAAAAAATACCCCTGCCAACCACCGCAAAAATATTAGAACTAGAGCCAAACCAAAAAATTTTTGTAACCGAGGTTTATATGCCCACGTTTAGAGCAAAAATGCAAAACAAATATGTCAAAAAAACCTTAACTTTGCCGAATTGGCTGAATATCGAAGCCGAACGTGCCAACGTAAACTTTTCACAAGTATTACAAGATGGCTTAAAACAGCATCTTAACGTCCATTAAATACCGTCAGGCAACAGCTGGCTAAGCCTGTTGCCTGTTTTATTAAAACTTTAATCCCACTTTCCAAGCTAAATAAAAAAAACTTGACATCGCCATTTACTTTATGGTATATATATTCTAATCGGGAAAAATTGCACCAAATTGCACCGAATCGCACCAAAATTTACAAAAATATTTGATATTTTGCCCGATATGCTGTATAAAGTACAGTCGGAAAAAGGCTTTTGCAAATCAATCAATTATCCATAGCAAAGTCAACCGCAATCACAACAAAATCAACACGCCACACAATGCAACTTTTCACTACAACAAATTTATTTATTTCCAAACATAAACCCAACATAAACCCAACTAAAAAACAAATTATCAAAGGGGGCTTTTTGCCAATGCTTAGCATAAAAAAACAACAACAAACAAAAAACAAACGCCTAATAGCTTTTATTTTAGCGTTCATAATGCTTTCGGAATTTTTACCTATAGGCAATGTTTTTGCCATGCCAGCGTACAACGCACCGTTACAGGAAATTTTGGAGATAACTCCCGAAATAATTGAACCTGAAACCCCGACAAATGTAGAACCCGAACCCCCAACCGAACCCGAACCAGCCGAACCAACCGAACCACCAACAGAAGAACCCGAACCGCCAACCGAACTAGAACCACCACCAACCGAACCAGACGGCGGAAATGAAAATGAACCAGAACCACCCACCGAGCCACCAACAGGCGAACCAGAAGAACCCACCGAACCGCCAACAGGCGAACCCGAACCCGAAGAACCCACCGAACCCGAGCCGCCAACAGAACCCAGCGAACCCGAAGAACCCACCGAACCCGAACCGCCAACAGGCGACCTCGAACCAGAAGAACCCGCCGAAACCAACCCACCAACAGAAGAACTCGAACCAGAAGAACCCACTGAACCGCCAACCGACGACCTTGACCCCGAAGACTCCACCGAACCCGACCCACCAACCGAAGAACCCGAACCAGACGAGGAAGACGAAACGGACGAACCCGAAGACCTCGAAGACCCCTCCGACCCCGAAGACTTCCCCGACCTAGACACCCTATTCCCCCTAACCCCAGAAATCGACTTTGACGAAGACGGCAACCCAATAGTAATCCACCCAGAGTTGCCCCCAGACTGGAACAACGAAACCCCCGAATTAGAAACCCCAGAACACCCCGAACCACCCGATATTGGCGACTTGTTGCCCGATTTGCCGCCCCTTGAAATCGAAGCAATCCCCATTGCTGCCCTGTTTGACGGCACTTTGGACATTACCCTGCAACCTCGCACCGAAAGCGACCGCGGCATACGCACCCAAACTTTCCTTGACATCGGCATTAACGCCAACTGGTCGGCGCTATCGCTTGAACCCACGCAACACCTTAGCGACAGCGAAATTTTTTGGATTGAAAACCAACTTTTATATAACTGGACTTTGACCGAATGGGAGCGGGATTCCCTGCTTGACCGCCTTGCGTTTACCCGCACGTTTACCGAGCACGAAACCGCCCAAATCCTCAACTCTGCCGAGGTGCGTGATTTGCGTATTGAAATCCCCATTCCTGACGGTTTTGTCAACCGTGAAATTACCATTGTCAACGTCCGTGCCGTGCAACCCGACATGATTTTTGACTTCCCTATTGATTGGGATTGGGAACAGCCGAACCCGCAAAGCCTTGTTATTACTGCACCCACAATCTCCGCTGGCGACAACTTCTTTTTTGTCGTGGAGTTTGGGCTGGTCGGCGAGGAATTGGACGGCGTTTTGGGCGCACAACTGGACATTACCGCAACCTACCAAATCCCAGGGGAAATCGCTATCGATCCCGAGGACGGCACAACCACCGAAACGTGGGAACCTCGCCAGTTTAACGGCTCGGCACAAATCAACTTTTTCGCACGAAACCCGCCGAATATCGATGCACCGCCGCTCAACGTTACAATGAACTTCAACAGCGAGCCAAGCCCAGAATTGCCCCCAAATGCCCGTCTTTTCCGCACGGGCGAATCCGACAACCAGATAAATGTGAGCGTTTCCTTTGCTGGCGGCGTTACGGCGGGGGCGGCGGAGGGCGTTAGTATTTGGCTGCACCTGCCATACATCAACCCAAACCCCACCGAAAACCCTGACGGTAGCATTAACTGGGAATCCGAAACGTACACGGGGTACGGCTTGCAGCTGAATGCGATTCTTGGCGAGGGCTGGGTGGTCGCACCTGGGACGGAACTTCCCGCGCGTGGCTGGGTGGAAATCATTCGCATTCCGCCGCCTGGAGCGGTCGCCGCCGCAACTTCGCCAGGTTTTAACGCTCCGCTGACGTTTTACGCCCCGCAAGGCGGACGTGTCCCCGAAAACGCCGAAGTTCACGTTACAACGTGGGTTTCTTACGAACTGTACCACCGTGGGCTTATCGGCGGCGTTGTGCAGGAACTCTCGCCGCCGTGGGAAACGCCCAACCGCCGTGCCGAATGGAGCATACCAATCCCAGACTCGATTGAATGGCTGCAAATTGACCACCTTATCGTAATCAACACCAACCTCGCTTGGGAAACGGAACTTGTCGCCCTAGAGCCGCAAACCACCGTTTGGGACAGGCTGAATTACGTGCCATTCCAGTTGACAATCCGCAACACGTCCGAAAACGAGGAATCCATTATACAGCGGTTCGGCGTGGCGCTAAACGCCCCAACTTTGGGAGCAACCAATATTGGCGGCGTTGAGGCGGTTGACGTTACAATGTGGCTGTGGAATGACGGAAATCCGCCAACTTTGAACCGCAACCCAGAAGATGTGCAACAACAAATATTTATCGGTAACGAAGAATTTGGCGGCGGCGTGATTATCTACGAAATCACAGGGCTGCCGCCTGACGAACCGCTACTCCCAGAAAGCATGATTCCTTACACGTTTTTGGGCGGCGGCAATATGACGCTATATTTTCCGCAGGGAACAGGCGAAATTCACGCACCGTCCGCATTGCAGGGCAACCGAGTTAGCGAACGCCAATTTTTGATACTTGTGCCGTTCAGCAACCGTTTTACGCAGTTTCCAGCCGATTTAACAATGCTTGCAACGCCGACAATTTTCTTCGGTGCTGGCGATATGGGCTGGTCGCGGGTGGCACACGCCCCGTTTACCATGATTGCGCCCGAACGCCTTGGAATGAGATTCGAGAAAAATGAGGAGGGTTCGGTGTTTTTCGGCAACGAGGGAACTTACAGCTTGCAGGGCTTTGAAAATCTTTCAAATTTGCCCGTTATCAGTCCGTTTCTCGTTGATACGTTGCCGCACGAGGACGAATTTACCCTACACACAATCCGCTATTGGGTGCCTGGCGGCTTAGAATATGGCGAACCCGCCCGATTAACCGATTGGCTGGACGATGTAACTTGGCAACCGCCCGATTATTGGGATAATCCGCCAGCCAACGAATTTGAAACGCCACGGGCGGGGCGTGAAATGTTCCAGTTTGAAATTGAACGCAGAAACCCCGAAACGGGCGAGATTACGCTAGAATGGCGGGATTTTCCTGTGCCAACGCCTGTTGCCGAATTTGGCTTGCCCGCCGAGCAGGCGGGCCTGCCCAGCGAGGGCTATATGTGGGAAATCCCCGCGCGGGCTGTAATTGACGACTTTTTGGAGAGCAACAACCCGCCGCAAATTTACGGCGAGCCGCCTGTCGAGCCGATTTATCGGTTTACTGGGCGGTTGCGTGTGAATTTTCGCAAATGGTGGTTGCCTGGCGACCGTTTTGACGGCAGAATCTACATTGACGGCGAATTTACCGTTATTGGCGGCGTTCGCAACGATGCGGAGCTGTTTTGGTACGAAATTTCCGACCATTCCGACCGAAACTGGCACAGCACTTTCCCGTATGCGCCGCAATATCGGTTCGATTTGATGTCGGAATTGCCGCAAAATATTTTCCAAATTCCGCCGATTCCGCCGTACGCCGACAACGCCGTTTTAACGGTAATTCAGCCCGATATTGTGCTGACAACTGGCGGATTGGTGGGCGGCGCGCCCGATTGGCTTGACCGCTCGCACCCAAGCCCAACCAACGTGTGGTTCGGCATACAAAACGGCTACCGCTTTTTTATGAGCAACCATTCCGAGGCAAGGCCGCTCCGCCACCAATTAACCGTAAATTTGCCCATTCCGACCGCTGGCAGTTTGGAAGAACAGCTGGAAACGGGCATAGAGGGCTTTTTGGTGGACACAATAATTATCCCGTGGGAACTGCTGGAAATGGGCGATTTGGAGCAAATAACGCTGATTGACGGACTTTTGCCCGATAATCAAATCGTTTTTGACCGAGAATGGCTGGAATCTCGCATTTCCAACGGAAACGACCTGATTTTGACAACGGAAATTTGGCAGCCCGACCCGAACGAAGTCGGCGCGGTGGAATTTCCGTCAACCATAATTTTTGACTTTAACCGTTACGATGCCGAAGTTTTCGCCGACGACGAAAACCGCCTTTTTGTGGACTTTTTGGGCGATACCATGCAGTTTGCCACGCTAACCGCGCGCGGCGAATGGCTGGCGTTCAACCGCCCAGGCGCTGTAATTGACACAAGCATCGCCCAGCACAGCCTTGTTGTGGTGCGTCCACAGCCAACGGTAATGGGCGCGGGCTTGCGACCCAACTTGCCGCCCACCCAGCCAAGCCGTGGCGGCACAACGCCTGTCAACCAGTTTAACCCAGACGGCACGTCCGCACTAAACGGCTACCGCTTTCTGCTGGGAAATTCTGAAGATGCGTTGATGTTCACAAGCGTTTTTCATGTGATGTTTCAGCTGATTTCCGCACCAACAGAGGATTTGCCAGCAAACGGTTTCCTGTTGCAAGAGATTTTTATTCCAAACGGGATTTTGCAGGAGGGCGAGATTGCGAGCGTTCGCATAAATGACGGATTCGGAAGTACGACATTTGTAGAATTTGACGTTGACGATTTGGAAGATTTCACAAATGCGGACGGAATCACGATTCCCGCAACCGCTTGGGAATCCGCCGATGTTGCCCACCCGTTGGAAGTTTTCGTAACTTTCGCCTATTTTAACGCCGAAGTTTTCCCCACGCACGACAACGAAATTTTCATTGATTTACTGGGATTTGCCGACCATTACGGCGGCAACGTCCAAGGAATCGCCACGGCTGGCTCGTTGATTGCTGGCGTTATTTGGGAAACGTTCGACCCGTTCAGAAGTAGCGTTGCGATTGACAACACCACGCACACATTGACCGTACAGCCGCCAAACTTGAACATTTCCACGGCTGGCTTGCGAGATGTTCGGGGCGGCGAATTTCCGCCGCACGTCAGCAGCGGCGTGGCGAACGCAACCGTTACCACGCAAGTTGTCCGCATTGGCAATGACGGCGATTTTCTGCTGAACGGCTACAGGTTTTTCTTGGGGAACAGTTCGCAAGCACCGCTGGGGCGTGGCGTTTTAACGGCAACTTTGCCGCAAATTTTACAGCCCACGGAAGATTTTGCGGCTGGCGGCTTTTTGTTGCAGCAGGTTGTTTTGCCAAACTCTTTGCTTGACGTTGCAAACCCGCTATTTGTGCAGGTTTCGGACGATTTGGGCAATGTACAAATAATTGACGATTTAATGCGGTTTTTTGACCCCGATATCGGAATCGTCATACCACAAGCGGAGTTTGGGGCGGCGGAGTTTCCCCGCACGGTGGTGGTTGAATTTGGCGGATTTTTTGGCGGCATAACAAACGCACAAGCCATTGCAAACGGCGTATTTGTGGATTTGTTAGGCTACACCAACCAATACGCAACGCTACAGGCGACTGGCGTGTGGCAAGCACTCACAAGCCGCAATGTCAGCTTGCACAGCGTAACCGACCGCCGATTTTTGGAGGTTTTGCGGCCAATCCTGCAAATCGTAACTTCTGGCGTAAGCACAGGCACGGCAAGCACCGCAAACCCCACGCCTATCGGCTTTTTATCCCCTGGTATGCCTGGCCCACGCAACGGCTATCGGTTCAACCTTGGCAACAATTCGCAAGCACCCATGGAACGTGGCATTTTTAGGGTAACTTTGCCGCAAATCGACTTCGCCACGGTTGACGGCGTTCTTGAGGCGGACGGATTTTTGATGACAGATATTCGCATTCCGCCAGAGATTTTTGAGATTATCCAGATACATTCCATTTCGGTGGCGGAATTTGACAACGCCGCCAATGTTTGGGAAATTGACGGCGATTCTTCGCCAAACTTACAAGATTTAATAAATGAAAACGGCTTGCTAATATCCCAAGAAACCGCTTGGGGAGCGGCAGGAATTGAATTTGCGGGAGCGGTTTCGGTAGATTTTACGCTGTTGCACCACACAAATCCCGCAAACTTCGGCAATATGCACTTTCTCGAACTTTTGGGCTTTACGCCGTCATTCCGCACACTAACGGCAAACGCCCAATTTACGGCGTTCGAGCCACGCAACGAAACAATCAGCAACACAACCGCCAACCACGGGCTTATCGTGGTGCGACCAGAGCCGACCTTGACGGCGGCGGGAATGTCGGCGGCGGTGCGCCCAGACGATTCGCCCGACACAACCCCGCATAATACGGGCATTTTTGCGGCAACGCCAAATCCCACAAGGGTGCTTTACGCCGAACGCCCACAATTTGGGCAGCCCACAACGCCGCTTTTGAACGGCTACCGCTTTTATTTGGGCAATACGGCGGGTGCAAGTATGTTGGGCAGCGTGTTTACGGCAAATTTGCCCATTCCGCAAGCCCCCACAGAAACCCACGCCGCAACGGGCTTTCTAACGCAACAAATCACGATTCCGTCCCAGATAATGTTCATAAACGAGATTGTCGAGGACGAAGAGCCAGCAATTTACGCAATGCGGCTGGTTGACTTTTTTGACGAAACCATTTATTGGGAACTTGCGGACGAAGATTTACACGCCTTGATAAATGCGAACGGCGATATTATTCTAACGCCCACCGATTGGGCGGTTGCTGGCATTGAGTATGTCGGCAGTTTGCAGTTGCGTTTCACAAGTTTTCCTGGGAACATTGCGGCGAACAACGACAACGGGCGTTTTATTGAGTTTTTGGGCATTACCAACCATTTTGACCGCTGGCAATGGAACGGCACGAACGCCGCAGGAACGCAAGGCACAGGCGGCGGCGCGTGGACAAGAATGTTGAACGCAAGCGGAAATTGGGCAACTTTTGACCACATCAACAACCCCGTTGCACAAGCGAACGCAAGCCACAATTTAAGCGTGATTGAACCGTTGCCGCGCGTTACGGTTGAAGCCCGCTATTTTGGCGACTTTGAAAGCAACATGGGAACATGGAACACGTGGCACACAAATTTTAACAACGTGATAAACGGCGGAACAGGCACAAACAGCCGAATCCCGTACGGGCGTTTTGGCGAATATCGGTTTACTTTCACGAACCAATCGCAAGCGTTTGTGCCAAACTTTACCGCAACGTTAGACTTTCAAATTACCAACCGCAACGGAGAACAGCCAACTTGGGTGCCCAACACGCACTTGGAAATTGGCGGAAACACTATCGGCAATCCGCCCGACCCGAACCGCAACAGGGGCATAAAACTTGACCATTTGGAACTTTCGGCGGGATTTTTGCAAAACTCTCGCATAACAATGATTGAAATTTTTGATGTTGACAACGGACTGGAAACGCCCGTTTTGACCTTGGGCGACGGCTCGTTTATTGTCAACCAAAATCGTATAGAATTTTCGTCGCAACTTGCAAATTACTGGGTTGCACGGGTTGTGATTCATGCGGACGGCTTTAACGCTAATATCGGCTGGAATAACACGGAGCATCGCATTTGGGCGCGGGGGCATCTCGACCCGATTCCGTATGTTACATCGCCCACGTGGGGCGGCTTTAACCCGCAAACTTTAAGTTTCGGCAGTTGGGGCTCTAACGGAGAATGGCACCACAACCCCCGTGCAATGGCGTTTAACAGGAATTTTGCGGGTGCAAACAACCGTGCAAGGGCAATTTGGGCATACGAAATAAACCAAGAAACCGTCAACCGCCAAGGAAATGCGGGCTTTTTGGTGCGTGGCGCATCCATCGATTTTAATATGCGTTCTAGGGTGTTGCCGCACGGCAATTTGCATAACAACACGCCGCAGGGCAATAATCCCATACATTGGAACTCGCCGTTTGGCGGCAATGAATGGGCAGAAACCACGGTCTCTGGCACGGATATTGGTTGGACAGAATGGGCGCAAGCCTTTGAATTTGCCACGCATAAGACAATCGGCAGTTTTACGGGCGGTTTCCGCCAATCCGCTGGCTTTGATGCTTGGGAAAACAACGTACAAATGACGGTTGAGGCGACTTTCAACATTCCGCATTTGGAATTTGATTCCTATTACATTCTGATTCACAGCACGTTACGCCCGTTTGTGGATAGGGTTGACATTTATCGTGGCAGCAACCTAACAACGCCGTGGCAAACTGTGCAGGGCAGCCAGTTGCCTAGCAACAGCCGAGATAATCACAGCCGCATAAATGTAGCATTGGCAAGCAACAACACCAGTGATAACACGCTTTTCGGCACGTTCCAGATAAACGCACAGGGCGACCCGCAAAACAACGCACCGCTTACAGCCGAGCAACGCCGCGCCGTTCACCCTTATTATCGTTCGCCGCTTTATTGGGGGCATACCTTGACAAATGCGGTTTCTAGGGTGGTTGTAACGTTTTCAATAAATCCCACGGACGGCACGGGCACAAGGCCGCTTGACCCAACCGTGTTAAATCCAATGCTGACGGACAATCCAGGCACAAACTGGCTTATTGACGTTACTGGGCGTATCCACCGAGAAAGCGGCATACTTACGGCAGATACGACCGTTCGCTACACGTTCGGCAACCCTGCCCACGATACCGACCGCCCACAAATGACACCAACAATGAATTTGTCAAACCGCCGAACTTTCCACGGCACTTCAAACGGCTTGTGGTCTGGGAACGGACAGCAACGCCCCACAATTTCGCCGATTGACCCAATGGGAAATCCGCAACAATGGACATTGACGTTGCCCACGCTGATTGAGCCTGTTCCAGGGCAAGCCGCTTTTGGGGCAAACGGGCCGCTTACTTCTAGCGGCGGACAAACGCACCCCGCACAAGGCCCGAACCAAGGCGGAATCCAAGGCTGGGCAGGTTGGGGAACGGCTGTTGTCGGCGGCTTTCTTGACAGAGAACGCCACCCATCGCCGCCAAACATGACTTTGGGCGGCAGTAACGGCAATAATTCTGGGCCGCACGGCAACACTTTCGGCCCGCACTGGGGAACAAGCTGGCAACCGTCATTTTTCGAAGTTTTACCGCCAGGCGTTTCTGTTCGCAAAAATACACACGCACGAGTGCCAGCTGGCGACGTTAGCGGACTTAGCCCCAATTATCGCTACACTTTCCGAGATGCGAACGCACCAAATTTACCGTTTCTCAATATGCTAACTCCTGGACCGCAAAATTTCAACTTTGCGGGTGCAGGAACTGCAAGCGTTCCAACCACTTTACCAGCCCACCTAGAGCCCGAAGTTGGCGGAATCCGCAGCTTTTATGTGGGAATGTGGAACAGAGAAACCCGCTGGCAGTTGCGGTCGGAGACGATTGGCGTAGGCAACAACGCAACGCAGGTTGACAGAAGTGCTTGGCAAATCGGCCCGCTCGTTACCACCGATAGGGTCGCCATTCAGGACACTTTGCCCGTTCCTGTGCTGGATTTTCGGGAAGATAACCCGCTAATCGGCTTTTTGCCCACGCAATTTGACTACATCGGGCGCGCAGGCGATTTTCTTTGGGTTGACATTGAAATCACGCTGCATGACGGCACAGTTACCACGCACACCTTTGAGAGAGCCGATTTTCCCGACCAAGACGGCAATTTGACCGTTTTGGTAGAATGGGAATTTGACGGCGCGCCGCTTGCAAACCCCGATAATTTGCCGCTTGTGCGAGTTCCGATAACGCCACGCACCGCAACCGCCCCAAGTTACGTAAGCCGTGTAACGCTGTTCATGGACGGCATTGTGGGCGAGGGCGATTGGTCGCGCGAAATTTGGGGCTTTGCACCAGACGATTATTACACGCAAAACCCCGATATTTTGCGGGTTACAGGGCAGTTGAACAACACGGAATGGGGACAACACCGCTCTTTTGGCAACAATCAGCCGCCAGGCACAATCGGCGTAAACCAAGTGCAGGGCAGAGCGTTAGGCGACCACCGAGGTTTTGACTTCGATTCGCCGATAACGCTAAGCCACACCGACCACGCAAGAATGAGGGCGCGCCCGTCATTGTTGCAAGGCTGGTTGCAGGTGCATACAAATGTCAACCCGTTTACAACGGCGGTCAACCCGCCAAACAGCACAGGGCTTGACGCTTTTACCGATTTTACGAACGTTTCGCCGCACCACACGCCGAATTTGGTCAGTTTTCATTATAATCTGCGAAACTTGCCGCAAGTCGCACCCACAAACCCAGGCGGCGACAACAACACAATCCGTGCGCCGATACGCCAGTTTGACGTAACTTCAGGCACTTTGCCAGTCGGCTATCGCTTGCACGAGATTGAAATTCCACGGGAAATTTTCAGCGGAGTTACGGCGGACGGCGAAAATTGGCACACAAACCGCTTTACGATAAACACGCCAACGCAGACAAACGTTGATGTTCTGCCGTTCTTCGAGTTCGTGGCGGCGCGCGATGCGTATGTGCTGAATATTCGCAACCTTTTTATCATGGGAATTTTGACAACGCCGACCGCAAGCGTTCACGGGCATATTGCCCACGATATTCGCCGCTTTGACATGACTTTTGCGTTGTGGGATATTGAGAACAGAAGTCTGTTTTTGCAAGCAGACGAGCCGCTTTTGGCGGGGCGTGATAATATAATTTTGCGGGGCTTTTATGCGGACGAACCGCCAAACGCCGCCGAAAACACGTGGGACGGAATTTACAGCCGTGCAACTTTGCCAGTCAACACAACTTGGACGGATTTTACGGCAACCAACGTAAACGGCGGAATTGCGGGGTATTCTGTAACGGACACCACGCAAGCCGCCATGGTGGTGCATTCTGGCACACGCTTTTCCAGTCCGCCAGATACCAACAGCCAACCCGCCACAGATTCAGAGGTTCACAACACAACTTTCCGCATTTTCACGCTACGCGCGCCTATTACGCTTGCGGCGGCGTGGTCAACCGTTTTTGACGAACACGAAACCACGGTTGACACGCCCAACAACTGGGTTTTGCCTGGAAATTTGTTCAACGTTACGCTAACCTACAGCAACGTTGGCACGGCTGGCAACAACCGTGATATTCACTTGCGAAATCCGTCTTTGCGGTATCGCTTGCAAAACGGGCAAGCCGTGAACTCGGCTTTGCGGGACGGCGTTCGCATTGTTTCTTGGGATTTGGACGAAACCGAAACCACGGCAAATGTCAACCTAGTTTCGGCGGATTTACTGCTACCAGACAACACAACCGCCACAATCACGGGCGACAACTGGCTTGACGACCTTTCGCTGGGCATGATTCGGGATATTTTTTGGGAATTTGACGGCTACATGGAAAAAGGCGAAACAATCGTGATAAACCTGCAACTGCAAATCACGGACGAAATAAACGCCGCAACGCCGTGGCCTGTGGCGTTCCAAAATGCAAACTTTTTGCTAACGCATAGCTTGCGTGGCGGCGGTGGGCGTATTCACGGGCGTGAATACATTCGCCCTAGCACAAACGCAGGCGCGCAACCCGCCATGCAACACGGTTTGCACCAACTGCACACCACACGCCCCAACGAGCAAGCCGCCGCCGACAATTTCAACGGCGTAAACTGGCAGAGCGTACGTGGCGGTTTTCAGACGTTCGTCAGCAACACGGCGCAACACCCAGGTTCGCTGTATACGTTCGTCAGCACGCTAACGCCGACAATCGGCATCGCCGCCGTCGACGAATGGGACGGCGAGGCAGACCAAATCTCATCGCATGAGGCTTTGGTTACGATTGGCGGAATCCATAATAATGTCCGCCACGAGCAAGTCCGTTTTCATATGGATTTTACGTTCGATACGTCCACAACCGTGCAAAATCACGGGCCTGGGCTGGTTTTGCTGGAATGGCCTAATGTCCAATATCCGAACATTGCCCATGATTGGGAGTTTTCGCAACCGCAAATTTTCTACCGCACAATGACGGAGGGCGTTCCCATAAATTTAGCCACGGGCGAGGGGCTTTCTGACTGGATTTTGGTGGAAAATCAAAATAGTCCTGTGCCGCTGTTGCCTAGCGGAGTGCATATTCACAGTATTCGCTGGGTTTACGGGCAAATGTCGCTGTTGGAAAATGTGGATTTTCCGAACGTGGAAATTTTGGTTGAGGGAACGTATCGAGTCGCCAATCCAGCGAACCCTGCGGCAACGTACCGTGCAAACATGAACGTTGGCACATTCTTTTCGCACAACGAGCATATTTTCGCCGAAACAACGCAACGCTATTTTGGACGGCAAAACACCGCTTTTTACGATGTTTACGCCCAAACTCCGTGGCTAATCGTGTACAGCGGCGTTTATCGTACGCAAGCCGATGCGGTGGGCTTTCGCCTAGAAGAGGGCGCGGCGGGAAACCCCGCACAAATGACGTTTTACCGCCCTGGCGACGATATTTGGTATAGGATTTCTGTCGAGAACCGCAGCCGAAACCGTGCGCCGACCGCATACAACAGGCTTGGAACGGGCCCGTTGCTGTACCCCGTAATTTTTGACCGTGTTCCTGAATATTTGGTTGACATTTTCCCAGCGGGAATGACCGCCCAACAAGCCATGGAGCAAGGTTTTATTGATGTTCGCATTTTTGATGCCGTTACAGGGCAGGAAATTAGCGACATTGGGCGAGTAACGCTTACAACCACCGAAACTACAGGCTTTGACATTGCGGGTGCAAACCGAGTTGAACACAACGCAATCGGCGCGCCCGTCAACGCAAATCAATTAAACGAGCAAAACGCCGAAAACATTAGCTTTACGGTGTTTACGTACGCTTTCGAGCGGCCGCTTGGCAGGGACGAAACCATTGTAATTACCTATCGTGCGACCGCGCGGCAGGAAAATTTGCCCATGCTGTTTTTTGAGCAAACCACCACAGGCGAGCGATTAAACCCATATTTGCCCCGTTTTGGTGAATATTTGGCAAGCAGTTGGGCAACAGGAACAGGGCAAAACGTAACAAACCACCGCACAGTGCAGCCAGACACCGCCAACGACCGCAACTGGAACGCCAACAACAACCCGTTCCGCACAATGGACGCAAACTGGCTTATCCGAGAAACTGGCGTAACGGGAACGCCCAACTGGGGAACGCTCCCCGAGCGGTTTTTGAACCAATCGCTAACGTGGATTCCTGGCATGGCACAGGAAAACACCGTAAACGTCAGCGGAAACGCCGCTTGGTGGCAAGGCGGCAACAACAACCTTTTTGACCACGATTTGCGAACAGAATTGCGGCAACGCACCCATTTTGACAGCATTAACAACACAATGCGCCCCGACCGCTCCCGCTTTTCCAACTGGGCGGGCGTTTGGGAAACAAACTGGGCATCGGCGAACTCCGTCCGAGATTTGTGGGCGTTGGTTGTCAACCCTAGAGTTACGCCGTTTAGAGCCAATTTTCAAAATTATTTGCCCGCACCGTTTTCCGAGAACATGGACACAAGCCCAAATATTTTGTGGACACAAACCCGCCAACGGCTTGCCAGCGCTTGGCTGTACGGCACAAGCCAATTTGAGGTTGACGAAACCGTAACAAACCACTTGGGCGCGCCGCAACCAATGTCGTTTGTGGACAACCGTGGAAACTTGGGCGTTCAACGTCCAATCGCAACCGCTGGGCAAAACGACACAGGGCGGCGGCGGTTCGCAACGGACGATTACACTTTTGGCGTGGAATATGGGCAAGTTTTCACGGTTCATCAACGTGCCATAAATTACGGCGACTGGCAACTTGGCGGCGTGGAGTTTATCCACATTTTGCCGCGCGGGATTGCTCCCGTTTTCAACGCAAGCGGAAACATTGACGTTACGGCAATGTACGGCGACCCGAACTTGGCGATTCCCGCAACTGGGGCGTTCACAAGCGAGGGCAGATTGCCCGCCCCAACTGGGCTTTCGCCGATTCCGCCGCAATATACCGTCCGTGCGGAAGTCATACAACGTCCAAACGACAGTAATCCAGCGTTCCGTGCGCCACGCAACTGGGTGGAGAGCCGCAACGCCGATAATTGGGAATTTTTTGACGAGCCGCCTTATGTCGTGAAAATTACGGTAAATGCGCCGCTTGCCCCGTGGTGGAACAGGGGAACACTCGGCTTTGCGACCGATGCAAACAACCGCCAATACTACATCAACACGTCCTTTGACGTGGTTGTTACACACGAAAACCCTGACGGAATGTGGCACGATTTGCTGTTGACATCGTGGCTGGAAAACGACCCACACGCCGCATATGCCCAAATTTTCAGCCGAGATTTTGCAAGCGGAATGTCGGCAAATATCGCCACCGCTGGCAACGCTTGGCATGATACGGGCGTTTTCGGAATGGATATGACGCACAACCAGTTTGCAACCACCGAAATCGGCACAGCTGGCTGGCAAACGGGTGCACCTGGGCAATTTTGGACAACTTCGCCGTTGACATTCTCCGTACGTGGGCGAAACGTGCAAGCCACGCAATTAAGCACTTCTCGGGCAAGTAGCCTGTTCGGGCGTGGATTTTTGTCAACCATAAACACGGCAAGTTACGGCGAAACGCCCAACATTTTGGGCAGAACGGAACGCCAGTTCGCAATGGCTGGCGATGCGGTTCGCGCGCGGCAATCCACGCCCCGCCTGTGGACAACTTGGGACGACGGAACGCACCCAACTTTCTACAGCGAAGCGCGCGAGCAGTTTAATCTTAATATAAACCTGCTAAATCAGTGGTTTTTGGCGGAACGCCCGATAAACACCATACAGGGCAACGCCAACAACCACAACATGAACAACCACCGCACAAATGGCGGCTTGCAAGGCACTTTGTTCGAGCCCGTTATATCTAACATTTTGCCCTTTGGGCTTGTGCCAATGACGGCAAACGGCGTTCCGTTCCCGATAAATGGCGATTTTGGCAATATGCAAGCCGATTTTGGAGTTGTGCATAGCCAAAATAACGTGAATTTTAGCGATTTTTGGGATATTTCCGTGGTATTTATTGAAAATTCGGAATATACGCCGCCGTCCGTCGCTCACCCGCAAATTTTTGCGTTAAATGGGCAAAATGGCGAACTTTTGAATGGAAATAATGGGAACGGCGGAATTTTGGGCGGAATTTCCCAAAATCCCATAAACCCGCAAAATGACGGGCTTGACGGACTTGACGAAATTGACGAAACTTTGCCAGCCACAGTAACGCCAATTTTGCCCGAAATAACGCCGCCGCGCGGTGGGCATGAAGTGGGGCGTTACAAAATAACGCTAACTCCACGGGATTTTGCCAATTTTGCGGACGAAGTTATGCTGCGTTATGGCGAGCAGTTGACAGCGACAATCCCCGTATTTGTGGCGGAATGGCCTAACAACATTGCTTGGGGCGAAGACCGTGCTTTTGTGGTTGACCAATTTTTGAACGAGCAATGGCAACAAAACCGTGCATTTGTGGGCTTTAAGCGGAACATCAACTTTTTCTTCACGGAAGACGATTTTCCCGTTTCGCCGTATTTTGTGGCGGCAACTTTGGCGGAAAATGTGCCGTTTACGCCTGGCACAATCTCCCCGCCAACCGCCGCAAACTCCGCAACATCTGGCGACATTCGCCACACGAACAGCATAACACGCCTGTTGACTTTGTACGAACGGGACGATTTTAACATTGAAGATTTTGTTGCACGTGGTCGCCCAGAATTGCCGCTATATCCCAGAAACCGTGATTTTGACGGCAACGGAGCGGCATCGCAAATTATAGAGGGCGTGGAAATCTTTGACAGATTTCTCACGATGAACATGAATTTGTTCACGCAACGCCCAAATTTGGCACTTTATCACAACATCACGCCAAACAGGGACGACACAATCGTCCACGGCTTTGCGCCAGTTTTCAACTATCGTGATATTTTTTGGTATCACTTGGAAGTGGCGAACAGGCTGGATTATTCAATGTTGGAACAGCCGCCGAACTTGACTTTTGAGCAATGGCGGACTTTGGTGGAACGCCACGGCGGAACGCTTTCGGGCGGCTCGGTGCATATTTTTGACCACTTGCCGCACAACGTGGAAATTTTGGATTATGAAATTGCCTACATCAGCCCCGCTGGCGAGTTGGTTTCGCTGACTTCGGCACAAGCGGCGGCGGCTGGCTGGCAGGTTACAATCCACGAAAACAGCACGGGCTACCAAGTTGACGGCGATTATTTGCTACACGCCGAAATTATCACGGCGAGCGACTTTGCGAATACTGGAACAACCCACTGGCAACGCCGCGCGGGCGATTTGCGTACTGGCGAAAGTTTTTGGTTGCGGTTGCAAACGCAAGTTGTCGAGGTTGGCGAAAATGAGGGGCTTGCGCCGAACGAAATCGGCACAGATTGGGGCGTGTACACCGCAAACGCCTTTATGACGGCGGTCATCGATACCGCAATATCGCCAACCCTGCCCGAAGATTTCATAACTTACAGCTTTGCAACGTCCGAAAATAGGGCAAATTTTGACATTAACAATGACGGCATAATTGACCGCACAACGGGCATTGGCGAGATTATCCACAGCGGCGCGGCGGCTAATTTCACGGTTCGCAAGCCGTGGGCAGATTTCCGCATGGACACAAACCGCCCACGTACGCAGTTTGCGGGTGGAACGTCCACAAACCCGCTATATTCAACAATGCAGCCCATTGAAGTAATGCTAAACGAGGTGCAACTGTTCGGCGCGGACGTTCCCGAGCTGATTATCGTTGCGGACGTTATGTCCAGGTTCACGTACACGCCACGCACCCTGCAACCCGAGTGGACAAGCGAAGTTGCGAGTGTGCAAACGGGCTTATGGAGCGTTCCCGAGGGCGTGGACGAAAGTTTGTTCTCGGTAAAAGTTTTTTACACGCAAGAAATGACGGAATTTGGCGAAGTTGGCGACCGTTCGCAATGGCAGCTTATCACAGAAGTTGGCTTGCGAGCCAATGAAATCGTCCTGTTGCCGACAAACAGCACCGCGCGCGAGGTGGAAAAAATTATTTTCGTGGTGTCGCCACGCTCCGATTTGCCGCACGACCCCAATTTGCTTGTGCCAATCGGCTTGCAGATTGATTACGAGGGCGAGCCAAGCCCAGACGAAACCGACCCGAATCGGTTCAACAACTCGGTTATGCAGCAATCCAGCTTTAGTGCGGCGGTTTTCCGCAACGCACCACGCTTTACCGTGGTAACAACGGTATTTTCGGCACTTACGCAAACGCAATTTAGCAGCGGCAGACTGTGGTTGCGTTACGGCAACGAGCGTTATCACGATTTCCGCCGAGATTTCGTGGGCGTGGACGTTACAATGTCCGAGCCAGCCGTTGATTTTACGATAACGCAACACGCTTTCGCCTACAATCCGCCGCCAGTCGCAGGTGCACCAGACTTTTTCGCATGGACACCCAACTTTGAGGCGGACCCAGGGCTTTCCAACACGCTCCGCTACGAGATGACGCTGTTCAACATCGAGCAGGACGTTTTGGACGCAAGCCACAACATGGCGGTTCGGGCGTTGACGGAGGATATTTTGATAAATCCTGTGATTGTGCTTGCAATTCCGCCAACCGTGGGCATTGACGAAAATCTCGTTGAATGGGACGACCTAAACCGCTCGGACGTGGGCTTTATGGTTGCGGCGGTGGCGGGAAATCCATTCTTCCAGCAACGGCACGTGTGGCGGTGGGAGCATACCCGCATTGACCCCACCAACACCAGTTATAGCTTGGATTTCGTGGCGATGCACTTTGACAGTATTCCTGGGCTTGGGCGCGACACGCTCCGCTTTGAGTTTGAGGGCAACATGATGCCTGGCGACACGTTGACGGTAACGATAACCGCCGATATTACGGACTTTGGGGCGATGGCGCTACAACGGGATAACACCGTGGCTTTGGCGGCGGGCTTTAGTTTCAGCGGCGCACTAACGCACTACACCGACCCCAACGACGACACGCTCACACGCCCGATTCCAAGCGGGTTAATGCCCGATAATTTTGACTGGGATAGGAACGGCAGAGCCGCCGACCGCCGCATACAGCACCAAACGCCGCCTTGGAACGTAGCACAGCGGCAAGATTTCCCATTACACAAACGGGCAATAACCGACCTAACCCGCCCGTCGGGCATAACAGAGGGCTTTGCCGCCGCCGCAACAGAGGGTTCGGCAATCTCGTACGAACTGATAATCAGCAACACCACGCTACCACGCCCAGCGGGGCAACTGTACAACAATCCCGTTTTCTTTGATGTTCTGCCGTTTTTCGGCGATGAGGGAATGTTGAGCGAAAACCCACGACACTCCGCATGGCACGGCTTTGTCGAGCCCGATTCGTTCCGCCTTGACTGGATAACGGACGGCGGTGCGACCAATTTGACGGATTTATCCCGCATTTGGGTTGGTCCAATCCGATTCAACGGCGTGGGCAATTTTACGCCGCTGGACGAAAGTTACATTGTGCCAGCCGCTTTGCGGGGCGATGTTACGGGATTTTACGCCATTCTCACAAGTGATGCGGTTTTCCGCCAGCACAACTTTATAAGAGTTTCGGAACTTTTGGCAATACGAAACACCCAACCTGCCCAATTTGAGCGGCTTGTGAGGGCGATTCGTATGGTTTACGCACAATCGCCGCCAAACTTCCAGCTAGGCGGCATGGAATCGCTCCGCCTTTCGGTTGACATTCGCGCGCCGCTAAATCTGCCGTTTTTGGCGGATATGGCTCTTGCGAGCGAGATTGAGATTTTTGAGGATTACACAATTTGGAACAACTTCGCATCTAGGCATGACGGCATGGCGAACCCTATGGAAAGCCGCTTGGTTGGGGCTTTCTTGCAAGCACCGCCGAACAGGGCTTATATTGGCGATTTTGTTTGGTTTGATGTCAACCGTGATGGGCTTGAAAATGAGGCGGTGGAATATTACATTGCCGCAAACGGTCGGCGGTTGCCCGTTTTGCGTGGCACTCCGCAGGAAACGTGGGTGCATGGCTTTGACCCTGGAATTAACGGCGTTTTGGTGGAGTTGCTGACGGCGGACGGCTTTTTAAGCGACATTGACGGCAATCGCATTGGGCTTGGCGGAATCGCTAACGGCGAGCGGTATTACATTATTTTGGACGCTTTCGGCAATCCGCAAATTGACCCAAGTAGCTTGCAACAAATGCCAGCCGCAAGCCCACCCGTGCAATACACGACAATGAGCGACTTTGCGGGGCGGCAGGGCTATTACATTCTGACGAACCTTGCACCGAACCGAGATTATCGGTTGCGGTTTACTTTCCCAGAGGAATGGGCTTATCACGGGTTGACAACGCTCACGTTCCATGACGGCGTGGAGCTGCAAGGTTTTGGGCGTGGCGAACGCTTGCCAGCCTTGAACAACGCAAGCACCGCACCACAACCGATAACGGACACGTTTGTCGTTATTTCCGAGCCGTTCACTCTGCAACTTGGCTGGTCGGACGAGCGTTACACGAATTTTGACGTGGGCGTGAATATTCCAGTGCAGTTGCAGGGCGTGGCGTGGCAAGATGTGGGCTTTGACCCGCTTGATGCGGTTGACGAGTTCCGCAATGACGGCGTTCGGCAGGCGTTCGAGCCGCTGTTTGCGGGGGTTGAGGTTACGTTGCACAACCCAGACGGAACAGTCGCCATCGATATGCGGAATCGCCCAGCCGTGGCGGTTACAGACGAAAACGGCGAAGTTTGGTTCAACCACCTACGCCCGTACGAAACACTGTTTGCAACGGTTGTTTCGCCAAACTTCAACTTCCGCCGTGCAACGCCGTTTGTCCCATACGCCAACCCCCTTGAAAATACGGGCTTTAACGATATGCTGAATATGGCGGACGGCAGCCTGCGGACGAACCACTTCACGCTGAACCCGCTGACGGACGCAAGCGGCGCGTATATAATGAACGGCGAACGGTTTGCGCCGCTAATCGGGCTAGATTTCGGCTTTATGGAGATGGAACGCTCGATGATAACGGGCATTTTGTGGCATGACGAAAACGAGGACGGAATACGCAACGCAACAGAGCCACGGCTGGCGGGCGTTGAGGTGTTTTTGCGGCGGTATATTTTGAACGCAAACGGCACATACACGCTAGATTCCACATTTGCGGAGCGTTCGATGTTCACGAACAGTTTGGGGCAATATGCGTTCAATCGGCTCGAGGCGGGAGAATACGATGCTTTCGGCAATCAGACGATTTTCGCCTACAGCGTGTTTATTCGAGAATTGCCGCCAGGGTTCAGTATTACGGCGTTTAGGGCGCGGCCTGATTGGCTGGACGTGGCGACCGCCGAGCAATACGACAGCGATTTATTGACAGACGGTAATATGACCCCGACACGGCTTGTGCTGGCGAAACGGCTTGACAATAACAGCGGCTGGGATATTGAAACGGCGGAACTTTTCACGGGAACGGATGCGGGCTTTGTGGCTTGGGCGGCTGGCTCTATCAGCGGCGTTGCTTGGGACGACCTTAACGAGGACGGCTTAAATGACGGCGTGGCGAACGGCGAAAATCCTGTGCAGGGCTTGCAAATGCGGCTAGAGGCACGGCTTTTGGGCGATGCGACTTCCACGTTCCAGCCTGTGCGAGTTTCGGCGGCTGGGGAGGTTCTTTTGCCCGATAATCCAGCGGCTGGCGAAAACTTGACAACGCTCACGAACGAGGACGGTTTCTACATTTTTGAGAATTTGCCGCCAGCAAGCATTTTCACACGGCTTGCGGGTGCGGACGGCGTTTATCGTTGGGCAATCTATGAGTACCGAGTTTACACGTCCATTGAAAATTACGATTTCGTGGAGTGGACGATTTTGGGCGATTCGCAAGCCCCGCGCGAGGTTCGCAATGATACTTTTGCGGACAGCTTGCGTGGCGACAGAATCGGAATAATGGAGATGTACAGAAACGGCGTTTTGGCGGTACAAAATACCGTGAATGTGCCGTATGCACTGGAGTTGTGGACGTTGACCAATGCGGTCAATATCGAGCACCAAAACACAGGTTTAATTTTTGGGCAACCTGTGTGGATTCGTGGCACAGTTTGGGCGGACGAAAACGCCGACGGCTACATCGGCGCGGCGGAAGAGCGGCTTGCAGGGGTGCAAGTTTCGCTGTTTGCACGGTTTATGCAGGATTCCACAGGCACGGTTGACCAAACCTGGCGGGAGTTTGCGGATTTATTCGGCAACGCAAGCATTCTCACGGACGAAAACGGCGAGTTTGCGTTCAGAGTTTACCCCGCCTCGTTCAACTTGACCGATTGGGCGAATTTAATGAGAATGTTCGAGTTTAGGGTTGCGGTTGACAAAACGACAGCCCAGCAGTTCAGCAATCCCGCACTATTGGCGGATAGTACGATTATCCGCTACCAAGATTTTGACGATTTGCCGTTGCGAGCGGAACTTTCGCAAGAAATGCAGATAAGTTGGGCAAACCGTGGCACAAGCGAGATTATCACGTTTGGCGAGTATGCGGACGGCTTTTATTTGGCGGGTTCTATCGATTATCGGAACGCCGTGCATTTGGAAAATGCGGGGATAATTCCGCCGCCGCAAGCCTTGATAACTGGGCAAGTTTGGTATGACGAGGGGCGCGACGGCTGGCTGGACGACACAGACGAGTGGCTGGCGGACGTGG
>JGI24700J35501_10930819_pt1 | contig 25533 bp, 21 predicted proteins | sample TergutTh196P1_FD_35501 | JGI IMG/M metagenome (IMG submission 35501)
ATTAAGCAATACAGCAACCAATCTTTTAAGCAGATCCGGATATTTCACAAACAACATTTTAAACAACACATCCGATTTAAATGTGTATGTAAGTTTTCCCCCGGTGGGTTTCCTTTTTGTTGCTATTTTAATTTTTTGCAAATTTTAAAAACTCCTTTGATGTTATAATAAACGTCTTTTCAATCCCATGGATGCTATCGATAATAACGCCTTTACGCCCTTCCGGCGGTAGGGTTACCCTTGCCTCCACGGTTTCCAAATACGTTTGTTACATTATAACCTAAAAAATGTTATTGCTCAACTTTTTTCGTAAAAAAGACTACGGTAGCTTCATAAAATTTCTAAAACAACTTAAAACCAAAGTTTCATACCACAGGATTAATAAAGGAATGTTCATATGCTTGACATCTTTACAAGTTAAGTGCATAATTACTACAAGGTTACAAGCTGAGCTTTTTGAAACATGAGGTGGTTTTTGAGTATGAAGTTTGTGAGAGGTGCTTGGTAAATGAGAATATTAATCGGGATAGCGCTTAGAGGCATAAGGACACGGCTTTCTCTTCTGTTCAGCATACTACTTGCTGTGGGTGCGGGTTTTTTGGTGTTGTACGCCAATAGTCTATTAGCGATAGTGCTTAATGACTATCTTTTGGCTCAAACTTTTGACGGTTTTGCCACACAATTATTTCTTACGACAGGGGTATTTGTGCTTGTGTTTGGTATGAACATGCTAGGGGCATACTTTCATGCCGATTTTCAAAACACTACTACATTACGCTTGGCAACTCATTATATCGCTCATCTGCTTCGTGCAAAGAGCAATTATTTTACAAACCGCCCCGCCGCAGAGATTTGGACTAATCTTTTTAATGCCGTTTTGGGTGCCGGTGGGGTTTTCGGGAATATTCTGCGTGTCGTTTCTCAAGTGATTATTTTCGTATTTTACGGTATTGTGGTGTTTAGTCTTGATGTGTATGCAGGCATTTTTACTGTTTTATCAATGCCGATATATTTTCTAGTTACTTCAAAAGCCGGCAATCAGCTTAGCGCCTTGATGTATGAGCGATTTGGGTACTATGGCGAGGTAGCAACGGTAACTCAAGAGGCTTTTGAAAACATAAACAATGTAAAGACGAAAAGTGCATATGCTTTTTTTGTAGAGCGTTCGGCAGTGGTGCTACAAAAAATTAGGAACATCTTTGTGAAGGAAGGTGTTATAAATCACTACATCGGTGAAATAACAGGCTTAATACGCCTAATCGCACCGCTTTTGATAATTTTTGCAGCCATGCAAATCTCGACCAGCTTTGAGGCAAATCTAGGCAACGTTACGGTGCTGTATATCAATATCCCGCTATTCTTAAACGGTTTCAGCAATATTCACAGACAATATATTGACTACAAAAGAATGAAGCCTCTTTTGGCGAAATTGTGGGAGTATAACGATATCGAGCTAGAGAAAGATGGTGGTGTGGATATCGCAGGCTTTGAAAGTTTGCAAACCGACGGTGTGAGGGTGGAATTTCCTGATGGACGCATTGTCGCCGTGCCGGATTTTGAAGTGAAAAAGGGTGAAAAAGTGATGTTTTTTGGGGAGAGTGGCGTGGGCAAGTCTACCATTTTCAACATTATTATGGGGCTGAATCAAGAATACGAAGGTAAAGTGTTTATAAACGGTGTAGACTTGCAAGAAATAAGCCTTGCTTCGTTGCGTCGAATTTTCGGCATAACTTTTCAAAACACTAACGCCTTGACTCTTGATTTGTGCGGAAACATGCTTTTGGGGGCAAATAAAACCGATACCGAACTGGAGCAGCTGATAAAGCTAGTTTCGCTCGAAAACCAGCACAAAATCAAAGGCCACGATATTCTTAATAACAAGATGCTAAGTGGCGGCGAAAAATCACGGCTAGGTTTGTCTCAAATGCTTGCGCTAGAACCACAAATCATGCTGATTGACGAGGCTTTTTCCAATGTAGATGAGGAACTTGAAGCCAATATTATCGCCAACTTGTTCCGTGAATATCCAAAATGTACTGTGATTTGTATAAGCCATCGTAATTCTAGCAAACCTTTTTTCAGCAAGATTGTGGATTTTAATCTCTTGGATATTTGAAACAGGGCGTGTTCCCACTATAGAAAAACTAATTTCTCTCTAATTTCGGCATATATACTCGTTTTGTGTTGCCCTTTTGCTATATTTTGTATAAAATGCCTAAGTGCTAAGTGCTAAGTGCTAAGTGCATAACTATACTAATCATATTTACTTTTTTTCGGGTAACCCTTCGTGCGTTTCTCCTGTGTTTCAATGTGAATCAAATTGCAATATTGTTTGAGAAATGTTATACTGATGGTGTAATGGATATTAATACTACTCTCAAATTAAAATTGGGATTAAAATTGGGTAGTAAACAAAACCAAAGGATGTGATAATATTATGAACAACACAAATGCTATGCCCTCATACACAATGCTAAGTAATTTTAAATACGTTATCAAAAACATGTGGCAATGGAAAAAACAAGCCCTTATTGTTGGTTTGTTGCAATCCCCTATCGTTGTTATCAATTCCTTTTTGGGGATTTTTCTGCTAAGAGAAATTGTTTTTATGGTAGAAACATCTCGCGCCCCAAATGAAATTTTGCTAACAATTGGTATTGTAAGCGGAGTAATAATAGTTGCTTCGGTAATTGAAAAAATGCTAAACGGTCATATAGAAAAATTTATGATGCAGCACGACTATCTGTATCAAAAGCTCATACTGGAAAAATCTCTAAGCAGCGACTATACCAATATGGAATCTCCCAAGGGTTTAACGAGGGTTAGCAAAGCACTTGGTAATACAAGGAGCGATAACGGTAGTACCAGGCTAATGATTAAAACACTTTCTTCTCTTGGTGCCAACCTTATTGGCATTATATTTTTTGCCATAATTCTATTTTCCTTAAACCCGCTAATCTTGCTCGTTTTGGTTGTGACGATTTTGCTTACCCTTCCCGTATCCCAGCTCACCACAAGGTGGAACTACAAAAACAAAGATAACTGGCAAACATATGACCGAAAACTTAACTACCTAAGGGAAAAGTCCGGGGATTTCTCCATGGCAAAAGATTTGCGCCTATATAAAATGTCGGCTTGGTTTAAAAATGTGTTTTCCGAAACTCTGCAAAAAAGGGTTGCATGGCACAAAAAAGAGCAACGAGCGGGGTTGCTAGGTGATGTGATTCGCTTGCTATTAGCTCTTTTCCGCAATGGTTTCTGCTATGTTATATTAATTTATTTGGTGTATGCACAGGGGCTGGCAGTGGCGGATTTTATTTTCTTCTTTGGCATAATTGCAGGGTTTTCTGTGTGGATGAATGGCTTTGTGACAGATATGGGCAATTTTTATAAATTCCACCTGGGTTTTACCGAGATAAGGGAATGTTTGGATTACCCGGATTCCGGCAATACCGGCAAAGGAATTCCCCTGCCCGATGATACTTTTGATATAGAATTTGAAAATGTCAGCTTTCGCTACCCACTAAGCAAAAGCGATACCTTGCATAACCTAAACTTTAAAATAAAAAAAGGGCAAAAACTAGCCATTGTTGGTCTAAATGGTGCCGGGAAAACAACCCTTGTTAAACTGCTGTGTGGTTTATATGAACCTACGGAGGGGAAAATTTTAATAAATGGGCATCCCATAAACAGCTATAACCGCGAACAATATTTTTCCTTGTTCTCTGTAGTATTTCAAACAATATTTTTCTTGCCTATGCCCATAGCCCAAAATGTATCAGCTTCTGTTAAGGCAGAAACAGATACACAAAGAGCAAAAGAAGCTCTCGAGCTAGCCGGGCTTTTAGAAAAAGCAAACTCCCTTCCCCAGAGAATAGACACACGTATAATAAAAATGATACACCCCGATGCTGTAAACTTATCCGGTGGTGAAATGCAAAAGTTGGCATTGGCACGCTCCATTTACAAAGAAGGCAAGGCACTTGTTCTTGATGAACCAACGTCTGCCTTGGATCCCATCGCAGAAAACAATATCTACATGGAGTACAAAAAAATTACCGCAAACCGCACATCTGTTTTTATCTCCCATAGATTAGCCAGCACAAGGTTTTGTGATATTATTTTCTTTTTAAAAGATGCAAATATTGCAGAGCAAGGAACACACGAAGAGCTTATGGCACAAAAAGGCGAGTATTTTAACTTATTTGAAACCCAAAGTAAATATTACAAAAACCAAAAGACTACATAGAGGGGGCAAAAAATGAGCTTCGATAAAAAAATGAAATTAATTATTCGTGGTTATAAGACAATTAGCGGGTTGGTACCCGGGTATTTAACTTGTATTGCGATACGGGGCATAGCTTTAGCAATATTTCCTTTTATCAATATCTACATGTCCGCTCGTATCGTTACAGGGTTAATGCAAGGTTACCAATTTCAGCAAATCCTTAACTTTGTTATAATAATGATAGTGTTGGACGTTGCAATTGGGTTAATTTTGGCAATTATGCAGAGGATAAACAATATACATTCCGCAAAGTTTTCCCAATTGTCACTAGAGCCGCTAAATGAAAAAATTCGGGAAACTGATTATGGGTATATAGAGCACCAAAACACTCATTTGATGGTTCAAAGAATAAAAATGCGGCAAAATATGAGCGGTCTTGGCTTGCCGCGGCTCATTTGGGAGTTTGAAAATATAATCAGCAATTTTTTTAAAGTAGTCTTCTCCATTACATTAATAACGACCGCTTTTATTTCAACTAACACGATATATGCAGGGGCTTGGGAGTTTTTGTTCGAGCCTTGGTTTTCCCTTGTTATCATTGGGGTAATAATTGTTAATGTTGTTTTGGAAATGCTGCGGGTATCTGCCAATCAGAAAAAAACCAATAGTGCCACCGAAAAATTTATGCAGTCTAACCGTGTTGGTAATTATTATCTAAACAACTTAGTTTTTGACTACCAAGCGGGAAAAGATTTAAAACTGTACTCCCTAAAAAAACTTGTGTTTACAGAAATTAATGATGTGCTAAACGACCTTTACGACAACCTTATGGCAAGAGTGTTTATGATTAACGCTAAATATGAAAGTTTGGGCAAAATCGCAAGCATTATATTTACGGGGATAGTCTATGCCTATATAGCCATAAAGGCGTTGTTTGGCAGTTTTCCCATAGGCAATATTATACAATACATTGGAGCGTTAGGGCAGTTTGGCGGTGGTATTAACAAATTTATGAGCAGTATATCTGTGCTTATGGAAAACACAGACTCTCTCGGGAGATACTTTGAATTTATTGACTTGCCGGACAAAAAAAGCAAAGTTTCCACGCAGGCTATACCCGCCGAAGTTAACGTCATAGAGTTTGAAAATGTATCTTTTAAATACCCGGGTAGCGAAGATTATGCTCTCAAAAACTTCTCTTTGAAAATAAATAAAGGTACGCACCTTGCTATTGTAGGCATGAACGGTAGCGGCAAAACCACCATGGTAAAACTGCTGTGCCGTTTATATGACCCCACAGAGGGTGAGATTAAGCTAAACAACATAAATATAAAAGATTTTGGCTACGAAAATTATCTTGAAATGTTTTCGGTAGTTTTTCAAGATTTCAAGCTATTTTCTTTTCCGCTCGATCAAAACATTGCATCCTCTGACCATGCTGATAGCGGCCTCGTAAAAGAATCCTTGGCAAAAGCGGGTTTTGACATCGACTCACACAAAATGGATCTATCTACAGCGATCTATAAAGATTTTGAAGAAAGTGGTATAGAAGTGTCCGGGGGAGAAGCGCAAAAAATAGCTATAGCCAGGGCATTATATAAAAACTCGCCAATAGTTGTTTTGGATGAACCAACAGCCGCTCTGGATCCTATTGCAGAAAGTGAGATATACTCTAAGTTTAATAAAGTGATGAACAATAAAACAGCAATCTATATTTCTCACAGACTGTCCTCTTGCCGTTTTTGCGATATAATAGCAGTTTTTCACAAAGGGGAGCTGATAGAATACGATACCCACGAAAATTTGCTTAACAATACAAATAGCAAATATTACGAAATGTGGAATGCACAAGCACAACATTATAATTAAAAATAATTAAAAAATACCCCCCCAAAAAACCGCGGACTTTCCGGAACATGGACAACCCCTTCTTGTATAGAGTATAATTATAAAAACAAGAGGAGGTAATGTGCAATGAACTTTACACATTTGCATGTTCATACGGAATACAGTCTGCTGGATGGCTCCGCTAAAATAGCGGAGCTGGTTGCACATGCAAAGGCTTTGGGAATGCACAGCTTGGCTATTACCGATCATGGCGTAATGTATGGGGCAATAAATTTTTATAAAGAAGCAAAGACGCAGGGCATAAAACCAATAATTGGCTGCGAGGTATACGTGGCGGCAGGAGACTGCAAAAGCCGTGAAATGACAAAAGAAAACCGAAACAACTATCACTTGGTTTTGTTGGCGGAAAATATGCAAGGCTACAAAAACCTAATAAAACTGGTCAGCACCGGCTTTACGGAAGGGTTTTATTATAAGCCTCGTGTAGATATTTCCCTTTTGCGTAAGTACAACGCAGGAATTATCGCCCTTAGCGGTTGCCTTTCCGGAGTTATATCAAAGCCTTTGGATAAGGTGGGCTACAAAAAAGCAAAGGAGATGGCACTCCTATACAAGAATATTTTTGGAACAAACCGTTTTTTTATAGAACTTCAAGATTATGGCATGTCCCGCCAGCGAGAACTTAACCCTCTTTTAGTACAAATTGCAGAGGAATGCGATTTGCAGTTGGTAGCTACAAACGATGTGCATTACATACACGAAACAGATGCAAATGCCCATGACATACTGCTTTGTATACAGACAGGAAAAACAGTGGAAGACAAAGATAGGCTAAAGTTTGAGGGAAACCAGTTTTATCTTAAATCACCGCAACAAATGAAGGAGCTATTCCATTATGCCCCCCAAGCCATAGAAAACACAAACATAATAGCCGCCCGTTGCAATGTGGATATTGAGTTTAATCAGTACAAACTCCCAAAATATAAATTGCCTGACAATACAGACCCATTTAAATACCTAACAGAAATTTGCATGACCGGGCTTTCAAAAAAATATGACAATCCCGATCTGCACACAGACCGCTTGCGTTATGAGCTAGAAATCATACACTCCATGGGGTTTGTTGACTATTTTCTTATAACATGGGATTTTATAAAATATGCAAAGGACAACGGAATTAGCGTTGGCCCCGGTCGCGGTTCTGCTGCAGGTTCTCTTGTTGCGTATTCGTTAGATATAACTGCGGTTGATCCCATAAAATACGGACTTCTATTTGAACGCTTTCTTAACCCCGAACGAATCAGTATGCCTGATATAGACATAGATTTTTGTTATGAGCGCCGCCAAGAAGTTATAGATTACTGTATAGAAAAGTACGGCAGTAACCACTTTGCACAAATTATCACGTTTGGCACAATGGCTGCACGAGCCGCAATAAGAGATGTGGGGCGAGTATTAAATATACCTTATAACAAAGTAGACACAATAGCCAAGCTGGTGCCAAGGGAGCTTGATATAAGCCTCGACCGTGCCATGAAAATTAGTGTTGAGCTAAAAAAAGCATATGACACACAAGAAGAAACAAAGTATTTGATAGATATGGCAAAACGGGTAGAGGGTCTGCCGCGCCATGCCTCTACCCATGCAGCCGGCGTAGTTATAACAGACAAAGAAGTTAGCGAATACGTTCCTCTTAACCAAAACGACGGTGTCATAACAACAGGTTATGCCATGGGCAATTTGGAAGAATTGGGACTTTTGAAAATCGATTTTTTGGGACTTCGTACCCTAACAATCATAGATAGCACCGTAAAAGAAATAGAACGAACTCAAGGTGTAAAAATAGACATACATAATTTGGATTTAAACGACCCCGCTGTTTACAAGCTCATATCTTCCGGCAATACAGATGGCGTTTTTCAACTGGAAAGCTCCGGTATGAAATCGTTTTTAAAAGAACTGCGCCCGGATTCGATAGAAGATTTAATAGCAGGCGTTGCCTTGTATAGACCCGGTCCTATGGACTTTATACCAAAATATGTTGCGGGAAAGCACGGCGGTAGCATACAATATACACATCCAAGCCTTGAACCTATTTTAAAAAACACCTATGGTTGTATAGTTTACCAAGAGCAGGTTATGGAGATTGTACGGCAGCTGGCAGGATACTCTCTTAGCCGCAGTGATATGTTGCGTCGTGCCATGAGCAAAAAAAGGGCAGATGTAATGGATGCAGAGTACAAAAACTTTGTTTATGGTATAGAAGGAGATGTTGCCGGATGTGTTGCAAACGGCATACCCGCTGATATTGCGGGCAAAATTTTTAACGAAATGGAGGATTTTGCAAAATATGCTTTCAACAAATCTCATGCCGCGGCCTATGCAGTTATCGGTTTTCAGACAGCTTATCTTAAAACATACTATCCAAAAGAGTTTATGGCGGCTTTTATGTCCACTTTCATTTCAAATAATTCCAGTTATATAGATAGTTGCAAAAAAATGGGGATTGCAGTATCTCCTCCCAACATAAACAAAGGCTTGGGCAACTTTAGTGTAGAAGGAGAAAATATACTTTTTGGGTTAAATGCCATAAAAAACGTCGGCCGTCCCCTTGTCCGCTCCATCGTTGCCGAGCGTGCCAACGGCTCTTACAAATCCCTTACCGACTTTATTAAACGAATACACGACAAAGATCTTAACAAACGATCGTTGGAATCTTTAATAAAAGCTGGTGCATTTGATGTGCTGGGGGGCAATCGCAGGCAGTACATGGCTGTTTTTTCTGATATATTAGAAAACTCATCCAGAACAAAAAGAGAGGCTCTCCCCGGCCAAATTGGGCTGTTTGAACTAATTCATGAAGATTTAACAAAAGATAATCTGCCAAACTTGCCGGACTATGATTTGGCAGAAAAGTTGGCTATGGAAAAGGAAGTGCTGGGAACATATGTTAGCGGTCACCCTCTTTCCCGTCTAAAAAAGCTTCTGGCTACAAAAGTGACTGCAACCACAGAGGATTTGCTTGATATAAAAGATGGTGCAAAAGTAGCGATTGGCGGAATGATTATTGCAAAAAGTGTTCATGTAACAAAAAATAACGAAACGATGGCATTTTTGACTATAGAGGACACGTATGGCACTATAGAGGTTGTGGTGTTTCCCGGCATATACAAAAAACACTATCATCTTTTGGGGAATGGGAAAACAGTGCTAATTGGCGGACGCATAAATACAAAGGAAGGTGAAGATCCTAAAATAATTGCAAACACAGTAGAGGAATTGACGGAAAAAGCAGAACTTTGGATAAAACTTCCTAAAAATACAGCCCTTGAAATCGAAGAAATTGTAAATATTTGTTCCGGCCACTCCGGCGCTACCCCCGTTATTATCTACAAAGAAGCAACAAAGACTAAATATAATTTCTCCTCTCAGGTCACCATAAACACGAGTGGTAATTTAATACCTACCCTAAAGGAGCTTCTGGGGGAGGATTCCGTTGTTTTGAAGTTATTAAAATAGCTAGTGATAATTATATTATACCCCAAAAACAAAAAAATACCGGATTGACAACCATGTAACACTGGTGATATAATGTTCTTGCCAAGATTTTTAAAAGTCGCTGAAATTGCAGTATAAATTAGGAGGTTGACTATGTCCCTTATAGGAAAAAAGCTAGAAACTTTTGTAACAGACGCATTTAAAGACGGTGAGTTTATAAAAGTAAACTCCGAAGATTTTATAGGGCGTTGGAACATAATAGTCTTTTACCCGGCAGACTTTTCTTTTGTTTGCCCAACGGAGCTTGAAGATTTGCAGAACGAGTGTGAGCAATTTAAACAATTGGGGGCAGATGTATATTCTTGCTCTACGGATACAAATTTTGTACACGCTGCTTGGCATAGAAGTAGCGAAGCGGTGGGAAAAGTAAAATATGCTATGCTGGCAGACCCAACCCAAAGAATCTCCCGTATTTTTGGGGTATTGGACGAAGAAACCGGCCTTTCCCAACGTGGTTCCTTTATTATAGATCCGGATGGGATTGTGCAAGCGATAGAAATAACAGCCGACGGCATCGGCAGAGACGCAAGTCAGCTAATTAACAAAATTAAGATGGCACAATATGTGCGTAGCAATCCCGGCGAAGTTTGCCCCGCCAAATGGAAAGAAGGCGGAAAAACACTAAAGCCAAGCCTGGATTTGGTAGGTAAGATTTAGGTGAAATCACTAGATCGAATATAAATCGAAAATAGAAATCAAACTTTTTGGCAGACCTCAAAAAATGTGGAAACCCCCCACTCGGTCTGCCTTTTTGATATGATTTTCCACTGAAAAGGAGAGAACATGCTTGAACAAGATATTAAAAATCAGTTAGACGATTACCTGAAACTTTTGGAGGGAGATATTGTTTTACAAATCAATGCTGATAACAGCGAAGATGGACAAAAGGTTCGTGATTTAGTAACCGAAATTGCCGATATGTCTCCAAAAATTTTTATAGAAGAAAATGCAGAAATAAAATCCCCCGGCTTTGCTGTAGCAAAAAAAGAAAGCCCAAGCAGGGTATTTTTTTCCGGACTACCCTTGGGGCATGAGTTTACATCTCTTGTCATGGCTATTTTGCAAGTAAGTGGCCGCCCACCAAAAATAGACCAAGAAACCGTTAAACGAATAAAAAGCATTGAAAAAAGGCTACACTTTGAAACATATGTGAGCCTGTCCTGCCACAACTGCCCCGATGTTGTGCAAGCCTTAAATATCATGAGTGTACTAAACACAAACATCTCTCATAATATGATAGAGGGAGGAATGTTTAAAGAAGAGGTGGAGCAAAGGCAGATTATGGCTGTGCCTACCGTGTTTTTAAATGGCGAGCATTTTGCCGGAGGTCGCATGACCATAGACGATATTTTAAACAAAGTGGTTGGCGGGGCTTCGCACCAGGAGGAGATGTCTGCAAAAGACCCCTTTGACGTTTTGGTGGTGGGTGCAGGTCCTGCAGGAGCAGCAGCAGCCATTTACGTTGCCCGAAAAAAAATTCGGGTAGGCATTGTTTCCGAAAACTTTGGTGGCCAACCACTGGAAACCCTGGGTATAGAAAACTTTATTGGCACAAAATATACAGAAGGCCCCAAACTGGCGGCTCAGCTAGAGGAGCATGTAAAGGAATATGGTGTAGACATAATGAAGTCCCAAAGGGCGGTGGCTCTGGCGAAAAAGGATTTAATAGAAATTTCCCTCGCCAATGGGGCGGTGTTAAAGTCAAAAACCGTTATTTTATCTACCGGGGCTCGTTGGCGTGATTTGGGTGTACCCGGGGAACGAGAGTTTAAGACAAAGGGCATTGCCTACTGCCCACATTGCGACGGACCTCTGTTTCAGGGCAAAAAAGTTGCGGTTGTTGGCGGTGGAAACTCTGGTGTAGAAGCGGCAATTGACCTGGCGGGGGTTGTGGAACATGTAACCCTAATAGAATTTTTGCCAACTTTAAAAGCGGATACAGTCTTGCAAGAACGGCTCAAAACCCTCAAAAATGTTACAGTGATAACAAATGCTCAGGTAACGGAGATAAAAGGCACAAACAAAGTGAACGGCATAAGTTACACAAAAAAGGAGACAGGGGAAAACGTCGCTCTGGAAGTGGCAGGTGTGTTTATTTTGATTGGGCTTGTACCAAACACAGACTGGCTCAAAGACACATTGGAGTTAAATGAAAAAAAGGAAATAATAACAGACAAACACGGTGCGACAAGTGTGAATGGGGTATTTGCCGCAGGGGATTGTACCGACAGTGCCTATAAGCAAATAGTTATATCTATTGGCAGCGGAGCAACAGCAGCCCTCGGTGCTTTCGATTATTTAATGAGAAATTAGGGAAACCCCTGGGGCTATGCCCGTGGCATTGCGTAGCTACATAGAGATAGGTGGAAGCTGTGCAATGCCTGTCCCCGCAAGGGGCTAGCCCCTTAACCCCATTTTTTGGGGTTTTATCGGGTTAAGTTTGGTGTTTCAACTTGCTTATGATACAACCGAAATCAGAGGGTGTATATAGCAATCCCGCTCAGTACAACCCTTTCATGAAGTTTTGAGACTTACAAGTTACAATTTATAATGCCGTGAAATTATAAAGAAAAAAGTTGACAAATTATTAATATTATGCTATAATTCCGCAATATCATAATAGTAGTTACGAAGTTTTAGATTTGGAGGTGTTATAACAATGTGTACATGCGGCTGTTCAACTAAACTTAAACCACTTGTAGCTGTGCAAGAGCAGACCCGTCAAACCCTAGTACAGAGAAAGTTTGGGGTTGGCTCTTTTTTACCTCTTGCAGTTTTAATTTTATCTGCTGTGTGGTTTTACAGCTATTTTATATTTGCGGTAAGTTCCGAAAATTGGAAGTTTATCATGTTTTTGTGGCTTATCCCCTTTTATTTTATAAACGGTGTTAATGGCGTTGTTGCGGCTAGTTATGAAAATAAACATTACCTTGCCGATTTTTGGCGTGACATTTCTTTTTCATTCGCTATAGCTGCTCTTCTTATCCTGTTCGTGCTTCTCGTTGTTTGGCCTATCATCAACTTTGCATCCTTTGCTATAGTTATGGCATTGATTTGCTCAGGAGCTTTTGTATTGGCTACGCTTAGTATCGCCGTCGGTAAAATGGGTGAAACGTTGCTACGCACTGTTATTTAGATCACGACTCATAAATCAAAAAGTCTGTGTAACCGCTATGGGTACACAGACTTTTTGATTATCACACACCACTGTCCTAATTTCTAATCGCAAACATGTCTGAAATATAAACACCCACTACATCAAATGATGTTTGATTATTCAAACTGTTGAGTATTGTACTCTGCACACGCTCTACACTTCCCGGTGTGCTTACTGCGTCCATATCAAAATTGCGCAACGTATAATCAATACTTCCTATAAAATGATTTGGGTCAATATCGTTGCCCTGTACCACATCCAAGTGCATACCAACAGTGAGGCTACCTTGGTTATAGCCTTCTTCAGAGAATATCGGCACTGTCATTAGCGGTATTTCCAAAAAATCGCTCGTGTTTCCCTGCACCTGAGGCCCTGTCGAAAAAAGGGCTGTAGTTGCCGGCTCCTGAACATACGCAAGGGCGATTAAACCGGCAAATATTAAAATAATTACAACCATAACAATTATAGCTTGTCTATGTTCTTTAACAGATTTCATTCTTGCTCCCTTCCGCTATAGCAGTTTTTTAGGCATTACAAACTACAAGTGCGTTGCAAAATTGCATTCCATAGTGCGTCTGCCCCTGTTTTGTTAAGACTGGAAAATGTGAAAATTTCCCCTTCAAAGGATATTTCCTTGCGTATAATACTAATATGTTTCTGTACTTGGCTCCTTTTTATTTTGTCCAATTTTGTTGCAATGATAATCATTTCGTAACCATAGTGCAAAAGCCAATCATACATTAACCTGTCGTTGTCAGATGGAGCATGACGAATATCAAGCAAAAGGGCAACGGCTTGTAGCTGTTCTCGTTCTTTCAAATATGCTTCTATCATCTTGCCCCACTTTGCAATTTCCGTTTTTGGGGCTTTTGCGTAGCCGTAACCCGGCAAATCTACCAAATGAAATTTTTCATCTATGTTGTAAAAATTTATTGTGCGGGTTTTGCCCGGGTTTTGGCTCGTTTTGGCGATTTTCTTGCCAAGAAGTGTGTTTATAAGAGAGGATTTACCAACATTTGAACGCCCCACAAAGGCTACCTCTTTTATTTCTCTTTCGGGGTAGCCTTTTTTTTCCACAGCTACAGTTAAATTTATTTTCATAGGTATTTCCATAGAAAATTCCTTTTATGCAGGAGGATGTACAAGGGCGTGTTCCAACACTTGATGTATATCGTTTACAAGCACAAAATCCAACCCTTCTTTTGCATATTCCTCTATTTCAAACAAATCGCTTTCGTTATCTTGGGGTAGCAGTACCGTTTTTATACCCGCCGCTTTTGCCGCTAAAACTTTTTCTTTAAGCCCACCTATAGGCAACACCTTGCCACGTATGGTTATTTCGCCCGTCATTGCCACATCACTTTTTACAGGAACATCACACAACGTGCTTACCATTGCCGTAGCCATTGTAACACCGGCACTCGGCCCATCTTTTGGTGTCGCCCCCTCGGGAATGTGTATGTGCATATCGAGCTTACGGTAAAAGTTTTGGTCTATACCCAACACTTCGCAGTTGGAGCGTATAAAGCTAAATGCCGCTGTTGCAGACTCGTCCATAACTTTGCCGATATTTCCCGTGAGGTTAAGTTTGCCGCGGCCCGCAGCTTTATTCACCTCTATAGAGAGGGTGTCCCCCCCATGAGCAGTATACGCAAGGCCGTTTACAATACCTACTTCCGGCTCATCGTTAGTTTTTCGTAAACGAAACTTTCTTTTCCCTAAATAGGTTTTTATATTGTCTTGGGTAATGAAAATTTGTGTTTTATCTGACCCCTTTTCCATCACCTCTTTTACAGCTTTTCTGCATAGACTCTCTATTTGCCGCTCCAGCTGACGCACACCCGCCTCTTTTGTGTAGTAGTTTATAAGCTCCTCTAGTGCTATGTCATCAATAACTAAATCGGTGTCATCCAGTGCATGGTCTTCCATTTGTTTTTTGATTAAATATTTTATGGCAATCTGCTTTTTTTCTTGAAAGGTATAGCTAGAAAGCCGTATAATATCCAACCTATCTTTTAGTGCCGGCGGAATATTTTCTAATGTATTTGCAGTACATACAAAAAGAACATCGGAAATATCATAGGGTACTTCTACATAGTTATCTCTAAAAGCGATATTTTGCTCCTTATCCAAAACTTCCAGCAAGGCGGATGTTGGATCGCCTCGGTGGCTCATACCCACTTTGTCCAACTCATCCAACAAAATCAGGGGGTTATCCTTTTTGGATTGGCGTATAGCACCAATTATTCTGCCGGGCATTGCTCCAAGATATGTTTTGCGATGCCCTCGTATCTCTGCCTCGTCGTGGAGGCCACCAAGGGAAATACGCACATATTTTCGGTTAAGTGCCTTTGCTATACTTTTAGCTATAGAGGTTTTACCCACACCGGGCGGTCCCACAAGACACAATATTGGTGCATTTAGCCCATTTGTTTTGAGCCGCACTGCCAAAAACTCAACAATACGCTCTTTTATTTTTGTTAACCCATAGTGATCATCTTCCAACACTTGCTGAGAATGTTTTATGTCGTTGTTTTCATCGGTTTTGTCGCCCCAAGGCAAATCTAGCACCAAATCCAAATATTCTCGCACAACGGAGGCCTCCTGGGCGTTGTTCGGCAGGCGTTTCAACTTTGCTAGCTCCTTGTTTAATTTGTTTTTTACCTCGTCGTTGGCTGCCAGGCTTTCGATTTTTTCTTCATAACCCTCTGCATCTGTCTGCTCTTTTTCTCCCAGCTGCTCTTTAATAACTTTTAAATGTTCTCGCAAATAGTACTCTTTTTGCTGTTTTTCTACATTTTGGCGGACATTAACCGATACCTCTTTTTGCACAACCAACCGCTCAAGCTCCCGCTGTATTATAATCACACAGCTACGCAAGCGTGCAACAGGGTTTCTTTCTTCTAATATAAGTTGCTTGTTTTCCACATCTGTATTAATATTGGCAATTATCTTGTAAGATATTTCAGACAAATCTTGAGATGTTTGTATAAAGGGCATATCATCGCTTCTTATTTTTAAGTGGCGCAGATAGCTTTCAAAACTGGTGCGAGCTAATTTAATAGCAACCCTTTCATCTTCTTCTGAAATTTCTGTACTTTCGTCTTCCAAATCTATTGCAAGAACTTCGGCATAAAGGGTATTTTGTGAAAACGAATCTATACGTGCCCTTTTCACTCCTCTTACAACAACTCTGGATTTTTCAGAGGACAGTTTTGAAACTCTCTCTATCTCGGCAATTGTGCCAACCTTATAAATGTTTTCCCCCGGTTGCTCCGACTCTTTTTGAGTCACTATAAATACTCTCATGCCAATTTCCCTTGGATCCTCTGCAGCCGCAACGGGGAACGTTCGGCTAACTTCCAACACAACCCTTGTGGAAGGGAAAACAACATGCCCTTTAACTTTAATGAGTGGTAATTTTTGTATATCCATAAAATATCTCCTTATTATACTGTTAGGGATATATGATAACTGATAAAGTAATATTATAAGGCTTTGTGCTAAAAAAATCAAGACGGCTTAAAAATTGGGATATATAGTGGAACAAAAATGGAATACAACAAAAAATTCGGGCAATTCAATCGGATATTTTCAACTTGCTTCGCTACGCAACAAGTTGTATAATCTACATAATATAATTTCCCAACAATTCTTTTTAAGCCTCAACCACATAGAGCCTCACATAAAGTGTGATGTAAAGTGTTTCATAGTTCGCATCAGAAAAGCATCTCTAAAGGCATTTCCCCGAAATCAAACCCAGGTTTTTCGCCATTTTCACCCTTGAGCCATAATCTTAGAAACAGGTTTGTTGGTTTTTTTACTAAACCAAAATTTTTGAATTTTCAATCAGGTTGCACTACATTTCCGAATGATGTATACTATATCAATGAAACGAATTTTACTTGTTGAAGACGATGCAATAATTTCATCCGGGCTTGTGTATGCGCTGGAGCAGGAAGGTTACGCCGTTGTTTGTAGCAAAAATGTTGATGAAGCAAAACAAGCCATATTAACCGACAATTTTGACCTTGCAATACTGGATATGCAACTGCCCGACGGCAGTGGTTTTGATGTGCGGGCGTTGTTGCCTACAGAAACAGCCGTTATTTTCCTCACAGTCGTAGACGACGAGGGCAACATTGTACGTGCCTTTGAAGGTGGTGCAGATGACTATATCACAAAGCCGTTTCGCCTGCGGGAGCTACTTCTTAGGGTTAAGCGCACATTAAACACAAAAGGAGGGGAAACTGCTGCGCCCGTGCTAACGCTTGGCAACGTAGCTATAGATACGGCTCTCGGCAAAGCATATCTTGACGAAACATTGCTTGAACTTACCGCACTGGAATATCGCTTGCTTTTAATATTCGCTACAAACAAGGGGCAAATTTTAACACGCACACAAATATTAGAAAACATATGGGATTCCGCAGGCAATTTTGTCGAGGACAATACACTGACAGTATATATCAAGCGGTTGCGGGATAAGTTGGGCGATGCCGTTAATATTAAAACCGTGAGAGGGGTTGGGTATCGTGTGGATTAAAAAGAAAGAATATAACAAGCAAGCACAAGCTACAGAGCTTAGGGAAAATAGCCGTCCACACAAGGACGGCTATTTTTGATTAACAACATGCTATAATGCTATAGGTATCGTACCCCCACCGCTTTGTCGGTAGAAGTTATAGGAAACACGTCATCAGCCATACAAACAACGCAACCTTCACCACGTTTCATGTCAGATATTTTATCAAGCTGCTTAAATGCGTCTATGTCGGACTTATCACAGCTTATGTATTTTTTTATTTCTATAGGATAGAGCGTATCTCCTCGCTTAATCAACAAGTCGATTTCATTGCCGTCTTTGTCACGGAAAAAGAAAAAGTTCATATTTGGCGTAACGCCCTCCTTATTTGTCCAAGATTTGATTATTTCGCCAATAACAAATGTCTCAAAGAGTACGCCAGACATTGCCCCGTTTTGCAAAACCTGTGCATTGTCCCAACCGATTAGATAGCTCGCAAGTCCCGTGTCAAGGAAGTAAACTTTTGGCGTTTTAATGAGTCTTTTCAAAACGTTATTGTGATATGGCTTCAATACAAGCACGATATTTGAAGCAATCAAAATTGACAGCCACTTCTCGGCGGTCTGTCGGCTAATGCCTGTGTCCTTTGCCACATCGACAATATTAAGCAACTGCCCTGTCCTGGCTGCAATCGCAACCATAAACTTCTCGAATTGTAGCAGATTGCCGACCTGCCCCAGCTTTGACACATCACGATCAAGATATGTTCGGACATAGCTTGAATAAAATCTTGACCAGTTAGTACCCTCTGTTACAATTTCAGGAAAAAACCCGCGCCAAATGTTTTCCCAAATCTCATTATACTTGATAGGCTTGGGTTTGCGCTGCTTTAGATATTCCTGTGTAGGCATAAATTCTCCTCGATAATCATCGCCAAGAATTTCCCTTAAAGACAGCCCGTAAAGGTCTATTAAATTGATTCTTCCCGCCAAACTTTCCGTAACACCCGCCATCATTTCATAGCGTTGGGAGCCGGAAAGCACAAATGCACCCTTCTCCCCAGTTTTATCAATATGAATTTTTATATACGGAAATAAGGTCGGTGCATATTGGATTTCATCAATAAAAACAGGTGGCTCAAATTGAGCAAAAAACTCCTCGGGATGTTCTATCGCAAGCCTAAGTAGCCTGCTCTCATCTAAAGTAAGCTCTTTGTGGTTAGCAAACAAGGTTTTCAGAACGGTCGATTTACCAACCTGCCTAGCACCGGTTACGCAAAGAACACCCTTTTCGTTTATCGCAGATTTTAATGCATCTTCGATATGCCTCTTAATATACACAAACAACTACCTCCGACTAAATTTAAATATCTATTATATTGTAGCCGAAATGGATTGAAAATACAATATTTTTTTCGCATAGTTATTTATCTGCATCTTCGTAGTTACTGAAGAGATTTGCTATATGTAACAATCCGGCAAAACGGCAAAACTTTTGAAAAAACTAATTTCTCTTTAATTTTGGCATATATGCCTGTTTTGTGTTGTTTTTTTCTATATTTTGTATAAAATGCCTAAGCGTTAAGTGTTGAGTGCTAAGTACTAAGTGCTATTAGCATAACTATACTGATTATATTTGCTTTTTTTTGAGTAACCCTTCATGTGTTGCTCCTACTCAAAAAAATCACTAATTGACAAAAGACTTTGATTGTGATATAACTTTGATTGTGATATAATCGAAGAGTAAGTTAGTGAGCTGTTAGTATTGTAGTATGAAATTTCATTAGAAGGTTCATTGGAAGGAGGTGAAATGTAATGAACAATGTCGATTTAAACAATTTGTTGGTTGCTGTTATTGATTTAGAGTGGAACCCAACCGCAGAAGATTTTTCTCCAACGGAATCGAAAGCAAGCAGTTTTCCACCTTGTTCACTTGACTGGATTTGTCAAGAAATGTAGTTCGACCAACACGTCCGTTTCATAAACTAAAAACTATTTACAAACAGAAGAAAATTCTCTGCAATGTGGCAAAAATAGAGGATATGATAAATGGGGCGGATAAAGGAATTATTTGAGAACCAACAGCCAATAAGACCTAAGTAAAGTGTGCGTGTGTGAAATCATGAACATATTCTTTGTATGAATCCAAATAGCGAGCAACTTACCCATTGTATTGGTTACAATATGCTACTTTCACCATTTTACTTTTTTGTCGCCGTCAAAGCCTCTGTCATCAGAAGCCACAGCTAGAAATTTATTGACCGTCGATTCTTAAACGTTTAAAAAATGAAATGTACTGCAAACATGCGTTAGATGAAAATGAAGCAATTTTCGTAACGCAAATTGTAAAAATCTTAATCAAGAGAGGAAAAAATAACATGAAAAACTTTGCAAAAAAAGCAACACTACTAACTATCGCCCTAGTGCTTTCTATCACATCTGTTACCGCATTAGCCAACGAAGGCTTAACAACCCAAGAAACCTATGCAGTATCAACTGGTATAGACATAGGGCATGACATACCTTTTGTTGCGGGTCAAACTATAACAGTCTTTGTAGATGACGTGGAGATAATTATAGTTGATGAAGTGTCTGTAGCTAGAAACCATCAATTAGCAAGAAGAATGTTTCTTATTGGAGGTGGGTTTGCTCCAGGGGGGACTGTGACTTTGACTACTTTTGGTACTAGAAATGGAAATACAGCATTCATAACAAGGGTGGAAAACCAAAGAACAGCTGGCAATGCGGGGTTACCTCATATTGTATCCACTAATATTATTGGGAATGGTACAGCTAACGCTCAGGCAGTTGTACGTGTTTCTTTTCAAGTAAGCACTTCACAATTGGGACACCAGTTTACTAATCTCCATATTGGGTTTTAGTTTATGGGGATTAACGGTATGCCCATGACGCCGCATTCTCTTCATCAAAAACTGGCTGTTGCACCTACTCGAAGACATCTTGTTAGAACTGGCAATGATAATATCACACATATGCAAGGCGAGAACAGCATGTCTAGCGGCGTAAAACGGTTTGACCTAAACCATGCAGATCAAAATAGTGGATTTAGTTTGTTTTCTACATATCTACATCAACACAGCACACCAGCTAATCCCATTGTTACTGTACGTGGAACACACCCCGACGGAACAAGGTTTGAGGAAACAATACATCTGAATGGTATTGTTCTAGAAAACGCTAGTCCGATGGAGGTTCTTGCAAAAACCTCTTACAAGCTAGCTGCAGGGATTAAAGAAGATGTGACAGATTTGCTTGAAGCAATGGCGAGAGCGGGAAGTTTTACAGACACTAGTGAGAAAATAAATTTCTCCCAGGCACTAAAGGATTTTGCAGATAAACATAGAAACTCTGAAATTGGTGAATTACTACGTGTTGAGAGACTAGTACAAGATTTGTTGAAAACCTAACATGACCTTAAGGGGCTGTTGCAAAACCACAAAAATGGTTGGCGGCAGCCCTATTTCTTTAAATAAGGCACGACCAAGAATTTCCTCGCTATCGCTAAAAGAATAACAGTTGGCTGTATCAAATTAGCTTAGTCGAGAAAAGTCTTTAGTCACAAATTTTTCAAAGCGTGAGTGGACATATTCTTCTTTCTTGCCTGTCGCCTTATTTGTATTGATTGAAAATACAATATTTTTTTTCGTATAGTTGTTTAACTACACCCTTTGTAGTCAGGACAAATGCACGAACATAAAACGGACATTCCAGAGCAAAATAGGCAAAAAGCCCTTACAAAATAAGGGCTTTAAGGCATTTTATAGATTCACAGGGGTGTCTACAAACTAACTCCAAGCAAATCCAATATTTTAGCCTGCTCTTCATTAGGTGTAGTGATGGTAAAAGTCTGGTTGTTCATAAACTGAACTGTTTCCTTGCGTATAGATTTTAGGCTTTCGATTATAAAATCAAAACTATATCGCTTGTTCCCTTTGGTATCATCCGCTTCATTAAGTGGGATAAGCCTGTTTTTCATGTGCCAAACTATGTAATAAGCCAACATACAGATAAATACATGACATTTTATCCGATCGTCTGTCTTGTGATACACAGGTCTAATCTCAAGAGTAGTGGTCTTAAGATTCCTAAATGCCTGTTCGACATGCATAAGGCTTTTGTAAGTATCTACAGTTTCTACAGCATTTAAATCATTTGGAGAGGCGTCGGTGAAAACTACGTAACAACCGTCTAATTCAGCTTCCGCCTTAATTTTTGTTTCGTTCAATTTGTACGTTATATCATCATCGCAGCCCTCGAATATTATGAATTTTGCCATCTTATACTTATCTACCACTCTGCCTGCCCTAATAGCTCTCGAGTTCTTTGTTTTACTTTTTGATGATATGATTTTATCAAGCTCTGCAGTGGTTTTATCAAGCAGCACCTGCCGCGTTGCTCCTTCTTTTTTAGCCATCGCAGGGTTATGACAGAGCATGTATCTAATCTCCCCGTCAACCACTTCAACAATGTTGCTTTTGTCAAAAAGACTAATCTGTATTGCCCCTTTTTCGATAAGCTCTTTAATTTTGCTATGGCTTAAAGCTGAAACAACTTTTACTAAATCATGATCAATTTCCCTATATTTTGCTTGAGTTATAATACCTCTGTCACCGACAAAGATTACTTTTTCGAGGTTATATTTTTCGCCTATTTCTTTGATTTTATAAAGCACCGTAGTTTCGTCTTTTGTATTTCCTTTGAACACCTCAACAGCTATAGGGCATCCATCTTTGCTGCACAAAAGCGAAATTACAATTTGCTCGGTGCCACGTTTTCTGTCACGATTATATCCAAAACTTACCAATTCGCTGTTTTCGTACTCTCCCTCCATGTAGCAACTGGTTATATCGTAAAGCACGATTGTACCATTATCAAGGTGCTTTTTTGCAAGAGTTTGCTGAACAGATTGTTGACGTAAAAGCAGTTTATCCATGGCATCGTAGCAGTTAGTATTTAGATTTATGTCGCCTGTTATGCCGCAAACTTCCCAAAGCGAAGAGAAAGCAGTACACGAAGACAAAGCCAACTTGCTACCGGCAAAGACAATACGACCTATAATCATAGCGATGGCTGATTTCACCCATTCCATGGAACTGCGAGAATGTATGGCTTTGTGCAGTCCAAGCTCTTTCAAAATAGAGGCACATGCAAAGGAAGCCCCATATTCATGGCTTGATAGTATCTTAAACTCTTCTTTCATAACGGTTTTGCCTTGGATAGAGGCTTTTATTAGTTGTAGTTGGCTCAAGGAAAGCCCTGTAAATTGGCAAAGGGTTTGTTTTTTAACTTTACCGTCCTCACGATAACTATTTCTCAAAAGTCCGTAAGGTTTTTTGCGTTGTGTGCGTATTTCAAGATGGTAGGAATTGGATTTTATTTTCATGATGTAGTCCTCCGTTTATTAAGGTGACTACTATTATATAACGAATCATTTTAAATGTTAAGTTTTTAAATTCAATGTGGTGACTACACTTTGCGCTTAAAAATCCCCGCAACATTCGATGTTATATGGTGTTGTAGCACTTTTTGCTCTGGAATGTCCGATAAAAGCACTATACAAAAAACGAAGCAGCAGTGCCTGATTGAAAGACTGTAAAACAAAAGTTCAAAACATTGAAGAGATTTGCTATATGTACCAATTATATTGCTTTTTTGTTGTATTTTGTATAAAATGCCTAAGTGCTAGGTGCTAGGTGCTATTAGCATAACTATACTAATCATATTTGCTTTTTTTCAGATAACCCTTTATGCATTTCTCCTGGACAGTACATGATAAATTATGATAAATGCTTGATATTCTCTAGCATATTTGTTATAATATATTAGGAGGTGTTGTTATGACAGTAGAGCAAAAAATAAACATGGCAACAGCATACAAAGGTATTAGCCAAGCTGAATTGGCGCGATTAATAGGTATATCACCAGCAAATTTTAATCTTAAAGTGAAACGAGGAACATTAAGGCAAGAGGACCTTGAAAAAGTTGCTATTGCCCTTGGTGCTGTATATCAATTTGGTTTTATATTTGAAGATGGCACTAAAATTTGATTCTTTAAAATTCCCAAAGGCAAAAGAGGTGTAACTAATGGGGAAAACTGCTGTAAAAAATTGAGGTGATGTAAATGCGTAAACCTAAGATATACCTAGAAACGACAATGTTTAACTACTATTTTGATACAGAAAGGGACGCACACCCTGCGACCGTAAAGCTATTTCAAGAGATAAAAGCAGGGAAGTATGAGGCTTATACATCACTGTATGTTACAGATGAATTAGGTGAAGCACAAGAACCCAAGCGGTCAAATATGGTAGCATTAATTAAAAAATACGGTATAATTGTACTTGACTACTCTAGCAAAGCACAGGAGCTGTCTGAATTATACACCAATGAAGGAGTTATCCCAAAAAGTAAAAAATTAGATAGCCTACATATTTCGGTTGCTACAGTAAATAATTTGCAGTATATATTTAGTTTTAATTTTCGACACATAAACAGGACTAAGACAAAGGAAATGACAAGTATAATAAATTTAAGGGAAGGGTATAGACCTATAACTATAGCCACACCAGCGGAGGTAATAGGTAATGATTAAGTTAAACAAAAGTGAAGAAGAAGTATATGCTATTCGTGACAGGATTTATGAAGAAATAAAGCATATGTCCAAAGAACAGTATGCTGAACGATTACGAAGCAGAGGACAAAAACTCGCCGCCGAGTTTGGGTTCACCATAGTATCCTCCGCTGGTATGCAGGAAGCGGAGAGGGATAGAAAATGAACAATGAGTAGTGCATTTTCAAATAAATTTATCGCTGACGAAAAGAATTTTGCGCTTTTGCAAGAGCTAATGTGGGGTCCCAATGCAATACGACAATCCGAGGAATTGGCTTCGCATTTCACAATTACAAAGGGTATGAAAATACTTGATTTGGGTTGTGGAACAGGCTTGTCACCGTTGTATTTGGTGCAAGCACACGGTGCAGAAGTTTTTGCCACCGATTTATTTGCTGACCCGACCGAAAATTATGAAAGATTTGTGAAACTTGGCGTTGCAGATAAAATCGTTCCAATGATAATTGATGCAACACAGCAACTGCCGTTTGCAAAATCGTATTTCGATGCTATTTTTTCGGTAGGTGCATACAATATGTTTGGTGATAATGAGAAAATATTATCAATTCTTGCTTCCTATGTGAAAAAAGGCGGTTACATCGCTGTTTCTTTTCCCGGCTTGAAGTATGATTTTGGCGACAATGTTCCGGCTGAAATGCAGCCGTTTTGGGAAGTTCCTGATGTTGCAAGATATGTCCGCGGTATTGAATGGTGGAAGGACTTGTGGGGCAAGGCAGAGGACATAGAAATTGTGAATATCAGCGAACAGGCTTGCCACGATATAGCTTGGAGGGAATACCTCGCAAGCATTGATCCCTCTGGTGAAGACAAATGGACGTTGGATATGATGGCGGCAGAAGGTGGGAAGTATTTTAATACAATCCAGTTAATTGCCAAAGTTATCTGAGTATTAGAACCAACAGTCAATAAATCGCTAAATTTAGCCGATTATACCCCATGTTAACGGTATTTGTAAGCAGCAGGATATCATGTGGATTAAAAAGAAAGAAGTTGAAAAAAAAGAAATAGTTAATTCAGACGAAAAGTCTGCAATTTGCGACGAGGTTCTTAGAGCTTTACCAAGTTGGTTTGGTTTGGAAAACAGTATTGTCGATTATGTTAAACAAGTAAAAGCAATGCACTTTTATGGAGCTTTCTGCGACAACATTGCAGTTGGTTTTGTTGCGATAAAAACACACAACCCTTTCACGGCAGAAGTTTACGTTATGGGGGTGCTGGAAGAATTTCACGGTCAAGGAATAGGCAGGCAGCTTATTGAGGTTTGTGAAAAATATTGCGAAAACAACAAAATAGAATTTTTAACCGTAAAAACTTTGGATGCTTCAAGAGCAAACGAAAGCTATGATAAAACAAGAATGTTTTATCAGGCGGTTGGGTTTAAGCCAATAGAAGTGTTCCCCTTGCTTTGGGATAAAGATAACCCCTGTTTGCTTATGGCTAAATATATCTTACAATGACACTAATTGCCAATTATAGCAGTTCCGTTTTAAATTAGCCCTTTAAATTCACACTAAAACTGCTGAATTTAGGAAGCTATTCCACTTAATTTTATTTTAAAAAGGGCTA
>JGI24700J35501_10930818_pt1 | contig 25500 bp, 37 predicted proteins | sample TergutTh196P1_FD_35501 | JGI IMG/M metagenome (IMG submission 35501)
AATACGCAAAACACGCCGATTTGCTAGTGATTGACGAACTAGGCACAGAAAGCAAAAACGCATACGCATATTCGCAAATTTTAAGCCTAATTGATACACGCTATCGTGCAAAAAAGCCGCTTATTATAACCACAAACCTAGTCGATGCAAAATTGCGTAACAACCTAAAAACTATCGACCAAAAAACCAATCTAATCGACGATGACGAACGCATATACAACCGAATTTCCGAGATGTGTTCAACAATAAAGCTAAATATCCCAAGCTACAGAATAGCACAATCTAAGCGAAAAGAAGCTGACTTCTTTGAAGCGTTAAATTTATAGGAGGTATTATGAGTTGGATTAGCAACAAAAGCAGCAAATACGGCAACATTCGCACTACAGTAGGTAACATCACATTCGCCTGTCTGCCGACAGGCAGGCAACAACTGGAAAACAAAAAAATTCCTGCCGATTACAGGGCAAATAGAACTAATAGAGGTATTAACATGAGTAAAGAACCATATATTCCAGAAGAAAAGCACCATTGTTGCGATAATTGCAAGCATTACGAATACGAATACAGATACTGGGCAAACTTCTGCAAACTGCACAAAAAGTTTAACGCTATCGATGCACTTAACGAAAAATCCGCTTGCAATGACTGGGCAAGCCTAAAACAGAAAGCGGGGGACTAGAAATGCCAAAAAAACACAGACATAATAAACATAAACGCAAAAAGCTAGCAAAACAGTCTAAATCCTTGCCAGTAGATTTAACAAACTTGATAAATTATCCTAAATCAAAGCCAACTGAAACAAGCATTTTGCCCCACGAAGAACCTTTTGAACAAGCAATCGAAACTGCATCACTTAAAACTACCGCTTTGTACAATGAAATTCCGCAAAAGCCGATTCTTGACGGACTTATTAAAATTGAATTTGCTGCTTGTAAAAATCCACGTTGCGGCGGCAGACGACGCGGATATTGCAGTAAAACTTGCCAAGATAGGCAATAAATAAAATAAATACCACGAATTTAGAAAGGACAAAAAGAATGATAACGAAAAATCAACAAAACGTAAGCAACCTGCCCGCCAGGCAGACGGGCAAAAAGAGTTGCAACGTAAAATGGCAAAAAATGAACTTCACGATTTCGATTTGGGAACAGAAATAAACTACCTAAAGCGAGAATGTAAGCATTTGCGAAACGAATACTATGATATAAAATTGCAGCTAAGGGAAGTATGCGATTACACGCTCGATGCGTTGGGGTATAACACCGATTTTTGTAAAGAAGTTTTCAGTATGCAGCAGAAGAATTTAACAGGCTATGCGAATGGTACAAATTTTGGAAAAAAGGGAGCGAACCAGAAAAATTAAAAAAATATAGAGAATGGCTAGAAAGTCGAAAGGAGAAAACCCCATGATACCAACCATAATCGCAACAATAGTTGCAATACAGTTATTTAACATGATTGCAATAGGGCTAACCGAAAATGAAGATGACAAAATGTTGCTTGCCCTAGTTTTAAGTTCATGGGCGTTTGTTTTGCCTATAGCACTAATTAAATATCTAGTGCTGTTCATTAAATGGGCATTAAACGCTATAATCCCTGTAAAGGAGCATAAAAAATGAAAATACAAATAAACACTAATATGCAGATAACCACTAACAAGCAGCCAAAACCGCCAAAAGACCCACTAAACAGGCTAACTTACGTAATTCTTGTATTAGTAACGATAATAACAATAATTTCAATAATTTGCGAACCATCCAGTGGCAACGCCGCCAGAGAAATAATACTCCTATTCAGCTTTATGTTCGGCTTGTTGCTTACACGGATATTGCTAATGCGATGAAAAATCCTCCAAAGCAGTCGAAAATATGACAAAACATGAATTATTAAAAGAAAATGCACAACTTATAGCAGAACTGTATGAATATAAACAAAAATTTTTCGACCTTGACATGCTAATAAGACAAATAAGAGCTATGGTTTTCGATGCAATGGGCTACAATTTAGACTTTCTCAACGAATTTACAATATTCTCGGCAAACGAAATGTACAAACTGCACGCTCTGATTCAAGATGACAAAATAAACAGTCTTAAATCACTGCTAAGGTGTACACCAAGCGAAATTGACAAGATGTGCGATTTGGTTAGTGGAAACAACGATAAAACAAACTAAGGAGGAAACAAAATGGCAAAAAACAGCAAAGCAAGAATAAAGGCGAACCAAAAGTACGCTGAAAAAACTTATTACAGGGTTGTTACCTACATACCCAAAGCACAGGAACAGCTAATAAAGCAATATGCAGCTGATAACAAAATAACGGTAAATAAGCTAATTTGCAACTTTATAGCAGATTGTTTAGATAAACCGCCAGAAACAGGAGAATGCGAAATGACAAATGCAATAGATTTAGAATTTGAAAAAGGCTTGCAAAGCCTATTAGAACAACAAAAGACCCAAATCACATATCGTCCCAAAATATATACATTAACGCAAGGTAAAAATATCAGATATGTGATAATTGACGGAGAACCATGGTTTGTGCAAAGAGATTTGGTTTTGGCACTTAACATGGAAAATCATCATTTTAACTATCCATTACGCAAAACCAACAATCGCCGCAAAGTGCGGATTGATGCAAGAGGTTATTATACACAAACTTTTCCCGATATGGTGCTGGTAAACTTTGAAGGGCTTTCAATCGCTTTACAAAAAAGACCCTCCGACTACCAAAAACACTACAAAAATATAGCTAAAATGTACGAAACAATAACAGGCAAAGCCACATTAAACGCAGAGCAGCTTGCAATCGAAGAATCCGCAGCAAAAACGAGAAATTATGCAAGAGAACACGAATTATCTAGCAAAAAATACACTCAAATTAAATTTCACATTGAAAAAGAATTGTTGAGTGAATTAAAAACTTTTTTATCCGACAATGGAGTGGGCCAGGCGGAATGGTTTAGGGGAGCGATTTGCGACACTATAAAAAACGGACGGTTGCCAGTAGCACACGTTACTCCTACTACCTACTCATTTGTAAATGTGCCTGGCAAAGATGAAGAATCCAGCACAACAGTCGATGCACGCATTAAAACTTTGGAGCAGCTTGTCAAACACTTGCTGACAGAAAAGGAGACTGAACATGAATAATTTAACAACCTATGAAAATGCCAATTTTGGCAAAATACGCACGGTAGAAATCAACGGCGAGCCGTGGTTTGTAGGAAAAGACGTGGCAGAGATTTTGGGGTATGAAAGACCCACAAAAGCTATATTAGATCACGTAGATATGGAGGATAGAGATGAAGTCCCAATTCAGGACTCCATCGGTAGAATGCAGAACACCCCAATTATGAACGAAAGCGGATTATATTCGCTAATAATGTCAAGCAAACTATCAAAAGCAAAAGACTTCAAACGGTGGGTAACTTCGGAGGTCCTGCCCCAAATCCGCAAGCACGGCGGCTACCTAACGCCAAGCAAAATAGAAGAAGTTTTAGCAGACCCCGATACAATAATTCGCTTAGCAACCGACCTTAAAACCGAACGCCAAAAACGTCAAGAATTGCAGGAAAAAGTTGAAGAAATGCAACCAAAAGCCCTGTTTGCAGACAGCGTGGCGGCAAGCGATACATCAATCCTAATTGGCGAAATGGCGAAAATTCTAAAGCAAAACGGCGTTGAAAATATGGGGCAAAACCGCCTATTTGAATGGTTGCGAGTGCATGGCTACTTAATCAGCCGTAAAGGTAGCGATTACAACAGCCCAACCCAAAAATCAATGGAACTGGGTCTTATGGAAATCAAATTGGGAAGTCGCATAAACGCCGACGGCACAGTTATAACCACAAAAACCATGAAAATTACAGGACAAGGGCAAATTTATTTTATCAACAAATTTGTTGGTAAACTTGCCTGTAAAGCTGCATAAGAAAGGAGCAAAAAAATGTTAAAAACACAGCAAGAAACAGGGTTACACGATTCGCAGGGAAAAATAATAAAAAACGGCGACATTATACAAAATATGAACCATGCCGATACAATAAATGAACTTAAAGAAATAAAAGAAATATATGATGCCGAAGATTCAACATATCACATGGAGCGGATAAAAGACGAAATAAGACTTTCAGCCCACAGAGGAATTGTATACTGGGATAACGGTGCATTTTGGGTAAAACTAATAAACGGATACGGCGAAACAATCGACAAAGAAAAACTTTTATACCACTCATTAAAAGAACGCAAGGAAAAATGGCAAATTGAAGGAAATATTAACGAAAATTTCCAACTTTTAGCCGATTGCAAATGGTGCATGAATTGCGTTTATTACATGGATGGCTGTTGTACTTCCAATTTCTACGAGGGACACCCAGACTATGTACCCAACGTACCCACAAAATATGACCATAATTGTTACGATTGGAAGGGCAAAAACGGCGAACGATTGTCCTATTACGAAACGGTTGAGGAATACGAGGAAAGGCTAAATAAAGTATTTCCCATTTCAGAGTTGTTTGCCTAAACATAAAAATAAGAATCGGCAGGAGCGGTTGTCAAGTTTTGCTAAATTTTACCAAAACTTGACAAACCTCATATCAAAAAGGAGTGAACAAAATGGAGTTACCAACATTTAATCTGTCTGCCGTTGGTAGACAGGTTAGGCAGGTGTAATTATTTCAAAATCAATCACAAAGAAGACGGCAAAAATTTTTGCGAAGAATGCCAAAAAACAGTCAAACAATGGTAAAAAATCTACTCTAAAAAATGGACGCAATCTTTGCTAAAGTGCTTGCTTTCGGAGTGGTTAGCTTTCGTTCAATGCGGCTGATTGTTGTGTGGGCAACGCCCACTAATTTTGCCAACTGCCGCTGGCTTAACTTCAGTTTTGTCCTTATTTTGGCGATATATTCAGCCGCTTGTTGCCCGCCTGCCAGATGGGCAGGAGCGGACAGATGTGGTGCGTTGGAAACGTTTTTGCGCACCATTTCCATTTGTGGAAAATTTATAACGCTCGACCGCTTGCAATGGGTGCAATACAGCGGAAAATCTTTCAAAACGGTATTCAAATTATACGCAACTTTTGTCTTGCACTTGCATTTTGGACATTGAATGAAATTTAATTTTTCCCTCATAAGATTCCCTCCACACATAAAAATCCCTGTCTGCCCTGACTGCCGACACCTGCCCGCCGGCAGGCGGGGGCAGGCGACAGGCAGGCAAAAAATAAAAGCCAATATAAGTAGCAAAATAAGGCAATAACAACCCAGTTTTGCTATTTTATACGGCTCGATGGCTCTCACTTGTCTATGGTTCTTTTGCAAGCGGTATATTTACTTTATTATAGCATATTTTCGGCGGTTTTGGGCAAATTTCAAAAAAATCCCCTAAAATTTCAAAAATTTTTTTGTTTTTCCCACTTGCAAACAAAATATTTTTGTGCTATAATCTGTACATAATTAAAAAGCAATCAAAATAACCAAATAATCAAAACAACCAAATATCCAACCTAGAGCCAAGAGCCGAAGAATCGTATAAAATACGGTCTTTCGGCTTTTTGCTTTTGGCCTGCCTGTCGCCTGCCTGACCTGTCCGCCGACACCCGCCTGCCGACGGGCAGGGGCGGGCGGCAGTCAGGGCAGACAGGTTGGAAATTAGAAAAAGCCAAAACTAACAACCGTTGAAGGTAGAATACTTCAAGGGAAATAATCAACCGTTGTGGGTAGAATACCACAGCGGAAAAAAGGAGATATTACCATGAACGAACAAAATCAAGCCCGCCTGCCGGACGGGCAGGCAACACAAGAAACGTCTGAAATCAAGCAACCAAACGAGATAGCAGATACACAAAGTGAGCCGACAGCAGACGTGCAATCGGAGCAAGCACTGCCACCGCAAACCCTCGAAGAGTTGCTAAATAGCAACCCAACCTTGAAAAAGGAATATTTGAAAATTCTCGACAAAGAAAAAACTAACGCCATGCGAACCGCCACGCAAAAAGAGCAACAACGCCAAAAACAAATAAACGCCGCAAACCTAACCAAAGCTGAACGCGACAAGCTGATGGACGACAAAGAACGTGCGGCATTTTACCAAAGAATGACCGAAGAACTTGAAGAACGCATTTCAAGAGAGGGCGAAATCCGAGAATTAACCGCCGAAATCAACGAAATTCTCACAGAAAGCAAAATCCCAGCCGAACTGTTCAACCACAATCTCGATTACTTCAAACAGTCGCCAGACGAAATCCGAGAACGTGCCTTACTGTTCGCAACGTACGATTTTATCCCAAAAGGCGAACTTAACAAACTAGTCGCAGAGGGCGTAAAAGAGGGCTTAAACGCCAAATTAAAGCAAACGCAACCCGAAACCACTCAGCCCAATAAACCCTCAACAAGCGGCGAATTAATCTCACGAGTATTTTTTTAACGCACCCACAATTTAACACAAAAAAGGAGTTGACATAATGTCAAATACACAAACACCAACCAGCAGAATCCCCTCGCTAAACATAACCGACCTAAATACAGGGGTAAACAGCCTTTTACCAGAGGCTTACAATAGAGTTTTGGAAAATTTTCAACGCAGAACAATCTCGCAAGTATTCCGCAATCAGCAACTTTCGGGCGATATGAACAGCGGAACGGTCGAAGCGGCACGTTTTGCAAATGCACTGTCGCAACCATACGGCACGGCACGCGCGGCTGGCAAAGGTAACGCACTTCGCAAAAAGCCTGTACTTGTCCGCCTTGGCGAGCCGCTAGAAATACCCGAAGAATACGAAGCATTCGACCGCCTTTTATCCGACCTTGAAAACGTTATCAACAATCGGAACACAAATTATGAGAGCGAAATGGCTCGAACCACCGAAAATGCCTTTTTTACCGTGGCACGAGATGCAGGAACGCAAGTCAACATTCCAAGCGACCTCGACCCTGTAAATCGTCTTGAAACGCTAATTTTGAAGTTGACAACTTTGAAAAATGAATTTTTCCACGGAATCGACCGCTCAATGATAACCGTTATAATGTCCGATTTGGAATATACTCGTTTTAGGCGGTTTTTGAACATAGATACACGCAACGCCGCCGCCCAAACAGCCGCCGAAGATTACACGCAATACGGCAGCACTCGTGTTTATCCGTCAATCTACTTGCCCGACAACGTGGGAATTATGGCAATGGCAAACGGAGCGGTAGCAATGCCTGTAGTTACGCTACCTTTCCAAATAGCACAAGATCCATTTAGTTATGCGTATATTTTGAAATTTGCGTACAAACACGGTGCTACAGCCGTTATGCCCGAAACAATTTTTTGGGCGGAAAACGATGGAACAAGTTTTTCCTCATTGAGTGGTTTTTTGCCTGTTTCGACAAATGTTGCACCAATGCCAGTAAGTGCCGATTTTGGCGGAATATCAACTGATTTACAAACTTTAACGGCGGCAATTAACGGTTTCTCGGCCCGCCTGCCGGACGGGCAGGAAAAAGTTGCAAACAACGAAAAAGCTGACAAACCTGTTGAAACAGCCGATAAACCTGTTGAAGTAGCCGATAAACCTGTTGAAACAGCCGAAATTGAGGAAAAAGTTGGCGAAAAAGTCAGCAAAAAGAAATGACCATCGAAGAACAATTAGAAACACTGAAAACCCTACTAAATATGTCTGATAATGCAAACGATGCAATCTTGAAAATATACTTACAAATGGCTTTGCAACGCATTTTGAACTACATCAACCGCAACGTTTTGCCACAGGAATTATATTTTACGTTGATACAGATAACCGCCGATTTATGGGCTTTTGCCAACCCCAATATCGGAAATGATAACGGTGGCGACCAAACCGCTGAAAACAGCATTTCTAGTATATCGTTGGGCGGAGCAAAAATAAGTTACGGCGGCAACGCCCAAAAAGCCAAGGGAACAGCCGTCCTGCAAGCCAAGCTGGACGACCGCATTAAACAAACCGCCGAACTTAATCAGTTTCGCAGTCTTTTTAGGGTTTTGCAATAGGAACACAGGGCGGAGCGTTCGACCGCCTGTCTGCCCTGACTGCCGCCCGCCTGTCGGCGGACAGGTCAGGCAGGCGACAGGCAGGCTCCGCCATATCTTTAATGAAAGGAATTTTGATATGGAAAAGAGGAAAACTAAAGATAATAAAGCTAAAAAATCATTTTTGGCGTTTGCATTTGAATTTTTTGGGATAAAACTTACCTTTGTTACATTTACAGAAACTAGTAGCAACTCCGCAACTTCTGAAGTTGCGGAGCATAAAGAAAAAGAGCCGAGTAAGCCCCTGGACAAGGTTACACAACTCTTAATAAAAGCATTTGCTCTAGTGAAGCCGCTTATTGAGCCGCTTTTAATACCAATATTTGTGATGTTGCTATCAAGATTAAATATAGTATAACAAATACAGGAGGTCATGTCAATGAAAAACAAAAAATTTTTTTCACGATTTTTAGGATAATATAGTAACTTCGCTAGAAAGGAGTACAAAATGGCACTATTAGGCATAAAAACAGAAATATTAGCCCACGCAGTAACACAAGCAATACAAACCGCACAAAATGCACAAAACAGCCAACCTGCCGAGCGGGCAAGTCTTGAAAAATTCATAGAAATCAACATAGAATACAAGGGCAACCAACTAATTTTTCCCACAAATCCGCAAGAAATCAACATTTCACGCCAAACGGATAACATAACACACCACGTATTAAAAACTGGAGAAATTGTATTGCCAAACACGCCAAACTTACAGCGAATCAACTTTACAAGCCTATTTTGGGCAGAACGAGCACCAAAAACTAGCGGCGAATATCTCGAATGGCTGAACGATTGGCGAGCCGAAAAAGAGCCAGCTAGGCTAATTGTGGTAAATCACGACACGACAGAAACCACATACCACGGCTTGAACTTGCTAGTGCTATGCAATAATTTCGATACCAACGAGGGCAGAGCAGGAGCGGAAAACGAAATTTATTATACGCTAGATTTAATCGAATATCGAGAAGACGAAAGCGAAGAGGAAATTTATTTAGAAGAAAACGGCTTTTACGAATCCGAGCCGAAACGCATTGACGAACGTCCAAAACCGCCGCCAGTTTACGAGGTGCAAAGCGTTCACGAGCTGCACGAAGTAGTTCGAGGGGAAAGTTTGTGGGCTATTACAAAGAAACATGGTCAGCCAGGAACGTCTTGGCGTGAATTGTTCGCAATTCCCGAAAACAGAGCAATTATCGGAGAAAATCCAAACGATATACGTCCAGGGCAACAGCTAATTATTCCAGATAGTTGGCGGTAACGAGGTACAAAAATGGAAAAACTAAAATATCGAGATTATGAAATAATCTGCATTCTGCAAAACGTTGACACAGGAAAGCAATACGACATCACAAAAATCATAACAGAAGCCACCTACACAACCGAACTAATGACAGGTGCGGCTGGCAAACTGGAACTATTCCTATTAAACAAACGAAATGCCACCGACCTAAATTTTCTCCGCATGGCTCGCCAAGGGCAGGACGAAAAGCACGGACACGCCGTAACCCTAACCGTTGACGGCGAGGGCGTTTTTATGGGATATGTAACCAACGTTGAAATAACGCAAGAACACATCTTCAAAGTAACCGCCCAAGACAGCATTTTTTGGCTAAAATCCAAGGATATTCTCTACACGGAAGAAATGACCGCCAGCGACATTTTCTCGGACGTGGCAAGCCGAAAAGCGAACATTTCGCACAGCGTAAAAACCGCCGCAAGTGCCATTTTAACGCCGTTTGATTACGCAAACAATTACACAATGTTCGCAATGATCGAACACGCAATAAACCTCGCAAATGTGGAAGAACGCAAGCAATATCTAATTAGAGACGAATTTGGAACGCTGGTTTTTACCGAACTTTCCGAACTGCACAGTGGCTTAACTTTGGGCGATTATGAATACATGACAACATACAAATACAACAGCACCATAGCAGAACGCAGTTATAATCACGTTCGTGCGTATCGCCCTAATGAGGATTTGGGTATGTTTGACACATGGCTTGCCAAAGATTCCGCCAGCATTGAACGTTGGGGACAGCTAAATTTCCTGTTTGAAGTGGATAAAGAAAAAACCGATGCCGAAATAATGGATTTAGCAGAGAAAAAACTAGCATTTTTCAACGTTCCAACCGAAACAATCTCAATAACCGCCCTAGGACACATCGGCGTATACGCAGGAAACGGTGTAAAATTAAAGATAGACAGCATCGAACTAGTGGGCAACTTTTGGGCAACAAGGGCAAAACACACCTTCCGCAATAATTATCACACAATGGATTTGGAAATGTTTTACGTAGCGGATTCATAGAAAAGGAGAAACCCATGATACAGGTAAAATCAACCGTTCACACGAACATCGGCAATATTGCATTTGATGCACAAGTGCAGGTTGGGGGTTAAAATTAAATGCAAATCAAACAGAAAGCCCTCGAAAACTTTGGAATCGCCGTGTTTCCAAGTGAAAATGAGTGGGGCATTCCACATTTATTGCCACAAACCGCAAATTTTAGTGATTTTAACCTGTCTGCCGACAGGCAAGGCGGCATAAACTGGATGAGTTTTCACGAACGCAAAAGCACAAAAAACCTTGTAAATACGGCGATTCACTTGTTCAATGACGATTACAAAATTAGCACCGTTTGGGAAGACCCAAGTCGCTATATTTCGCTATTTCGCAAGGCAAAAGCAGTTGTAACTCCCGATTTTTCAATGTATACCGATATGCCAAAAGCCTTGCAAATGTACAACGTCTATCGCCGCCAATGGTGCGGCAGATACTGGCAAGAGTGCGGCGTAAACGTGATTCCCTCACTATCGTGGGCGGAGGGACAAATTGAACCGTGGACATTCGCAGGAATCCCCAAAAATTCGGTGGTGGCACTATCGGTGGCTGGCAAAAATATCGATATGCAACAAGAAATGGCGGATATTCAGCAAATTTTGGAGTTATTAACGCCGTCCAAAATTTTTATAAAGGCAGAAAAACGTAAAGCAAACATTTTGAAAAAAATGTTTGACTTTGAAGTTATTCCGTGTTATGCTTGGAAAGGTGGCAAGTAATGGGAAAGGGCGTTAGTGGTATTGGCAACCGTCCCAATATTGTCAACCAAGCCAATTTGAGGGCTTTGACCAAAGTTCAGCGTAAAATTGCCGCACAAGATTTTGAATCCGCACTCATTTTGAACGACAGAGGGCGTGTGCTTGCCAAATTGGACGGCGACCGAACCGAGGTAATATTTACGCCAGAGTTTATGCAACAGTTGCAAGGCAAAAATTTACTGCACAACCATCCAACCGATTTGCCGACTGCTCCAAGCCGTGCCGACATTTTAGGAAATGGGCTTACTTTGCCCAAAACTTCTACTATTGTCAGCCAAATTGGGCAAAAGGACGTTATGACTTTTAATGAAAATTGGAACAGGGAAAACTCCCAAAAATTGGCGGCTCAAATGCACTTGCCAACAGAGCATTATAGGACTGGCGGTTATAGGCGTGATGTCAGAAACGATATTGCAAATAATAAATTGCCAAATATGACAGCTAGTCAATTCGGAAATTTGTCGCCGACTCAAATCAAAGATTTTATTGATAGGCAAGTAGCAGAACGGCACGTGAGAGATATTCAAAATATTTTGCGAAATCCTACGTGGCAACAACGCTATGGATTTACTTTTGAATCAACGTATATTCCTAGATAATAAGGAGCAAAAGCTATGAAAAGAAAGCAAAAAAATATGACCTCTGTAAAACAAAATAATTTAACAGATTCAGCACCAGAATATTTGATAGATTCGACAACTGGTTATTTAATAGAACCTGTGACAAATTATTTAATAAATCCAGTAACAGGAAAATACCTTACTCTTTGTGGCGGAATGCGTCCGCCCGAATTAACTATACGTGATATATTGCTACCAGATGACCTTATTATCTACGAAAAATTTGTAATACATACTGAGGAATATAAAAAAGGTATGTCGGATGATGAAATTTGGGATATTATAAAAAAACACAGGGAAAAACGGAAAGAATCGGAAATCGAAATAATGGAGTTAATATACGCTAAAGACGGAGAATTTTCTCAAATATACCGTAAATTACACCCAAATATTATTGCTAATCACGATATTCTTGACATGGCGGTATATCAAGGGCTTTCACACGAAGAAATTTTGCAAATAATTCAATCGGATATAGCAGATCTTGAGCAACAAGTCGCAATGAAGTGTAAAAAGCATGAAAATATATGAAGAAGTTATAGCCTGTGCAGGGAAACGTCCTCCCAAATTGACAGACGAAGAGTTTGAAAAAGAGTTAAAAGAATATGGACTTAAGTTTAATCCCCCAAAACAAGCTAACCGCACCAAATTAACAACCAAAAAACCAAAAAGAAAATAAAAAAATCTGCAACCGCAAACCGCCAGGCAAAAAAACTTCTGTCGGCGATTGTAAAAGCATTTATTGAGTGTTATCGGTGTTTTCGCCGATAGTATGGCGTAAAAATCGCATGAAACCACCAATTAAACAAAAAACTGCCCTGCACGAACAGGGCGACACCCAAAAGGAGAACCCCATGAACGAACAACAGGCAATAAAATTAGAACAAAAACGCTACGAAATCCTTAATAATCTAGCAAACTTTATAAACAACGCTTGCAACGAAGAAAAAGCAACCGCTGAACAGCAAAAACTCCTGCCAGCGGTTGTCCAAGCATTTACTGATTGCTACAGGGGTCGCCATTGACATCTTTAACGTGTTTGTAAATAATACGGTAGGCTTCGCCGATAAAGTTTGCAGCTTCATCCGCTTTCGCAAAATGGTCGTTTGGAATTTCAAGCATTTTATTGTTAATCATAGCCCAAGAACAGTACAGCGGCATTGAAATGGGTAAACGTTGCCCACCAAGCAAAGTTCGCACAGAAAAAGCAATAGCCGAAATTTTAGGTTTCGATTGGCAACTGTTTTTTGAAGAGCCTAATTAGGCGAAAGGAGACCGCAATGAGCGAAATAACCCTAAACCTAGAAATAAATGGCATTGAAGAAATGGAAGAGAAATTGTTTGAACTATCTGAAACAATAAAAAAAGCCAAAACGTTAGCAAGCGAATTGGCAAATCAAAAAATAAGCGTATCAAATCAATCAGTTAAACTTGACCGCAATTAGAAAATTAGTCAAGGTATCATTTAATTAAATATCCACAAAGAGCCAAGAGCCGAAAGCACAGCAACCGCCGTGTTTATCGGCTTTTTTATTACAAAAAGCAAAGGAGAACCCCCATGATACAAGTAAAATCAAGCTATTTTTCCGAAAACGGAGATTTCAACGCAGACCCAAAAAAGCAAATACAAGAACTATTAACAAAAGCCGAGCCATATTTCAAACACCGCACCGACTTATACGACCGTTATCGCCGCAAAACAGGCGTAAACAACTTTATGACAGGCAAAATGGGAACGCTAGTCGCCTTTGAACACTCCATAACAGGAATAGCAAAAGGATTTTTAGGCGGAAAAACCCCAGTTTACAGCTTTGATGAAAATACCGAAAACTACATGGAATATGAGCAATACGTTTCGGAAATTCGCAAACACAATGACGACCCAAGCACTTTCGCCGAACTTATCCACGATTTTATAGTAACAGGAGCGGCGTATATTTACATATCCGAAAACACCGAAAAACAGGTAGAATACACAAAATTAAGTAGCCGCAACACGATTGTTATTTACGATTACAGCGTAAAACCCAAACCGCTTGCACTTTTGCGAAAATGGGAGCAAGACAGCGAAAAACGCATTGAACTAATCACAGCCACAAGCAAGCGGCAATTCAAAGCGGACGGCGAACCGCTAGAATTTTACGATTACAACGAAAGCGGAGAATTAGATTTAATCCAAGAAAAGCCGCTATATTGGGGAGATGTTCCAGTTGTCGGAATAGAACACCCAGACGGAATCGCCGTTTTTGAACCTGCTCTCGAACTAATTGACGCATACGAAAATATGTTGACTAACATGAAAAATATGACACAATACAACGATACCGCAAAATTGGTCAGTTATGGCTACAGTCAAGTAAATCAGCCAATGTATCTTGACGAAGAGGGCAACGAACGCCCAAATCCTGCATGGCAAGCGGAAATGGATTTGCTGTATCAAACTCCAGCCTTATTTTTGCCCAACGGCGGCGATGTCAAGTGGCTAATAAAAGATGTCAACTATGTGGGCATGATTAGCGTATTAAAGCAATTAGAGGAACTTATTAGCATGACAACAGGCGTTCCAGGCATGACGGACGATATGTTCGCAGGAAACTCAAGCGGCGTGGCGTTAGAGTTCAAAATGTACGCACTTTCGCAATACGCAACCACAGTCGACCGTGAGTTTAAGCGAGGTTTCACGAGATTGTGGAAAATTATCACAGACCGCATAAATATGCGAAAAGACACAACTTTTGACCACACAGCAATCACAATCACAAGCCAGCACAACACGCCCACAAGAGACGGAGAAAAACTCACAGGAGCAGTAAATGCCTTCAAAAATGGGCTTTTTTCTCACGAAACGGCAATAAGAATCAGCGGTGTTGAAGTTGACCCAATCGAGGAAATAGAAAGAATACAAGCAGAAAATGCGGCTTTGCAGGAACTAGAAACAGAAATGGTCGAGGATTCCGAAAATGACTTATAAAAAATACTGGCAACAGCCCGACAACGCCCAAAAGCAAGCCAAACGAGAAGTAAACAAAATTTTTGCTCGCTTGCCAATGGAATTTCAGCAAGCAATAGCGATAATTCCGCCAAATGGCGAATATTTGTCGCCAAAAAAGGTGCAACGCTTACGCACCAAAATTGAAGTGTGGCAAGAGCAAAACTACTGGCAACCTGCCCGTCCGACAGGCGGGTCCGCAGAATTACAGCAACGAAGTGAGGTGGTGCATAACGCGCACCACCGAGTTAATGCAAATACAGCCTTTGAATTGTTACTATTTGCTATTTTGGTACAACAATACAGCTATTTAGGGGAAAATTTGCAACCGATTTACGAAAATGTTTTTAGGAAAAAATTTCAGCAACTTACAGGCGAAGATTTTCCGCAAGACGAAAATTTGCCGTATAATTGGCAAACGCCGCTCCCAAATGGACGGACAATGTTGCAAATGCTGCACATCGAAGCCGCCTACCGAGCCGCCAGGCAAGCAAAAATTATCCGAGGTTTATATGATGAAAATTTTGAGGATTGCGAAGAAGAATTTTTGATAATGCAAGAGTTGCAACGGAGTAATTCTGCACTTTTAGCACCAAGCAAAACAGGCGGCTGGCACGGCATTTTGGATAAAATAATGGCGTTTTGTATAGGGTTTGCCGTAGTTTATAGCCTTGCAAAGCAATATTTTAAAAAGTATAAATTTCACGCCAAAATTGACCAATATACAACAGAAACGTGTTTGTCGCTTGACGGTATGATTTTTAGGGGAAATGAGGCGGTTTTGGGGGTTAATGTGCCGCCGATTGTTGAGCCGCCGCATCCTTGTAGGTCTTGGATTGAGGTTTATGATAAAAATAACGAAAATAATTTTGACAAATCTGAAAACCATGGTATAATAGAATCAAGTGGTGGACGAAGAGCCAAAACAAGGCAAGAAAAAGAAACCCATGCCGAAATGTTCTACGAATCGGTACGCAAACGTCCGCACGATTACAAACGAATAGCCGCAAACACGCCTTTTACTGAGCAAGCTATGTACGAAATCAAGCAACATATGTTCTTTAGAGAGCATGATTTAGGCGGTGGCGATGTAGGTAGATTTGACCCTGATTTTGAACAGGCTTTAGCATGGCAACGTCTCACACAAGGCAATCACAACGAACTCGATTTAATGATGTTGCGGCACGAATTTGTGGAACTTACCCAAATGCGGTTACATGGTTACGATTATGCTACAGCACACATTATATCCAACAGATACCATGATTGGGATGCGGAATTAAGAAAGTTAGGACGGTAACTGAAATGAATTGCAAATTCAAACTAAAAGAGAAAACGGATAAAAAAGTGGTATACTATTATAGTGCCGATATTTCACGATATGAAGAAAAACTTGCTGATATAGTGCCTGACGGCATAATGGAGTACCTAATAAAAGAAGACGAGTTGCGAGTGGTAAAACCAGCCACGCATGACGAAAAAGGACTACACGGCGAGCGATTTTTAGGGAAGATGTGGCGATTAGCAACAAGGGAAAATTGTCCGCAAGAGCGTTTTATAGCGTGTGGCTAGGAAACTAAACCCACGAATACCGCCCTAAACAGGCGGTATTTTTGGCTTAGGGTAAACGTTCCGCCGATTGTTAGTCCGCCGCACCCTTGTCGCAGTTGGGTTGAGTTGCTTGAAAAAAATGAAAATAATTTTGAGCAAGGTATTGACAAAAACGGAAATGCTGTTATAATGGAAGATGTAAAGGTTGAGGGGGAAGAAAATCCGACAAAGACCGAGGATATACCGCCAAAAAGAGGTAATTTAATGGGCGAATTAAAACGTAAAAACCTTGCTGAGAGAAAAGTTGTTGAAGATTTACTTAGTCAAGGCAAGAATGTAGAGATTGTAGAAGAATCTAAAATACAGGGCGTGCAAACACCCGATTTTATAATTGACGGTGTACCGACCGAGCTAAAAACCCTAAACAGTTTGAACACTGGTAGAGGTGCAAAGCATATTGAAAACGGTTTTAAGCAACACGCTAGTGTGGTAATTTTGGATGCAAGACCTGCAAATGCAAGTAAAACACACGCCGATGAGATATTTGAACGTGCAAAAGGGAAATACCCAAACAAAGAACTACCAGGTAGTATTGAAATATGGACTAATGTCGGAGTATTTAGGTATCCGTAAAATGGAGGAATTAACATGGCTAGTATGAAATGCAGATGTGGCGAAATATTATGTAATGCTACAAATGAAGGCACTGACTCCAACGATATACAACTTTATTTTTATAATGACCATGAATGGGACGAAATAATTGGTATGGGCGTAATGGATACATTTAACCTGCCGTCTCCTACTGACGTTTGGCGTTGTCCCAAATGCGAGCGAATGTATATATTTGAAAATGGTAACAACGCACCAATCAAAACCTACGCCCTAGAAACCTAACCAAGCCGAAAGGAGAACCTCATGAATTTATCAATTTTGGCAATAATAATGAGCGGTTCAATTGTAATATACGAAACCGTGAGGTTGGCAATAGCATTAACGCAAAAAAGCAAGCAAACCAACCCGCCTGCCGAGCGGGCAGGCAATAAGACTGCCCACAGCTATTGCCCAAAGTGTGGTACGTTCAACGGTTGAAATAGCTTTTGCTACTTTGCTAGGTTTCTGTTTATCTCTTTGCAAAAGTAATTGCCGTGCCTCAATAGAACAGCGTTTGTTAAGGATAATTGAAGTAGCATAGCACATTTTATAAGTACCGCCTAATTCTTTGCAGATAGCTAAACATTCGCAATCTTGCTCATATGTGGGCATTTTGTAATCGTTAAAATTTTTATCGTTTTCTATACCGCTTAACATAATTTAACACTCCCTCTCTGTGTAAATTTGTCGGCAAACAAAGTATACCACAACGAGGGAACAAAGGCAACAACAAAAGTCGCCCTGCTGTAACAGGGCGACACCCGAAAGGAGAACCCCATGAACGAATTAAAAACCCTAGCAGAGCCAATATCCAACTACATAATAAAAAAGCACAACACCCACGCAATGGTAATTATAACAGCCGAAAACGTGCAAGTTGTGCAAACAGTGCAGTCTACACCAACCAAACAACTAAATGACAGCGAAATCGATATATTGACGGATAAAGTGCTTGACAAAATTACGGAAAAAATTACTGCTTGCCTTGCTCCTTGTGATACTTTGCAATAGCCATGGCAATTAGTTCTGACATTATTATTACATTTAGCTTTACTATCCCAATAGAACCTGTATCTTTGTTGTAGTGTGGGTGTATTTTGAAATAGTCTTCTATTAGTTCGTCGGTAAATCTTTTAATATCCATATTTTAGAAACTCCTCTCTGTGTGGATTTGTCTGCAAACAAAGTATACCATACGAGAGGAACAAAGGCAACAACAAAAGTTGCCCTGCTGTAACAGAATAGGGTGGGGCAGAAAGAAGAACCCAATGACAGCAACTGAACTAAAAATCCAAGCCGACCAAGAGGAACAACTATCAAACTTATCCACTAAATTAACCGCTTTGCATAACGCAGAATTACAAAAATATGTGGCACAAATATTCATAGATTTTGATACCTATTACACAAACGCAGGGTTTCAAATAATTGCTACCGAAACAGCAAGCACAGCCATCTACAAAACCGTAAAAATCACATTAACCAAGCAAGCAACCGACAAACCCTACTACCACATGGGAGTGATGTACCGCCTAGATTTGAAACTAACGAACGGAAAAATGACCACTCTAAACTTGTTGGTAAACCCAATAACCACTATAACTAGCTTTCCAAGTAGTGATTACGCTACCAAACTAAAGGAGTTGCAAGCCGAGATAGCAGAAAGTGCCGACATAAAATTTGATATTTCCGTAAAAGCGGACTTTAAGTCGCCAATCCAAAAATACACAAACATAGTGGATATTTTGGAGCAATACCAATCCTAAAAACTAAATAACCAACCCAGAGCCAAGAGCCGAAGAACCGTATAAAATACGGTCTTTCGGCTTTTTTAATTTTAGAATCGCATAATTTAGAAAGGAGAAGGCAAAATGAACGAAATAACAATAAACCCAAGCCAACACATAATACAGGCCTTTGACGGTGTTTTAGAGAGAATTTTAGCACACAGCCACACAGATTACCTCTTCACAGGCGGACGCGGCGGCACAAAATCTACATTTATACCAATCGCCATAATTTTGTTGATTTTGCTGAATCCGCAAGCCCACGCAATAATTTTTCGCAAAGTGGGAAACACAATCCGAGACAGCGTTTTCGCTAACATCTGTTTTGCCGTGGAACTTTTGGGCGTTTCGCAACATTTCAAAATAAAAAAATCTCCGTTAGAGGTTATTTTTACGCCAACAGGACAACGCATAATGTTTCGTGGCGGCGACGAACCCGCCAAAATAAAATCAATCCGACCGCCGTTCGGTTATTTTGGAGTAACCTGGTTTGAAGAACTTGACCAATTTCGCAATCGTCAAGAAATCCGCACAATTCTACAATCGACCATGCGTGGTGCTGGCGGCAAATTTTGGAATTTTGAGAGTTTTAATCCACCAAAAAGCCGTGATGCGTGGGTAAACGAGGAACTTATCAAGGGCGAGCGAGATTCCGCCCTGCACACAAAAGTAAGCTACCTTGATGTGCCTGTCGAGTGGCTTTCGCAAGAGTTTTTCGACCGTGCAGACGAACTAAAAAAGTTAAATCCAACCGCATACGAGCATGAATATTTGGGAATTGCAACAGGAAACGGCGGCAGCGTTTTTGAAAATTTAGAAGAGCGGTTTATCACAAATGACGAATTGAAATCCTTTGACCGCCTACATTTTGGCATAGATTTTGGTTTTTCGCTAGACGAATTTTGTTGGATAAAATTGCATTTTGACAAGCCACGCCGCATTTTATATTTTTTAGACGAAATCTACGAAACACGACTATTAAGCCGCCACGCCGCCGACAAAATCAAACAAAAACACAGTGGCCCAATGCTAATAAGCTGCGATAACTCCGATGCAAAAAGCATTGCAGAGTTACAAAGTCTAGGAATTAACGCCCAACCTGCAAAAAAAGGTCCAGATAGCGTACGGTTCGGCACAAAGTTTTTGCAAGACCTCAACAAATTAGTTTTCGATAAACGCCGAACGCCCAACGCTTACAAAGAGTTCGCAACATACGAATACGCCACCAACAAAGACGGCAAATTTATTTCCGCTTATCCCGACAAAAACAACCACGCAATCGATGCAACTCGCTACGCCATGGAATCCGCTATGTTGGAAAGCCGAATTGGCGTGGCGAATATAAGATTATACTAAAAAAGGAGAAAACCATGCTACCAAGCCACGCAAATCAACTAACAGCCGCACCACAACGGCGAGTGTACCCGAGCCGAACATATAGGCACTTTGTACACGAACGCACAAGCGAGCGGCAACCACACAGAACACGCATAACCACGCCCATTGACGGACTTGAAGCAATGGAGCAACGTGTCCGCCATATTTTAGGCACAGAACGCTACCAATACGCCATTTATCCAGATTGGTACGGCATTGAACTAGAAAAATATCGTGAACGAGATTTCGCCTACTTTAGAGCAACAATATCCCAAACCCTAACAGACGCACTAACCACAGACGACCGCATTGACAGCGTTACAATCCACAATATTTACAAAACTGGCGTTGACGGTGCTGGCGTGGATTTTACCGTAAACACCAATATCGGCAACATCGCATTTAACGCACAAATTAGCGTGGGTGCTTAATATAAATATTGAGATTTTGAAAACTTGAAAATTTGAAATTTTGAAAAGGAAGTGAAAAAATGAGCGGTGGAGGAAGATTTAACCAAAACATGAACAGCCGCAGCAATCGCCGCCCTGGCGTGTATATCGACAAATTTAGCATACCACGCCCCAACATTTTCATGGGCGAACGTGGCACAAGTGCAGGGCTTGTAGAAATGCCTTGGTATATCCCAGACGAGGTTGTTACGGTAACAGCCCAAGATTTTATTAACGGTCGTGCATTGCGACACATCGGCACAACAGGCAAACACGTCAGCTTGCTGTTGAGCGGCTGCATTCGCACAAGGTTAATGAGTAGCAACGTAGGCGGCACACGTGCAAGTGCAACAATCCCGCTGATAGGTGGAAAATTGATTGTTACAGCAAGAAAATTTGGCACATTTGGCAATGAATTGCTGATTAGCATTCAACGGCAACCTGCCTTATTTGGCGACATTCCGCAATATATGGTGTCAACGCATATTATAGGACACGAAACCAGCGACAAGCCCAACGCAAACCAAACAGTGGGCTATCCAACCGAATTGAACGACAACGATTTTGTAACTTTTACGGTGGTAAGTGATTCCGCAAGTGTGCCAGTTTTTCCCAGTTTGCCGCCTGTTAATGAGATTCCGCCTGTTGACCCAGTAACAACGCCAACTCCGCCGATTGCTACAATTCCGCCCAATATGGAGTTGCCGCCGATTGACGATATTGACGAAGTTGACGAGATTGACAACGAAAACGGCGAAAATAACGAAGAAAATGACAACAACAGCGAAAAAGAAGAAGAAAACGAGAGCAATGAAAACGGTGGAAATAACAACGGCGAAGACAACGAAATCCTCAATTACAGCGGAGTTGAACACCCAACGGCGACAATTCCGTCTGAAGAAATTCCACAAACGGACGAACAGCTGATAAATCCGCCAATAGGTAATGTCGACCCAAGCGAAATTCCGCCATTGGACGAACTTCTAATAAACCCACCAATAGGAGAAATCGACCTAAACGACTTGCCGCCAGCAGGTTTAACAGGCGAGTTTAAGACGATTTTAACGCACCTTGAAAGTATTGCGTACGGCAACCAATTTACCCGCCTGCCGGACGGGCAGGTAAAACGCTTTAGGGCAGATTTTGAACATCAGCCACAAGCAGGAAACCGCCTACTTTACCGCAAATATTCCGAATTTTTGCCGATAACCGTAGGAATTACCCAAATATCCGATTATATGGTAGATAGCGGACTTTGGTCAACCGCTTTTACAGCAATGACCATTGACCAAATCGGCGGAAACTATACTCTCACAATCGCCGAAATTAACGAAAATAACACGATTGTTGCATACAGCAAAAACGTCTTCCCTGCGGTTGACGTGGACGAAAATGAAGAAGACGATGAATCAACAGGCGAAACCCACCCAGGCGGGCAAGCAATTACACCAGATTGGATAGATTTCCCAAATAATGAACGCTTTGCAGTAACGGCAACATGGACACGGCACACGCCGCAAGTGCCAGCAACTTTCTTAAATCCAAATGGAACTCCTTCACGGCATTATTTTAGGATTGCAACCGACCACGTACCAGCAGAGGGCAACAGGCTAGTGCTTCATTGGCAAAACCGCACAAATGCCGATGTTTCGCCAGCCCAGGGAATAACAATAGGTGCAAGCAGTCCTGGAACGGGCAATTTTACAAGCGGTAACGAAATAAGCCGCACATACGCTCAATTAAACGCAACACACGGTGCATACGCTAGAGTTTTGGAACTTAATCCGCAAAATTTAGTTGTCCGTTTTGGTTGGGTTTGGGTAATGCGAAATAGCGTTCCTGTGCAGGTGCAACCCACGATACAACTAACAACCAAAATAGCAAGGTTTAACGCAGTTGACGAATCGCAAAACGAATCGCAAACCGAACCACAACCAATCCGTTTTGTAGAAGTAGCAGGAATCGTCCTAACAGGCGGCTCGAATGGCTCGATAGATATGCAACGGCGAATCCCAAACTTTTTGCGAAAAATCAAAAATTACAGCTGGCAATGTTTGGGTTGGCAATACACAGATGAACGCCACAAACAGCTAATACAGCAATCCGTGCGGCGTATGCGAGACGAAAGTGGAAAATATGTGCAGGTTGCAATGTCAACCGCCCACGCAAACCATGAAAGCTGCATAAACGTTGAGCAAGCCCAAGGCAGAGCCACAAACCCTGTAACAGGCGAGTGTTTCACGATTGACGAAATCGCTCTAATGGTCGCAAGCATGACCGCAGGTGCAGATTTAACGATAAGCAATACGAATCGTCCGCTACCAATACAGCTTGAATTTGAAAACGAATTTGACAACGAAGAAATCGTTGACGGCTTGCATCTTGGAAAAATTATGTTTAGTCGCCGAGAAAGCGGCATTCTCAAGATTGAGCAGGACATCAACAGTTTGCACACGTTCACGCCCACCAAACAGGACGAGTTCGCCAAAAACAACATTTTGCGGACTTTGGACGAAATCGCTACAACGATGCGTGTTTCATGGGAAAATCGTTTTACCTGCCCGTCCGGCAGGCGGGTGGGCATGGAAATAAATGACGAATTTGGACGAGAAACCTACAAAGCCAACGTACACACCTATTTTACACAGTTGCAAAGCAAGCGAGCTATACAAAACCACCATATTGACAATTTGCAAATAAGCCAAGGCAACAAGCCAGCCGATGTTGTTCTAGTGGCAATCGTACAGCCAACGGACGTAATGGAGCGGTTGTTCCTAACATTAAACGTAAGTACAGGCGTGTATTTTGCAGAATAATTTAGTAAGGGCGGATTTTGTCGAAAATATAGCAAAATCCATCCGCAATAAAAAAGGAGTGAATAATTATGCAATTACGCAGACAATACGATTATTTTGACACAATAGACGGCGCGCAGGGTTTAATTTACACAGTCGGCGAAAATGGTCGCAAAACCGAGCGTGGTGAAATAATTAGCCTAACTGTAAACGGCGGTCGTTCGGTGGAAACAATAAATATGCTAGGGCAGGACGTGCCAGGCAAAAAGCCAGGATTGCCCGAATTTACGGCAAGCATGACCTACTACATGGGATTGGAGCAAAGCCAATGGTTTAGGCTACTGGTATCACCGCCACGAGAGGGCGGCAGCCGCCGCAACCGTGTGGAACGCTTTCAAATATTGGGTTTTATCCATGACCGAGAAGTGCCACACGCTTTAACGCAAAAAGTTATTCTAAACGAATGCTGGGTTAGTCAAATAACAGCACCGCTCGCCGCCGTTAATGACCGAATTTTACAAGGTTCGGCAGAAATTCAAATTGAGTGGGTTGATTTTATTGACCATTTTGCAGAACTGGAAAGCGGCGTGCGTGGACCCGCTCCGAATCCGCTAATTTTAGGATAATTATGATAGATTTAGCAAATTTAATATCCCAATTTGAACCACTAGACGGCTTGCATTTCGTGGAAAATAGCCGAACAGGCGAGCGTTCCCGCTGTTTTATTGCTCCACGTGGCAACGACAGCCCAGACGGCTTAACAAACCTAACGCAACCAATCCACCAAACCATTGAAATTTACACGTTCAACGAAACCGACATACAAAACGGCGATTTTTTAACCGCCACAAAAGAAACGCAACACGGCACGGTTTTTGCGGAATATAGGGGCATTTGCGGCGAATCCACTAAATTTAAGCCTTTTCAAGTGGCAACGTTGAAAGTGCAAGCATTATAAATAAAATCACAAGGGCGGAATTTTCGATAAGTTCCGCCCACAAGGTTAGAAACAACCGAAAAGAGGGCAAAAATGGACATAACAAGCTATATCAAGCAATTAGAAACCTTTGCAAATGCAAAAGCCTACCAAAAAACCACAATGGAGCGTGTAGGCGAACGGTTCATTGAACACGCAATCCCACGAACCCCTGTAGATACTGGGTTAAGCAAAAATTCATGGCAAGCCGAAGCAAGCCAAGAAAAAGTTACAATCACAAACAACGCCGAACGCAACGGCGTTCAATACGCCAGTTACTGGAATTACGGCACGCACAACGCAGACGGCAGCGTTCGTCAACAAGGAACACACACGCTACAAAACGCCGCCAATCTCACGTTGGACGAATTTCCGCAAATAGCACAAGAGGAGATTATTTTAGCATGGGAAAACAAGAAATAAGTTTGACAGAATTGCCAGCAACCGCAATAAAAACGGCAATATCCGCCGAATTAAAACGAATTTACCCAACTTTAGAAGTTTATACCGAAAATTTGCCAACGACAGCAGACAATGGCGGCAAACCGATTGATTTTCCACATTTTCACGTTATTTTACTACAAACAACTAGCAAACAAGCCCCTCGCCTACAACATAGAGACGAATGGGATATTCACAAGTATTTTTGCACAGTAAAATACAGGGCAATGCAAGGCAAAACGCCACGCCTAGCCACTTTTACCGAAGAACTTAATACTGTGGGTTTTACCTTGTTGAGTAATTTCAAAACCTTGCAACTGCCCAATTTTCGGCACAAAATAAAAAACGCCTACACCGAAATTGAACCAGAGCAAGGCGTGGGAATCCATATTTTAGGCTTTTATTTCAATGTGGAAGTGCTGTTGCTGATTTACAACGAACGTGCACCGCTACAACAACGCCTAGATTACACGATTCGTACGAACACGTTACCTGCCCGTCCGGCAGGCGGGCCCAATGTAACAGCGAACGGCGAAAGCACAGGTAACGAACGCACAAACACCGCTCCAAACGCTCCAACTCGTCCGACGATTGCCACATTATAGGAGGAAAAAAATGACAATAGAAACCATAACCCAAAACGTCCTACAGGAACTGCAAACCCTAGCCAACCCACGCCATCGCAACCAGCTAATAACAACAATCCTA
>JGI24700J35501_10930817_pt1 | contig 25486 bp, 27 predicted proteins | sample TergutTh196P1_FD_35501 | JGI IMG/M metagenome (IMG submission 35501)
AATACCCTTACTTTTAACTGTGTCATTTGCATCACCCTAATTTATCAAAATTTCTCTGTTATGACTAAAGTATGCAAAAAGCAACCCTAAGGTTGCCTACTTTCGTCTCAAATCACGGTTTCAAGTTCGACCACGTCAAAGATTCAAATACTGTTTGATCTCATCGACCCTTTCTTTTTGATGCAAAAGCAAAACATCATAAGCGGTGCCTGCCATGGCATAAATAAACGGGTCTTTAACATCTGTCGTAATGCCAGACAATGCTTCAACAATCGCATGAGAACAAAAAGGCACATAAACTGGGCAATAGCCACCTTCATGTAAACAAATCAGACGACCTTGTGCATATTGATCTGCTAGTTTTTTTGTCATTTTTGCGAGCTGTCGATACCCGTCTGCTGAAAGCATCATCCGTGCCAATGGGTCAAAAATACTGGCATCTTGTCCTGCAGAAACGATGATGAGCTCTGGTTCAAACTTTTCGACTGCGGGTACCACGATTTGTTCAAAGGCGTAGTGATAAGCTGCATCTCCAGAAGCAGCATACAAAGGGATGTTAATGGTAAAACCACTGCCGATTCCTTTTCCTGTCTGTTCTTTCTTTCCTCTACCGATCGGTTCCAGATTATCTTGATGCAACGAAATAAACAAAACACTGTCATCTTCATAAAAGGCATCTTCTGTCCCATTACCGTGATGCGCATCCCAATCAAGAATGAGGATTTTTTTAACACCCCATTCTTTTTGTGCATATTTAGCGGCAATGACTGCATTGTTAAACAGACAAAATCCCATGCCTTGATCCGCTTCTGCATGATGGCCTGGCGGTCTGGTTAGCACATAAGCGTTATCAATCAAGTCGTTTTCAATGATTGTCTTAACGGCTGTTATCGCGCCACCTGCCGCTAATTTCGCTATTTCGTAAGACCCTCTTCCTACAATGGCAGAATCTCCACAGTCGCCACCTTGACCATCACTGAGTCGTTTGACGTTATCAATATGTCGTTTCGTATGAAAGTATGCCAGTTGTGCCTCTGTTGCTGCGACCGGTTTAATTTGTTCCAATTGATTCATTAAACCACTTTTTTCTAACAAATTTTTAAACCTGCGTTTACTTTCAGGACTTTCCACAGATCCATTTGCTTGAAGGTATCCGCCCGCTGGCTCAAACAATGCCCCGTCACCTGCATGATGCCAAAAATAACTTTCATCACAGATAAATGCTGTTTTCTTTTTCATTTTCGTTGTTGTCTCCTTTTTTAGCATGTCGATATAAGGGGTATAACACAGCCGTCTCAGTAAAAAACATCAACGATCCAAATGGCTCATAACCAAATTTACCATAAACACCACCACCATGATAAGGCGTACTTGCTTCAAGATAAGTTGGAACCCCCGCTTCATCAAGGATATCTAAGTGATACTTCAGGAGGGCCTGTCCCACACCTTTGCCTTGCATCCCTGTTAAAACACCGAAGCCAACCAGTTGATAAAAAGGACCTTGGGTCGGTTCGTTCGCATGCGATTTTTCAGCAACTTCATTAAACATGGGTGCGTTAGCAACCCCCACGACGCGTTCTATCTCTTCATAAAGACGGGCATCTGTCTCATGAGGTAACCACACCGTAGCACCAACAATCCGTTGATCATCGCCTTGTGCCACATGGGCCACACAACCCTTTGACCTCAAATAAACTTGATAATACTGTGCCACCACTTGATGACGCGCTTCCTCACGCGCCACACACCACTTAAAAAATTGATCCTCATGGTAAGCTGATGCCAGCAATTTCGACACTTCTTCAATTTCAACCGTCTTGATCGGACGCACCATAAAATCACCAGTTTTCACGAGCTAACCTCCAACTATGCGCATTGCTTTTACGCTTCATATCAGCCATCACAAAAATAATGGCTTTTCACATTTAAATTTCTTCCATTTTTGCAACTTTAGGTCCAACAAAAACAACAACAAATTTTTTCAACTCACACCGATTCCTCAATCGCTGATCTTTCATGTATGCTGTTACTTGTGCCACACCTTCTGAAAATTTCTGATCAACACGTGCCTGTATGGCTTCACTTTTTGATCCTTTTTTAACGTATTTAAGCTCAATCAAATATTCATACTTGGCATAACTTCCTGGCGTTTTTAAAGCAACAACATCACTATAACCTCGTAAAGCAGGAAATTCGTCATAAATAACGTACTGATCAGTACTCGTTAGGATGAATAAATAAAGCAGCTGAATATATTTTTCGTCAAATTTGATCTCATTCCTTCCAGACAGATGCGCTAAAAAGTTTGAAACAAGCTGGTTTAATTGATCAATCCGCCCATCTTCACCCATCTCATCAATGGCAAGTCCTTGTGCCCGTGTATCCAACTTATAACCCACTCGCTTTTGTGTCAGTTCACTTAAATAGTTCACATAGATCGCTTCGATGATTTTATTTGGCATCTTAAATTTCGTACTGGTTGCGCCTTCTTTAATAGTTAAAAACCCGATACTAAACAAAGCAGTCATAAAATCATTTTCATCATATTTTTTATCAACATCCATAAATGGGGATAAATTTCCAGAGATGGTGCGTTCTTTTACAATTTCTTCGACTACTTGATAATTGGCTTCCCTATTTTTAAGCTCAGCTAAATTTTTAATCGTTGTTCCACTTTGATTTAAGTTAGGGTCAATCAAACGTCGTGGATGCTTTTTTCCTTCGATATAGCGTTGTAAATAATACATGATCAATGTCGCATTGAATACTTTCGTACTGGATGCTTCTGAAAAAAGATAACCATTATAATTTTCACGCCAGATGTCATACACGTCGTCTCTTTCAGAAGGCGTTAACACCACTTGTTGTTCATCGGAATTTTTCATCGGCGTCTTTAAAAGGTCCTTCACTTCTTCACTTGTAAATCCCATCATATGTGCAAATCTTTCATCAGTACTCATATTCGTTCCAATGTTAAATCCACTGGTCATACTATCCAGGCTAATGGACATCACGCCTGTCATGAAAAATCGTTCGACAATTCCTTGCTCACAGTTGAGCTTAATGACTTCGTAAAATGAACGCACCATGCCACCACGTGTAACAAGGGTCATAAAACCTTCTAATCCTTCATTTAGCACGGCATTCGTAAAATGATCATATTCATCAATCAAAACATACACTTTATGTTGCAGCTTCAACTTCTCAAGCTCAGTCAACAACTGTCTTAACAGTTCTGATGCGAGATGCGTTTTTTCAAATTCAATTTTAAACTGATACTTACTAACAAAGATCTCAAGTGCACTTTTGACAGCAACGAAAAAGCCTGAATTAATCGTCTCAATACTGGTTGTTTGAATGCCAGAAAAATTAAAACGAAGGATATAGTAATTATTTCGATTATCCGTTGGATTCTCCTTGATGGACAACCCTTCAAATAAGTCATCAAATTGATCTGCTCGGTTAACATCATAATAACACTCCAACATGCTAATAAATAAACTCTTTCCAAAGCGTCTTGGCCTTAAATGAATGATCCGTCTCGTTTGTTCCAGTTGTCTAATGAACTGTGTTTTGTCGACATATAAAAAGCCATCATTTCTAATTGTTTCAAAATGACTTTCACCATAAGGTATCATTTTCATTTCAATCACCACTTCTATTCATGTGCATCCGTACTCCCTAGTATAGCACATTTGAGACCGAAATCCCAGTAAAATGTTAATAAAAAAAGCCGAAGCTAGTGCTTCAACTTTTAGTCCATTTGTTCCCAACGCAATAAATGTGGGTACGGGTTAAAAGCCCATTCTTTTCTCCCATCGAATTTATATAAACCAAAGTGGAGGTGTGGATCAAATTTCCCACTGGTTCCTTCTGGTCCATAACCTGTCGACCCAACTGAACCGATGACTTGCCCCGGTTCGACAATGGCGCCTTCTTCGATGCCTTCTGCAAAGCCCTGCAAGTGCGCATAATACTGATACGTGTTGTAAATATCACGAATACCGACGCGATAACCACCGTATTCATTCCATCCAACGATTTCCACAATGCCGTAAGAAGTTGATGTCACAGGTACACCATAACCGGCAAAAATATCAATGCCTTCATGAGAACGTCTACCACCCCAACCGCGTGCAGCACCATACCCATTTGAAAAGCTATAGCTGTGCCAGGTTGAAATCGGAAAAGCACGTGCATCAAGCTCAATGGTTTCAAAGTGTTCAAATAATCTTGCAATCCCCAGGACGATTCTAATGGCATCTTCATGTTCATAATATGCCCGCACCGCTGATTCAAAACTGTCGAAAGAACGCACATAATCAACCAGCGTATACATCACATCCTGCATATTATGAGGATCTGCGTATCCATCGCCATCGCCATCACGTCCAATGCCACCAAACAAGCCGATTTTAACAGGATTTGTTTCGTAATCTAAAGGCGCTTCAGGCCCAGACCAAATCGCTGGTGGGAATTTAATTGAAATAGGTGACGCCTCATTGGTATCACTCGTCTCTTCTCGGAAACGATCAATATTTCGTTCATATTGATCAATGGCTGCAATTTCATACCAAGGAATGCCAGACGCATAAGCAAAATCTTCATAAACTTGCATCCGCGCTTCAGTTTCACTAAGCTCAGGTGCTGCTGCATGTGCTTTAATGACTGTCACTAATAAAATAAGGAGGATGGCCACCAGATAGGACCATCTTGTGTTGCGCTTAGGGTTATATTTTTCCATGATCTCACTTCCATTTAAATTCATAACAATATTATGCACGACTGGTTGTTATTTCATACGATTTTTTGTCAATCTTTCGTTTGACCACGTCGTGGGTCATTTCAATCGCAAGGGCAGTAAAGGGTACGCCTAATACCATTCCGACTAAGCCAAAGAAATGACCAAATATCAAAATAGATACCAAGACCCAAATAGGTGCAATCCCAATTTTATGCCCAAGAATTTTCGGCGTGATGAGATTGGCGTCAACTTGTTGAATGATGAGAATCAAAAACGTGAAAATTAACGCCTTTGTTGGACTGATGAAAAAAATCATAATGGCTGATGGAATGGCACCAATAAAAGGACCAAAAATCGGAATAATATTGGTTAATGCCACAATAAATCCGATGAGAATGGCAAACGGAATTTGAAAAAGGAACAGCATCACCGTCGTTAAAATACCAACAATCAAAGAATTGATGGCCATACCTGCAAAGAATCTGGCAAAAATCTGATTAAACCTTCTGATCCATTTCATAAGATGTTCATGTTTTGTTTGCCCTAAGACCGCTAGTAATAACAAGTTAAACTGTCGGTGTAACATTTCTTTTTTAGCCAAAATGTAAATAGATAGCACAATGCCAAGCGCAATGTGCATCAAGGTTTCACCAATGACGACCAAATGTGCTAAAATACGTGGGACTAAATTTTGATTAAACGTAACAAATCGTTCAATCATGTCATTCATGCTAGCTTCAATCGTATCCACATGATTTTCCGTCACATCGACATTTCCTAAATAAGATTTGACACTTGTTACAATTTGCTCACTGTAATCCGGAAATTCTTCGACAAAATGACCCATAGCATTACTGACTTGTGGTGCTAAAAAAAAGATAAAGGTCAGCATCAACAGTGAGATGGTGGCATAAACAAGCGTCAGCGATAATGTCCGTTTTTTAATTTTTTTTTCGTAAAATCGCAATAAAAAATTCAACAAATAAGCAAGAGAACAGCCGATGATAAATGGCCATAAAAGAGGCATTAACGTGAATGTTTTCGGACGATCAAATGACTTCCAATAAGTGATCATGATTAAAAGAGCAACCAGTACATACCCTGTTGCCATGTAATAACGCTTGTTCCAAAATCTCCAATTCATAAAAAAACTCCTCTCTTAATAAGAAGAGTTTTTGCATTTTATTGTTGAATTATACAACAATTTATAAAATTAAACCGATCATTTTCTTTTCATCACATCAACATCATCTGCGATGCTATCAAGTAGACCCTTTTCATGATTCCTCATCACCGACGACATGTGATGATTGCAGTCGAAAAATTCGAATCAAGATCGTAACGTTTTTTATGAGCATTATTTTCGCAGAATAAGTTTTCCTTCGACAACATCGACAGTGACCGCCATGTCATGAATAATTTCCCCAGCAATAATGCCATGGGCGACTTTTGTTTCAACATGACGTTGGATAAATCGTTTCAGCGGTCTTGCACCATAGACTGCGTCAAAGCCTTCTTCTGCGATAAAGGCGTGAGCAGCTTCTGTTAAGTTAACAGTAATACGATCATCTTTTAATCGCTTGTTTAACAAGACAATAAATTTGTCAACAATCTGGTAGATAATCTCTGATGATAATGGATTAAAGGTAATGATTTCATCAATGCGGTTTAAAAGTTCAGGTTTAAAGTAATCGCGTAAAATACCTTCGACTTGCTGCTTTGCTTTGTAAAAATCAGTTTCTTCTAACAAAATATGCGAGCCAATATTAGACGTCATGATGATAATCGTATTTTTAAAATCAACCGTTCGACCATGAGAATCAGTGATGCGACCATCGTCAAGAATTTGTAGCAAAATATTAAAAACATCGGGATGTGCTTTTTCAATTTCATCGAGTAACACAATCGAATATGGCTTACGGCGAATGGCTTCGGTGAGTTGACCACCTTCTTCATAACCCACATAACCTGGGGGTGCACCAACCAATCTTGACACTGCATGCTTTTCCATGTATTCACTCATATCGATGCGAACCACATGTTCTTCACTATCAAAGAGAACTGATGCTAAGGCTTTGGCGAGTTCTGTTTTACCCACACCAGTTGGTCCTAAAAATAAGAATGAACCGATCGGTCTATGCGGATCTTTAATGCCAGCTCTTGCACGTATAATGGCATCCCCGACGACGTCAATGGCCATATCTTGACCTGAAACACGCGCACGAATCTCATCTTTTAAGTTCAACAGCTTTTCACGTTCACCTTGAACCAGCTTGGCAACAGGAATCCCTGTCCACTTTGAAATAATGTCAGCAATTTCTTCATCGCGGACATTTTCACGTAAAAGTCGCTGATCTTGATCACCATTTGACTCACTTAATTGTTCCGCATCAGCAATTTGCTTTTCTAATTGAGGAATTTCCCCATATTGTAACGCAGCCGCTAATTCGTAATTCCCACTGCTTTGTGCCTCTTCTAACTGACGCTTGGTCATTTCGAGCGTTGCTTTTAAATCTGCAACACCGTGAATGGCTTGCTTTTCTTGCTCCCATTGCAACATCATCACATTGAGCTCATCTTTTAAATTCGCGAGTTCTATTTGCAAAGCTTCAAGTCGTTTCTTACTATTCTCATCCGTTTCTTTTTTCAAAGCTGCTTCTTCAATTTCCAACTGTGTCACACGACGACCAATGCGATCAAGTTCTTCTGGTAAAGAGTCAATCTCTGTCCGAATGGTCGCACATGCTTCATCGATTAAATCAATGGCTTTATCAGGCAAAAAGCGATCCGTAATATAACGATCTGACAGGGTTGCCGCTGCAACAATGGCAGTGTCTGTGATACTCACACGGTGGTGAACTTCAAAGCGTTCCTTTAATCCTCGAAGAATAGAAATCGTATCTTCAACAGTCGGCTCTGCAATTTGAACTTTTTGAAACCGACGCTCAAGTGCTGGATCTTTTTCAATGTATTCACGATGCTCTTTGAGCGTCGTCGCACCAATACAACGCAATTCGCCACGAGCCAGCAGTGGCTTTAATAAATTCCCTGCATCCATCGCCCCTTCCGTCCGACCTGCACCGACAATGTTGTGAATTTCATCAATGAATAAAATGATTTGACCGTCACTACTTTTAACTTCATTTAACACTGCTTTTAAGCGTTCTTCAAACTCACCTCGATACTTGGCACCTGCAACAAGTGACGCCATGTCTAATTCAAAAATGATCTTCTCTTTTAAACTTTCCGGCACATCACCACGGACAATGCGCCATGCCAAACCTTCTACAATGGCTGTTTTACCCACACCTGGCTCTCCAATAAGCACCGGGTTATTTTTCGTTTTACGAGATAAAATCCGAGTTGCACGGCGAATCTCTTCATCTCGCCCAATGACAGGATCTATTTTACCATGACGAACATCGGCCACAAGGTCTCGACCATATTTTTCTAATACTTCATAAGTAACCTCTGGATGTTGCGTCATCACTTTCGAATTCCCCCTTATCTGTCCAATGATGGCTTTCATTTCTCTTTCTTGCATCCCAAACTTTTTAATAAGCTGCTTCATGTCATAATGCTCTGATCTTAAAAGACTTAAAAAAACATGTTCGACCGACAAATACTGATCTTCCCAGCTTCGCGCATAGTCGTCCCCTTTTAACAACACCCGATTTAAATCGCCAGAAAGATGTGGCTGTCCATGACTCCCACTTACTGAAGGCTTTTTGCTCAACATGTGTGACACATCTTGCTTGATTTCATCCAAAGGAAGGTTCGCTTTTGTTAAAACGCGTGAAATTAAGCCTTCAGCATCTTGCAAAAAAGCGTGTAACAAATGAGGCGTGTCAATTTCTGGATGACCCATGCGCGTGGCAGTCGAACTTGCATCAGCTAAACCTTGTTGCAATTTTTCAGTCATTTTATTGATATTCATTTTGATTCCTCCAGTGTCATTTATTTTAGTTTGTTCATTTCACTGGCTATTATACCACATTATTAGCACTCTGTCAATTAGAGTGCTAATAATGTGGTATCGTGTTAATAGGCATCACTCGAATAGACCCTCACTTTAAGCGTCATCGACTATATCTCACTTACGCTATGCTTGTCTTTTTCCATATTAAAACTCCCAATCGTGTCGTCTGGATCAACCTTTTGTTTTTCCAGTCTCTACTTTATTGGGAGCCTATCCAGCAGCTGTTTCACAGATCGTCTGACACAAGCAAAAACTATTCTCCTAATAGTTTCTTCATCACATCTAACGCATTTTTCTCAAGTCGCGAGACTTGCGCTTGACTAATACCAATTTCTTCGGCAATCTCCATTTGCGTTTTACCAACAAAATAGCGTTCATGAATGATCCGTTGTTCCCGATTATTTAACAGTTTAAACCCTTCCTCCAACATCAAGGAAGTACTCCATTTACTATCATTAATATTATGATCTCGAATTTGATCAACCAGATCAATCGTGTCTCCACCGTCATTGTACACAGGTGTAAAAATGGAGACCGGATCCGTAATGGCTTCAACTGATAATACAACGTCTGTCTTTTCGATCCCCATGGCTTCAGCAATTTCTTCAGTTGTCGGATCTCGCTGCAATTTCGTCGCCAACTGATCCCGCATTTGCAACACTTTATAAGCGGTGTCTCTTACAGATCTTGAGACGCGAAGGGCATGGTTATCTCGTAAATAACGTCTAATTTCTCCGACAATCATGGGGACTGCATAAGTTGAAAACCTAACTTCATGTTTCAAGTCAAAGTGGTCAATGGCTTTAATTAATCCGATACAACCTACTTGAAAAAGGTCATCCAAATTCTCATTGCGGTGACTAAACTTTTTAATCATACTTAAAACAAGACGCAAATTTCCATTGACTAAAACTTCTCTAGCCGATGTATCCCCTGCTTGAAGTTGTTTGAACAGTTCCATCATCTCTTTGTTTTTTAAAACAGTTAATTTTGATGTGTCCACTCCCACAATATCTACCTTATGTTGGCTCATATAACCCCTCCACTCACACTTATTATGAGCAAAGTTAAGAAAGGCTATGCAAAGTTCGAAACCACTGGTAAATTTTTCAACAGTTTCAATTCTCTCATCGCTTTGACAGATAAAGGACAAATCGTACCATTTATCAACTCTATTTCCCGTTTTGAAATGTTAATTGATTCAATGTTCCTTAAATTAACGACCAATGATTTATGACATCTAAAAAAGGCTGTATCGGATGCAGTCTCTTTAATGGACCCTCTGAATTCAAGTTGTTGATCTGACAAATGCAAAATGAGCATGTGGGGCGTCAAAGACGTTTCAAAAAACATAATGTCTTCGTAAGGGATCATTTTAATTTTCCCCCCTACTTTAACTTGATAGAAATGTCGATAGCCTTTTCCTTTATCTCGCTTTAACCTTAACATGCGATCATGTGCCAATTGAATACACTCTCTCATCCGCGTGACCATTTCAGATCGTCGTGTTTTAACAATGAAGTCCATGGCTTCTATTTTATAAGTGAACGTTAAATACATCAACTCAGGCTGGACAGTGACGAAAACAATGACACCATAATCATCACTATGTCTTATTTTAGAAGCGAGTGCAAGACCATTGACTTTTTGTGACAAATTGATATCTAAAAAATAAAGCCCATTTTTAACTTGATGACTTTCCATATAATCTAATATTTCATAGGCGTCTGACGTTGAAAAAACAGTCATGTCCAAATCCTCGATCATGATATAATCCTCAACAATTTTCTTCAATTGTTTCAGTTCCTTCGGGTCATGATCATAGATAAACACAGGTATCACTTTTTATCCTCCTCCTATTTATCAAACATCACATTTTTCTGTTCAAAGCCTTTATTTCCTGCCTTCATGTTTAGAGGTATCTTTACGCAAATAAGCATGAATAAAGCCATCTAGCGCTCCATCCATCACCGCACCAATATTGCCGACTTCATAGCCGGTTCGGTTGTCTTTTACAAGGGAATACGGATGAAACACGTAAGAACGAATTTGACTTCCCCAACCGATTTCTTTGACTTCTCCACGAATTTCTGCCAGCTCTGATGCTTGCTTATCAAGTTCCAACTGATAAAGTTTTGATTTTAGCATTTGAAGCGCTGCTTCTTTGTTTTTAATTTGTGAACGTTGGTTTTGACAAGTTACAACGGTTCCTGTTGGTAAATGGGTGATCCGAACAGCTGAATCAGTGGTGTTAATATGTTGCCCGCCTGCACCACTGGCACGATAAGTATCGACTTTCAATTCTTCATCTTTAATGTCTACTTGAACCTCTCCTTCAAATTCTGGCATCACATCACAGGAACAAAAAGAGGTATGACGACGCCCACCTGAATCAAAAGGTGAAATTCTGACCAATCGGTGCACACCACGCTCTGATTTCAAAAACCCATAAGCATTGTCTCCTTTTACTTTAAATGAAACAGATTTGATCCCCGCTTCATCTCCGGCTTGGTAATCTAATAATTCCACTTTATACCCCTTCATCTGTGCATAACGGGTGTACATCCGATAAAGCATCTCAGCCCAATCTTGAGATTCAGTACCACCCGCTCCTGGATGTAATTCCAAAATCGCATTGTTTGAATCGTGAGGGTCTGACAGTAAAACATCCAGTTCAAAAGTCGCTAAAGCATCATTGGTTTTTCGGACAGCAGTTCCTAAATCTGTGATCAAATCATCATCTTGTTCTTCAAGAATCATCTCTAATTCGATGGCGAGTTCTTCAACTTTCGTTTCAAATGCGTAAAACTGCTCGACTTTCGATTTAATTTGATTCATGGCATTAATGACATCTTGTGCATTTCGTTGATCATCCCAAAAGTCAGATGCTTGCATGAGGTCGTCATAGACTTTGAGTTGTTCTTCTTTGCTTTTAAGATCAAGTGCCGCTTTAAACGTCACCATTTTTTCTGTCATGGCTTTAATCTGTTGCTTAATCTCAAACATTTCCATTCTTTCTTCATCACCATCCATTCTCAAATGCCATGCATACGCCTTTTATTGACCGCAGCACTGCTTATACTTCTTTCCAGATCCACAGGTACAGGCTTCATTGCGACCGACTTTCTCATTCCCACGCTTGATCGGTTGCTTCTTCACTTCTTCTTTCCCGCTTTTAGCCGCAACTGGTTTGGCAACTTGTTGACGCTCTAAGTTTTGACGAATTTCTGCTAAGAAAATATAACGTGTCACATCATCTTCGATGCGTTCAATGAGCTGGTTAAACATTTCAAATCCTTCGTTTTTATACTCTTCTAATGGATTAATTTGTCCGTAAGAACGTAAGTGAATCCCTTGACGCAAGCCATCCATGGCATCAATATGAGCCATCCAATGGGTGTCAACGACGCGTAAAACGATGACTTTCTGAAACTCTTTAAAGCCATCTCCTTCAATCAACTGACGTTTTTCTTCATAGCCTGCTTTAATTTTACCAACAAAGTCATCAATGAGTTGCGCTTCGCTTCGATTTTCTACCTCTTTAAGCGTGAGTGGGATTTTACCAAAGAGCTTGCCATTGGCTACTTTCACAAGTCCTTCGTAATCATAACCTGCATTTTCTTTATCATCAGGTCGTGGACCATGCGCATGAACCAGACGTGAAATGGCACTTTCAATCATTCCAAAAATAGAAGCTGTCAAATCGTCTGACCTTAGTACATCTTCACGTTGACCATACATTTCTTCACGTTGACGACGAATGACATCATCATATTCCAACAAGTTTTTACGGGTATCATAGTTATTGCCTTCAACGCGTTTTTGTGCTGATTCGACAACCCGCGTTAATGCTTTAGATTCAAGCGGATCTGCATCATCCATCATCCTTTGCATCATCGCAGCACGATCTCCACCAAAACGTCGCATCAATTCATCTTCAAATGACATGTAAAAACGGGTATACCCTGGATCCCCTTGGCGACCTGAACGCCCACGTAGCTGATTATCAATCCGACGAGATTCATGACGTTCTGTCCCGATGACGGCAAGTCCACCTAATGCTTTCACTTCATCATCAATTTTAATATCCGTTCCCCGTCCTGCCATGTTGGTCGCAATGGTGACAGCGCCTTTTTTACCTGCTTCTGCGATAATGCCTGCTTCATTGGCATGATTCTTTGCGTTTAAAACATTATGTTTAATGCCTTTTTGTCGCAACAGTTGTGATACAAGCTCTGACGTTTCAACAGAAACTGTTCCGAGTAGAATGGGCTGTCCTTTTTGATGTAAATTCGCCACTTCACCAGCAACAGCTGTAAACTTGGCTTTCATGTTTTTATACATGAAATCAGGTGCATCATGTCGAGCAATCGGTAAATTGGTCGGCACTTCAACGACCAACATGTTGTAAATGTTGCGAAACTCTTCTTCTTCTGTTTTCGCCGTCCCTGTCATCCCTGACAGTTTGTTGTATAGGCGGAATAAATTTTGGAACGTAATGGTCGCCAATGTCGATGTTTCTTTTTTAATTTCAACAGCTTCTTTCGCTTGAATCGCTTGATGTAACCCTTCTGAATAAGCACGACCTGGCATTTTACGTCCCGTAAATTGATCAACGATTACAATTTCGCCTTCTTCAACCACATAATCCACATCAAGTCCCATGATATAATTGGCACGTAATGCATTATTGACATGATGAAGGAGTGCTGCGTTAGACAGGTCGTAAAGATTGTCCACTTTTAAGAAAGATTCTGCACGGTTCATGCCCGCTTCCGTTAGCTGAATGTTCTTCGTTTTAACGTCGATTTCATAATCTTCTTCTTCTGTTAACCCTTTTACGAGACGGTCTGCTTGAATGTATTGATTCGCTGTATTTTTCTTACCACCTGAAATAATGAGTGGCGTACGGGCTTCATCAATAAGAATGGAATCGACTTCATCAATAATGGCATAGTTTAAACCACGTTGTACCATTTTGTCGACATACATCACCATATGGTCACGTAAATAATCAAATCCCACTTCATTATTGGTTGAATACGTAATGTCACACCCGTAAGCAGCTCGTTTTTCATCAGGCGAAATTTGTGCGAGATTTAAACCGACCGTTAACCCAAGCCAATTAAATAACGCACCCATCTCCTGCGCATCACGACTAGCCAAGTATTCATTAACCGTAATAATGTGAACCCCTTTACCACTTAAACCATTTAAATAAGCAGGCATCGTTGACGTTAACGTCTTACCTTCTCCTGTTTTCATCTCTGAAATATTCCCACCATGCAAACAGATACCACCGAGTATTTGTACCCGATACGGCGTCATGCCTAAAATACGCGTTGACGCTTCACGAACGACCGCAAAAGCTTCTGGTAACAATTCATCCAGCGTCGCACCTTTTGCTAATCTATCACGAAATTCAGGTGTTTTGCCTTGCAATTGTTCATCTGTTAAACCTTTCATCTGTCCTTCAAGCGCCAGTACTTTATCTGCCAGTACTTCCGCAGCTTTCAATCGCTTTGCACCCGGATCAAATGCCTTTTTCAATGCTTTCATCATTTTTCATCACCAAATTTCAAAAATTAAAATCAATCGTGTTATATCATACCACTTTTCTGCCACTTTGTACAGAGATGGTCAATCTACTGACCCTAATTTTAAGCATTTTTATCAATTATTTATGAACATTTCATCTTCTTAGCTCTTTTTGATTGCACAACCCCCTTATTTTTGGTATCATTAAAAGTGGAAACGAGCGTGTAACCCCGACAAGCATTTTGAAGTCCGACTTATCACGAAGTGATCAGTACAGGACGAGAAATGACCTCGAGGGGTTGCGAATTGAAACTGGATATCATTAAAAGTGTAAGCGAGCGTGTTAACCCCGACAAGCATTTTGAATTGGAGTTGAATCAAATGAAATTAGGATTTATTGGGACAGGTGTGATGGGACAAGCCATGGCACATCATTTACAGGTCGCTGGCCATCAGTTATTTGTTTACAACCGGACAAAAGACAAAGCACAGTCTTTAATTGAAAGCGGCGCCACATGGTGTGACGATGTTAAAACAGTCGCCCAGCACGCTGATCTTATTTTTACCATGATCGGTATGCCATCAGATGTGGCATCTGTTTACTTGTCTGAAGAAGGGTTGATCAACCAGTCAAAGCCAGGTACCATTTTGGTCGATATGACAACGTCACAACCAGAACTTGCTAAAAAGATTTACGATCTTGGCATCAAAAAAGACATTTATTGTGTCGACGCACCTGTCACAGGTGGTGATGTCGGCGCTCAAAATGCCACATTGACCCTTTTTCTTGGGGGTGATGAAGCCATCTGTCACACACTCATGCCCTATTTTAAATTAATGGGTCGACACATCACCTATTTAGGCCCTGCTGGTAGCGGTCAACATGGTAAAATGACCAATCAAATTGCCATTTCAGGGGCTGTCATTGGCATGGTTGAATCGCTCGCTTATGCCAAAGCAGCAGGGATTGATCTCGCTACTCTTCAAGAAGCTATTTCAACAGGGTCTGGTGGAAGCTGGCAAATGTCTAACATGGCACCACGGGCCATTGCCGGCGACTTTGATCCAGGTTTTTATATCAAACATTTCATTAAAGATATGAAAATTGCTGTTGATGAAGCCAAAGCAAGTGGCATCCAGCTCCCAGGGTTGGAACTCACTTTAAGTCAATATGAAAAGTTAGCCGATCTTGGACTTGAAAACTTAGGCACCCAAGGACTTTATAAGCTATACGATGATTGACGAAAAAAATCCTGTTGCATTTATACGCAAACAGGATTTTTTCGTCAATTTATTTAGCAAGCATTTTTTTCAAGTCTTTTAGACTCACTTTTTCGCTCGTATGAGAAATACCGTTCAGGTATAGCCTAGCTGAGATAATCAATGCCAACACCGAAAAAGCAGCCATTAAGCATAAGACAATGATCACTTCGATCATATTAGAGTAACCCATTAAAAAGCGTTGAACAATCACATACGGAGACATGAAAGGGACATAAACTAAAATGTTCATCATCCAACTGTCCAAATCAATAAACATGATTAAAAAGAAAGGAATCATCGTGGCATACATAACAGGTTGCAACGTGGACGTTAAAGACTCCGAACTGTTCGCAACAGCACCTGCTGCCGCAAAGAAGAAGATAAAACAGAAGTAGCCTAGAAACAAAACAGCAAGTGTTAAAATGATCACTTCTATTGGGATAAATTCACCGACGGTTGTCGCCAATGTGCCCAATTCCACAAAACCAAGTAAATCTGCTGCTACCATGCCTAGCAGAATGGTCACAATCGGGACCAAGACGCCAAGTAAAGTTGATAAAACTTTTGACAACATCGTCATCGTTGGATGAACTTTACCGAGCATCACTTCCATGACACGACTTGTTTTTTCCGATGCGACACTGTTAGCAACCATGGAACCTGACATGAGAACAAGCATGTAAATACCAAATGGTAACACCGTATTGATCAAGTCGCTAGCAATCGCGTTTTCCACGTCTAAATCTTCAAGTTCTTCAACGTGCACCGTGATCGGTGTTGTGAGTTCTGCCACTGCTGAAACAGGTAACGCATACCCTGCTGCAATTGATTCCACATGCTGGCTTGTTAACAATTGCGTCAACAACACTTCCACTTCACTGCCTGGCATGAAATGTGCAGAGACAACAGTTAGCTCAGGTCTCTCTTCACCTGAAATGATAAATATTTCATCCAATTCTCCCGCTTCTAGTAAAGCACGTGCTGCTGCTTCATCTAAAAATTGAATATGCCGATCGGTGATCCCTTCAAATTGCTGTTCATCTGCAATAAATGTCGTCGATGCTTGTACAATGGCAATCTCACCATAAAGATGCTCATTATTGCCACCGAAATGATTAATGGCAAAGAAAATACCGATGGTGGCAGCAAAATAAATACCGATCCAAATCAATGCCTTTTTCGAAAAATGCTCTTTTGCATAAAAACAAAATGTGATCCAAAATTTTCTCATGTTACCCAATCCTTTCAACAAAGATGTCTTGCATCGTCGGTGGTGCCACATTGAATTCAGCGGGCACAATGCCTATATCTCCCAGTTTTTTTAAAATATCCATCGCAGTGTAGCTATCTTCTGTTTGAACTTTGACCGTATTTTTGGTCACTTCGAACAAAAGATTGAGCTGTTTAAGTCCACTTATCAGCTCATCACTGGCACTCATGATTAAATTTTTAAACCCATAAGCGTTTTTGATTCCTGTAATCGTACCACTCACCTCAGCAACACCTTGTTTGAGCAAAACCAATTCGTCACATAACGCTTCTACGATCATCATTTGATGTGAAGAAAAAATAATCGTTTTTCCTTTTGCTGCTTCATCTTTAATGATGTCAATAAAGATTTGGACATTGACAGGGTCAAGTCCTGTAAAAGGCTCATCTAAAATAATCAGCTGTGGATCATGCAACAACGTCGCAATCAATTGAATTTTCTGTTGATTACCTTTGGATAAAGCAGACACAATCTTGTTTTTGTATTCGGGCACTTCCATACGATTGAGCCAATCATCAATGGCGTGCTCAATCTCTTTTTTGTTCATGCCTTCTAACTGTCCAAAATAAACAAGTTGTTCATAAACGCTTTTTTTCACGAATAATCCGCGTTCTTCAGGTAAATACCCAATCGACACCTTCTTGGGCTGAAGCACTTCACCCTCCCATTCCATCTGACCTGACGTGGGCTCAACCAAACCTAAAATCTGTTTAATCGTTGTCGACTTTCCTGCACCATTGCGTCCTAAAAGTCCAAATACTGTTCCTTTTTTCACTTCAAACGACAAATCATCAACTGCTGTGTGCGAGCCAAACTGTTTCGTTAAATGACTTATTTTTAAACTCATGGAATCACTCCTTACCTATTTGATCTTTACATTATACTCCATTTATTACCAAAATACTAGTGCATATTTGCACAAATATGAAAATGACATGGGATATTGGGACGTGTAAAATGGCCGTAAGCAATAAAAAACGGTGAAAAAAAGAAAGAAAGTATTGACATCCCCAACACACTAGGTCTATAATGTAGGGAATCTTTTTTACAGCAGCTGTTTTTGGACTTGCAAAATGGGCTGCTGTAAAAAAGTTAAAACTGGGGTTTGGGCTGGTGCAGTATTTCTTGATGCTGTCCTTGTAGGATGGTTACGTTAATATAAAATATGTCAGGGAAAGGATGTTTTATTATGAAAAGTTTTAAAGATTTGATTAATTCTTCAAAAAAGCATATTGCTTTGGTTTTAGCTGTTGCTCTTACCATAGGGGGGATTCCATTTGAGGTGTCTGCACATGATCAAGGTTATAATCAGTATGATATAAAAGATATTGAATATTACTTAGATCAAGACATTTCTTTTGTTTCAGAATATGCATTTTTAGAATTAAAAGAGGATTACGACAAAGTTATTTTAGAAAAAATTCAATTAGATGAATATACTACTTTGATTCGTTATGAATATGAAAATGAAGCAATAGAGGGAAATTCTATTCTTGTATTTAAAAAAGTAGCTATTTCGACTTGGGTTGCTTTTAAAAATCCAGAGGTAACCAGACGTTTAGGAACTGTAGTCAGCTCTTCAAAAATGGGACTAATGAATGCTAAACGTACAAGTATTGTTAGGACCGCAATAAGAAATCAATTATTCGGTTCGGAAGCTGCTTTAGGACAACGAATAGCTAATGAGTTAGTTAGGCAGACTGGTATGCGTCAAGGAGATGCTGATGCTATCGGACTTGGCGTGAGACAATTAGTGAGATGGCGGTAAGAAACATGAAAGATATTGAAAATGATTTTGGTGATTTATTCTACCACAATGGTGATGCATCATTAATCCTTGACGCAGTGCGTGATATGGCTGAACATTTAGGGCATTCTTTAGAAAACCCTATATCTTTAAGTTTGGTGTGTTTAAATCTAGCTATTCCTGCTAAAATTGCCGATGATATTTCTGTAGAGATTTTTAGAGAGTTTAATAAGCAAAACGAACAGATTGACTACGATACAATGAAAAAAATTATAATCAGATTTTTACCAGAAGCTAAAAAATTTTCTGAGATAAGTATCAAAGCTTTTCTCAAAGGCGTAGCTAAATCAAAATATCCAGATATTGAACCATTTATATGACGGACAACATTGTGATGTAGTATCATAAAAGTTGACACTAATAGAAGGAAATGCTTTATAATAAAAGCAAGAAATCTGGAGGTAAAGATTGATGAAAAGTTACGATCATGAATTTAAGATACAAGCGGTGGCTTTGTCTGAATCAATTGGGTCAACAAAACTAAACATTCCCCATTTGTAGAAGAAAAATATCCTCATCAATTTGAATTTTCTCTTTTTAATCCTTTTGAATACTTCAATCAAAAAACTTAAAATCTGATGATAACCTAGATATTTTCATGATTTTGCTGTATAATAAATATATAATAGTTGCACAATAGATGTACAATAGATTTATAAAGGAGTGGTTTTCATGACACAAGTAAGTATGAGAGTGGATGAAGATATTAAAGTTCAAGCTGAAGCATTATTTAATGATATAGGATTAACCATGACGACAGCATTTAATTTGTTTTTGCGAGCTGCGATAAGGGAACAAAAGATTCCATTTGAATTAAGTCGCAACACAAATGCGGGGGCAATGGCAACCGTTGATGAACTTCAAGCAATAAAAGAATTTGAAGACAACTACGAAGAAAACTCAAAATTTGTTAATGTAGATGATTTAAAGAAAAGAATAAACATGATGCTTGAAGGTGTGTAGAATGCTAGATTATGAGATCACACAAAAAGCTGATGAAGATATTTTTTCGGCTATATCGTATATCAAAAATGAGCTTTTCAATGTCGATGCAGCTAGGAATTTGTATGTTGAAATTTTCAAAATCATTGAGGATTTAACTGTTTTTCCAGATGCACATACGATTATTTCACGTTAAAAACATGTATATCATCGTGCGATAAAGAAAGTTTTGACATGATTAACATGTTGATATTTTTAGTATATTAGGTTATAATATCGAGATAGCACTGATTCCCATTAATTATTTAGACATCAGTAGTGGCGTTATATTAACTTAAGCGATAATCGGGACACTTACAGCAGCAGCAATTAAACTGGAGTTGATTGGATGAAAGGATTGCAATTAGGGATGAAGAAATCTACCTATTGGGGTTATTCTTTAAATGCTTATCTTAAGCTTTCACTGAAAATTGGTATTTTTTTCGGTTTAATCTTAAGTTTTTTACCTAGTAAAGAGATGCCATTAACAAGTATAGAATTTTGGATTTATTCTTCAATTCTATTTTTGATGATTTTTTTAGTTTTTAATTTCATTCTTTTTATTCGACAAAGGATGATAAAAAATAATAAAATATTGGAAATATTAAAAATGTTTGGAATTGAAGAAGAATCATCACAGGAAAATTGACGCTAAACGGCATGTTATCATTCATTTGTGAGATAGCTTCAGATAATCCCTATTTGTAGGAGTGATGTGAATGGAAGAAGAGAATTTTAAAAATAAGAATTTAGAAAACAGTCAAATAGTTACAGGATCGATTATCATGATTTCAGCAGTAATGATGATGGTTGTTGCTTGGTTGATAGGTACTTCTATTGGTGAAGTCATTGGCGAAGGCATAAATTTCATTACAGGAAGGTAATCTAAATGAAGAGATGGCGGTAAGAAACATGAAAGACATTGAAAATGATTTTGGTAAGATAGAGGAATCTAATATGCTAGAGCAGGACACCATATTAACAACAAAAAATATTTTTAATATGATCAGTATCGTAAAATTCATTCTTATGTTAATGTTTGTTGTTTTTACGATGGGAGGAATTGGCTGGTTTATCGGTCAAGCTATGTTTAAGTAAGACTAATCTAATAAAATGTAACGTCATAAATGAAAGTATAACAATGATTTTAAGTAAGAAAAGGAAACATAGAAACACATTGTTTCCTTTTTTTATAGATCTTATCGCAAAATTTATTTAATCATCGGAAATGTTGTCAATGTTTATTAGATTGGATGGGTGAAACTACATGAAAAAAAAGAATCTACCAAAAAACGCTATTCCGAATGCTCAAACGATAAATCCGTTAGTCTTATTTCTTATTATTTTGGCATTGCTCTCGGTTGTTTATTCGCCCGGAGATTAGGAATGGATTTGGATTTTGGAAGGCTAATTGTAGCTATTTTTGATTTTTCAAACTAATCACTGATATAAGTCGGATTTATAACTTAGTTATAAATTAATGTTACGCTATGGGGAATTATCAACAGTATTCACTTTAAAGAAAATAGGTGAACTATCCCCGCAAGTATATGAGGTGATAATTTCAGAAGAAATGGTGAATGTAGAGGACATTATTACAACTGCAGCTGTAACAGGCTTATGGATTGCTACATCTGTAGTGTAGGGGCTTCCATTGGAAATGTATTGGTGGTGAGTGACTTGAATGATGAAGCGTTTGTTGAAAAGAATTCAACTAATAAAAAAGATGCACTTTTACTCTTATTAGTTTGGTTTGGTACCGTTATAACAGGTATCTCCGTAGGAATGATATTTGTCTAGCCAAGTCTCCAACTAGGAGTGGTTTTATGATGAAATTTTGTTCCGAAATAAAACATTGTACTTACTGATATTGTCAAATTGGGAGATAAAGTGAAAACCCAATCTTTAAATTCCCTTCAATCAGCCTCGTTTATTGAACGTTTTACCTAACTGTTCTTATAGCAGTTTTTTGTTTTTTATGGTAAAATATGGATAGACTATCCAGAATGGAGATTTGCGATGAAATTTAATTCTATATTTAAAACAATATTTTATGGACTATGTCTCGGTATTAGCCTTTTACCACCTGGATTTAGTGTTGCAACGATGGCAATGATTTTAGGGATTTATGAAGAGCTTATCGGTTTGTTAAATGATTTATTTAGCACCAAGATGAAGCAAACATTAAAGCCACTTGTTAGTCTTGGTGTTGGTGCTGTCTTTGCGATAGCTGTTTTTGCTTGGTTAATCCGCAGATCTATGATGCGCTTTCCTTATCAAACGAGATTCTTCTTTATTGGGCTAATCGTTGCAACTGTTCCTTTAATTTATAAACAAGCTGATGTTAAAACAAATTTTAGGCTTAAACATGGCATCTCCTTAATCATAGCCTTTGTTATCACTGCATCTTTTATCTTCGGTGGAAATGTAGCATTGGTAGACTTAGGTGGAGATATGACTATTTTAAAAATAATCTATCTGATGTTTGCTGGTGCCCTGGTTAGTTCTTCGATGATTTTACCAGGATTAAGCGGTGCTTTAATGTTGATCCTAATAGGCGCTTATGAATTCTTATTAGCTAGTATTTCTTCATTAGATGTCGTTGTCCTCAGCAGTGTTGCATTAGGTGGGATAATAGGTCTTGTCATTTGTGGGAGATTAATTAAACATTTGATTGAAAATAATGAAACGACCTTATATGCGACGAGTATGGGACTTGTGTTAGGGTCGATTCCAGTGATGTTGAGTCATGGCATACCAACTGAAGGCTTTGATACTTTAACATCGTTAATAACGGCAATCATAGGTTTTGTAATTGTAACAGTTTTAAATTTAAAAAAGGCTTAACGAAATCTCATTTCCAAAAGTCCAAAAGTGACAGTAAGCAGGAAATGAGATTTTTAATTTTTTAACTTTTCAAAAGCTTTATTCTCGCGTAAGCTGGTTAGCACAAGAAACGATCGGAAGTCGATGGTTTTGACGTCCAATAACAAATTTTGCAATAACTTGTCGTAATTTGTCGATTGATAAGCGACTGCTGTCCTTTTAAGACAAATTAAGATAAAATTCTATCTTGAAACTTGAAAAATAAACACCAGCATGCTATAATGACTATGTTATCAGCGTACAGATGTTAACCACAATAACTAGCATGATCACGAAATAGAATAGTAGGTGTGGTGATCTGCGGATGATAATAAAAGCGCTTTCTTTTTTATCTGAGCTAACGCTTGATCAAAAATGTTTTATTTTTTAGTTAAGCGTTCACCGAGATGACTCATTATCATGACCGTTTGGCAGTCATTTTATTTCATCGCCCAGTGGGTGGTGATGTACGAGATGCATTTACTTCTGTTGACATTTATGAATCATGCAAGGTTAAAGATATCAATTTTAGCGCATCAAAAATTAAGGAGGCGTTTATATATGTTCGCATTCAATCATGCCGTTTATTTCGTGGCTTGGGCAGGTCATGCTGCTTCAAATTGGTTGACTGGAAGAGCGATGGGAGCTGTCTTCCAGCTGATGCCCAATAGATGGCAATAGGAACAACAGATTTCTCAAAAACATTTAAGATACTCAGTTACGCCAAAAAGATGACTGAAGTATTTTAACGTTTTTTAAAATATGAGGTACTGGTGGTGAATGAAAAATGTTATTTCACGGTTTTTTCAGTTGGATTCAAATGGCTGGTAATGGTTTATCGCTACCAGTTCGTGTCATCCTAAGTTTCATTGCGTAGGTCATGTTTTTTAAAAATAAAGTTTTGAAAAAACAAATCAAAAGGGCGTGAAAAAATGTTATTTAACAATAATATGGTTGTCAACATTAGACAAATCATCACACTGGGTTCATTGCTTGAAGGCATGCAATTCATTGGACCAATGGCTATTGCACAAGCAATTCTTTCCGGATCTGGCTTTTTTGTTTGGTAAGATTTGCACCATCTAAACTTTAACTCTTTATCCAAGGAGGTGTTTCTCATATGATTATGGACCTCATTTTAACTGTAATTACGATTTTCATCATTCCATTACGTGGGATCTTGGAGGCTTGGACGAGTTAGTTAATCAATAAAATGTTTCTAATTCCGCTCTTGGAATGATACACTTAAACCATTAAGAGGAAGATGTTTCTCAATATCATGAAGGGATTCCATTCTAACCGTTGTCAGTTACTTTTATCATTTCATGGCGTGGAATCGGAATCATGGAAATGTTAATCAAAATTCAAATTGGGGAGGTGTTTCTAACATGATAATTGAGGTGTTTCTAACCGTCATTACAATCTTTACCATTCCATTACGTGGGATCTTAGAGGCTTGGACAAGCTAATCAATGAACTTTTATCATTCAAATAATTAAGAAAGCCTTTAAAAAAGAAAGGAGTGAAGTATCATGAATTTCGTTGGAAATCTTGGTTGGGCTGCACTAGAATTAGTTGTAGCCGGTGCTTTGGCTGTGGACTTTGTCGTTAGAGAATTCATGATGATGATTACAAATGGCATCGCTCTGTTCATATAATTGATCATCATAAACGAGATTTTGAATAACCATTATTAAGATTAAATATGAAAGGCGGTAGTTCCCATGATAATTAAGAACATCGCAATCTCATCAGCACTTCTTATGCAAACGCTGATTCCAACAACGGTTGTGCCAAGTGAAGCTGTACAAACAACTGTACCAGAAAATGTACAAGTTGACGCTTTATCGGAAGAGCGACAACCAGGTATGCAAGATCGTCCCGGATGGTGCATCACGTGGCATCCATATCAGATGCCACCTAATGGACCTTGTGGTGGTGTTGCAACCGACCCAGAAACAGGTATTCCAACTCGTCCTGGCTGGTGTATTGGCTGGCACCCAACATCTATTATGCCACCCAATAGTTTTTGTAATGGTGTAGGCGTCCCCCCTCCTGGTATCGTTTTCCCAACTGAACCTGAAACAACTGTTCCAGTGACGACTGCTCCGACTGAGCCAACAACAATTGAACCGACTGAACCGACGACTGTTGAGCCCACCGAACCAACAACAATTGAACCGACCGAACCAACGACTGTTGAGCCCACTGAACCAACAACATTACAACCACCCATTATCGAAATTGATGTAGAACGCCTTGAAGAAAACCCAAGTTTCTTTTCTTTCTTAGGTGATTTAGTCCGAATCGGTCGTTCATCAGCAGAAGATCCTTTTGTCAATGTTAATGCAACTTCCACGCCAATGCTTGACGTCACACCCGTTGCAGAATCTTCAGAATTTCGCACTTTCTTAGATGACTCGATCGCTGCCAATCAATCAGTGTCTCTAGATGGATCAACCGTTCAAATTGGAGAGACACTTCGCTACCAAGTCACGATTAGAAATCCAAATGACGTCCCACTTGCATCACATTTGGTTGTAAGCCAACTGGATTTAGATTTGGTAACGTTTATTCCAGGAAGTGTCAGCATCAATAATGAAATCGTTACACCTTCTAGCTACACCTTAGACCCAGCTACTGGACACTTATCCATTTATTTCTCAGAATTAGCAGAAAATGCCGCTTATGTCATTAATTTTGATGTCATTGTACAAGATGAAGATGGCGAAGAAATTTTCAAAATTTCTAGCTTATATGGTCCAATAGACGAAGAAGGAAACCGTGCATTCTATGGGTCAGTCCATACCACTGTGTTTATTGATCGCGAAGCAACACCAGGTCCAGATACTGACACTGATCATAGTGATGACACTGACAACAGTCATAACACTGATAACAGCGACGACACTGACAACAGTCATAACACTGATAACAGCGACGACACTGACAACAGTGATGACACTGACAACAGTGATGACACTGACAACAGTGATGACACTGACAACAGCGATAACACTGACAACAGCGATGACACTG
>JGI24700J35501_10930816_pt1 | contig 25448 bp, 22 predicted proteins | sample TergutTh196P1_FD_35501 | JGI IMG/M metagenome (IMG submission 35501)
GGGGGGGGGGGGTTCGAGGGTTTTCTCGTTCAATAAAAATGCGTGTTGGGGGATTGTTTTTGTCTGTTTCGCACAACGTTTCTATTTGTTGAATTGTGATTACTTTGAATAATGTGCATAGATAGTGGATTTGCTCGGAGTTTTTTGGTGTATTTTCACGAACTTTTTGGGAGAGTGCGAAAGTGGATTTTTGTGGGTGTTTTATGTTTTGTTGATGGTTTATTTGTGTCTTTTTTGTGTTTTTTTCCATGGGCTCTTAAAATATTTCGCTCCATTTTTTAAAAGAATCACACATATATTTTGCCACATCCATTTCGTACACTTGGTTTAACAAGCCTTTTGCGATAATATCGCCTGCATTGCCACTAGCTTGTATTTTGCCGTCTTTCATTACCAAAAGCTGCTCGCTTAGCTGTATTGCAAGATTAATATCGTGTAGCACGCCCACAACAATACGATTTTCTTGCTTTGCCCATTTTTTTAGATATTCTATAATTTCGATCTGACATTTTAGGTCAAGATGGTTTGTGGGCTCGTCAAGCAAAATTATTTTTGGTTCCTGTGCTAAAGCTCTAGCCAAAAACACCCGCTGCAACTGGCCACCGGATAGCTGTGTTATATTCCTGTCTTTTTCTGTTAACAAGTTCACGGCAGCAAGTGATTCTGCAACTATTTCTTTGTCCTGTTTGGTAGGGTTCGATGATATACGCCCTCTAATATGCAGATACCTACCCATCATAACAGTATCAAACACACTGTATGCAAAATAAATGCTAGGCTGTTGGCTTAACATTGCTATATTTAGCGAAATTTCGCGCCGCTTCATTTTGCTGAACGGCTTGCCCAACACTTCGATTCCACCTTTGTGCGGCAAAATGTTTGCTATTGTCTTTAGCAAAGTAGTTTTGCCGCAACCGTTTGGACCGACGATGGCTAGGTTGCCCTCAACATTGAACGATATATTTTTGATTACATCTACCCCATTATACCCTGCGGATATATTATTTAGTGTCAGCATGGTTACCTTTTCCAATCTTGTTTCTAGTTTATTGTAGCAATTCCGCTTAGCTTTTGTATAACTATGTCATAATATTCCGGCATATGCGGCAGATGGCAATCTGTACAATCTTTTATATTGTTTTGGTATTCAAATGTGCCACCGCATTTGTCGCCCAAAGAATATAGCGGGCAGTAGCAAAACAGGCAATTAAATTCGTTTCCGTCAGGCAACTTATGGCATGGGAAATATTCGCATTTTTTGTTACTAAAAAATTTATAACTGTTCTCCATATAAAACCTCTATTTACGCACGGTGTGTGGTATTTCTTCTATTTCGGCAATGGCGTTTAGTTTAAATGCTGTAGCAATCGTGGATTGAAAAGACGTTTGCTATAGCATAAGTGTCCTTAACAGTCTTTTCTCCAAAATAAAACCCTACGGGATATTTGAAAATAGGGCCATCCGATACAAAAGTATGATATTCACCATTTTCGCCACAAATATCCGCCCCGCCTGCCGCAATTTGTTCTGCAACCTCTTTTGTTAGTTTCAGCCCAAGAAAATTATCTGACAGATATTTTGTGTCTATAATGGAAATGTTAGCGACAAAGCCGCTATCTATAACTTCATTAACAATATCGCTCCTTGCCTCGCCCCAAAGAGGGAACAATGGCTTTATTCCTACATTTTCGCAACGTTCACTACACCATTTCAAATGCCCTTCGATATCAATATCGCCAAAAACACAGGCTTCTGCTCCTGCTTCTTTTGCACGCAATAACGCTTTTTCAAAATTGTGCACGTATTCTTTGCCGCTTGTTTCTATTAGCCAAAGCGGGATGTCAAGTGCTTTTGATACGTTTTCCAGCATTTTTTCCGATAAACCGTGAAAATGGGAGCGGCCCGCATCTGTGTTAAAGGTGGTTATTAAAGCGATTGGCTCGTGTCCCTGTTTGATGGCTCTGTAAACCGATAATGCACTTTCTTTTCCACCGCTGTATGATGCCGCAAACTTCATTTTTTACTCTCCTTCTAATATTGTATAAATTAGCCCCATATTAAGCGATTTGCGTACAAGGGCAGCTATGTGGTCAAACTGAGCAGTGTAGTCTGTGTCTGTAACAAAACTGTTGCTATCGCCAAATAAACCGTCTTCTTGCGGTAAATCTATTTCTGTATGAGAAATCACACCTGCAACAGGTAACTTTGTTATATCTTCAACGATTTTAACACCATCATAAAACAAGGCAGGGTCGCCTCTAAAGCGGTTTATAACAGTCGCTTTTACATATTCTCGCTCCCAATCTTTCATAAGGTTGATTGTGCCGTACAGTGAGGCAAAGACACCTCCACGGTCAATATCCGATACTAGCAAAACAGGGGATTTCGCCCGCCTTGCCATACCCATATTAACCATGTCATTGTGGTTTAGGTTCAATTCCACCGGGCTTCCGGCACCTTCTATCACTATTATATCGTGCTGTTCGCAAAGGCGTTCATAGGCCGCCATAATCGTGCTTGCATCCACGATTTTTCCTGTGCGTGATGGCGGCTTTATCACAAAAGGGTTCATGTCTTTTGTTGGTTTTGTTCCTGCTGCAAGAGCTTGTAAATATTGTGATACAGCAATTTCGTCACCAGCTTCTGTTAAGGTGGTGTTTGTGGTTAAATTTAACGCCTTGAAAGGCGAAACACTGTAACCGTCCTGTCTAAAAATTCTGCACAATGCCAATGTTAATATAGTTTTGCCCACACCGGATGCTGTGCCTTGTATCATTATAGCTTTAGCCATATTATCTCCTTATTTTCGCCTGCTAAAATATATGCAAGCAAAAAACGGTGCGCCTATTATCGCTGTTACTGCACCCACGGGAAGCTCCACGGGGGCTGTTACCGTTCTTGCGACAAGGTCTGCAATCACCATAAATGTACCGCCCACCACAGCCGACATGGGAATAACAATGCGGTGAGCCGAGCCAAAGACTTTACGCACAACATGCGGTGCTACCAAATCTACAAACCCAATCACCCCTACAAATGCTATGGTTCCCCCCGTTAGGGCAGCCGCCACTACAAGCAATAGTAATTTTACTCGTTTAATGTTTACCCCTATTGTTTGTGCCTGCTCTTCGCCAAACGTCATAACGTCTAGCTCCCATCTAAACCAAGCAACAAACAAAACACCAACAAACACAACAGGTGCTAATATATGAACAGTATTCCATCCTAGCATAGAAAAACTACCCATTTGCCAAAACACCATACGCTCAGTACCCTCGCGAAACAAAGCAAACATGAGTGTTGTAATAGCGTTAATAAACAAGGCAAACACTATACCGGTAAGTATTATGGTGTGGTTTTCCATGTGAGTATCAAACCGCCGAGCGATTGCCATAACAATAAATATCGTAGCAAACCCAAATGTAAACCCCAGTATAGGCAATGTAAGCATTGGTAAAAAAGGCAAGCTAACCCCCAAAAAAATCACCAAAGCTGCCCCAAGCGAAGCCCCCGACGATACACCCAAAGTGTACGACGAAGCCAAGGGGTTGCGCAATATGCTCTGCATAACTGCACCACTTACCGATAAAGCTGCCCCTGCAAAAAAAGCCATCAATGTGCGGGGCAACCGCAAACTTGATATAATGCCAACATGAGCAACAGGGATGTGTTCGGGAATAGCGGTCCCGAACACATTGTGCAAAATTATGTATATAACACTGCTTGGCGGTATATTAACACTGCCTATGGCAATTCCTGCAATAATTGCAATAACGCTTACACAGACCGTGGTGATTATCTTAATTTTCATTGGAAATAGCTTGGGAAAACAGTTTGCCCGATTTGCCAAAGGGCTGTAACAATATTGTGGTTTGCACGGCTGCTTGTAGCTGTGTCAATTTGGAACACATCGCCATTCTGCACTGCTGTTATTACACCAAACCCCGGCCTTTCGGTAATATCCGCTATTGGGTCTTCCAAAAAGTCCGCAGAAGTAAGGATTACATCGGGGTTGGCTTCTAAAACTGCCTCGCCTGTAACGGAAGCCCATCCATCTTGGTCAGCAAAAATGTTTATAGCACCTACAAGCTCTATCATTTCGTGCAAGAATGTTCCGGTGCCAAAGGTGATCATAGGAGCTACTTCAAAATATACTGTGCGGGGTTCTGTGATTGTTTCAGCAATTTGCCTTATTTCTTCTATCTCCGATTGCATATTGGCAACTATAGTTTCGCCTGCATCTGTGGCATCCACCACTGCTGCCATAAACTGTATGTCTTCTATTATAGCCGCAATGCTTGTGCTGGTCGGCATAAAAATAACGCTAATACCCATTTCTGAAACAGGAGCTAGGGGGTCGTCCTCACCGCCCATCCTTGCCATGCCTGTTACAAAAATAACATCCGGCATTAAATTTATCACATATTCCGCATCAAGCCCAACTATGCTAAGCGCTGTTGAAATGCCCGGGGGCAACCCTTCAACATCTGCCGAGAACATGTCCACAGCAACAATATTGTCGGCAAGACCCAATGCAACAAGAATCTCTGTGTTAGAAGGCCCTATAGACAGTATTGTGTTAATTTCGTACGGTAATGTTATGGGGTAGCCTTCTCTGTCTGTTGTGGGACGTGTTGGTTCTATTGATTCTGCTGGTTCTACTGGTTCCGGTGTTTCTTGTACTGCCGGTTGCAATACTTGTGGTTCTGTTGGTTCGGGCAATTGCTGTGCTGCCGATTCAACGTTGCCGCCACCGCAGGCAACCAAAAGCAACATTGCTGCTATTAAGGCAAAAGCTAGATTTTTTTTCGTTTTTCTTTTCATTGATTTAATCTCCTTATTTTAACGTTGTTGGAATCCCGCAATATATGCGGATTACTTTGTTAGATTTTTGTGTCAACAGCACCATCGCCCTTCCAACGCACTCTCGCCATTTGCGCATTGTTGGGTCGATTGGTACAACACCGCAAGAAATATCGGTGCAGACAATTACGGAACTGCTATTTTTTTCTATGAAATGCTGCAAATTATTTTCTAAGCATTCTCCGGCTTTTATCCAATCCAACACTATACGCTCAAAGTTGTTGACTATGGTTTTATCACCAAAATGCTCTCGGGCATATGCAGTTTTGCCCTGATACGCCCCGCCAAAAATTAAAATCATAATACTGCCCCCTGTAATAAAGCCAACATAACCAATCCGCATATCTCCCCTATTACTAAAGAGTAGCCTAGCAAATCTCCGGAAATGCCATTAAATTCTTTGTAGACAGTGCTCATTGCTGCGACATATCCTCCTACCACCGCTGCCGATACCGCAAGCCCAAAAATCCCGGCATACAAAAAAGCTAGAGCTATTGTAACAATGCCGATAAAAACTAGAAAAACTTTGTATTTCATGGCACCACTTTGTTCAATTAGTGAGATATAGTTGCTTTCCGGTATATGACGCAAAACGAATACAGACAGTACACAACAGCTACGGGACAAGACGCAGATAACTATTAGTAACGCCAAATATCTGCCGCTTTCTGCAATGGTGTACATTGCCGCAAATTGAAACAAAAACAGTATACCGAGCATAACAACAGCAAAAGCACCAACATTGGGGTCTGTTAATATACGCAGCTTGTCCTGTAAAGGGCGGCGGGAGAACAGGGCATCGCTTGTGTCCATGTAACCATCCAAATGTATAAACCCGGCTATCACAAATGGAGTAAGTGCCAAAATTGCCGCAGTCATCACAGTAGGTAAATTCCAAACAAGCAATAACCCCAAGCTAGCCCCCCACCATATTGCACCGATAAACATCCCAACCAACGGCAATGTTGTAAGCATAGTTGCGGTGAGCTTTTCGTCCCAAATGCGAAAAGGTAAGCGTATACCAGAAAACATGCCTAAAGCCATCCAAAAACCTCTAAGCCATTGCATCATAATCTTTTCCTCCTTTGTGTGCGATTATCTGCCCATAAGTAACCTCTAAAACCACATCACAATGTGCTGCCATCAAACGATCAACATGTGCAAGGGATTTTCTATATAATTCTGTTAATGGGTCGTAAAGGACGGCATCGCTGTAAATATAATCGGAAACTATAACGATATTTTCTATATGTGTCAAAATGGCTTCTAGCCCTGTAGCTACACGTTTGTGGGCATTTTTGTCAAAGCTACCACATATTAAAAACATTTCGTTTGCAAGCAATGCTGTGAGGCTATCTAACAAAAAAGAACCGCTTGTATCACATTTTTCTAAAATGCCCTCAATATTTCTTGGTTGCTCTATGGTAGTAAAGTTTGCTCCTGCCCGCTCGTTTTGGTGTCGTGCAATACGTTTTTCGTCTTCATAATCCGTGGGGGTCATGGTTGCGATATAATACAATGGACCGGAATTCTTATGCAACTGTATCGCTACACGCTCTGCATGAGCAGATTTGCCGTTTTTACATCCCCCGGATATAAAAATCTGCATTTATATTCAACCTCCAATTTGGGAACAAAAAAACCCAATGTACACAGACATTGGGTCAGAAGTTTATTGTGGCAAACAATTCGTAAAAACACACCACAACATGCACTGCCCCATACTCTGTGAGAGCAATACTACAGCAAAACATGGCAGGTTTTCCGACTTAGACATCATGGCAAATAACTTCACCTTCTCGGGTAACAAAAGTACCCAATGGTTGTTCGGCAAGACCGAACCCGAAGCATCGCTAGTCAACACGGCAGCAGGACTGTTCAGGACTTTCACCTGATTCCCTATTATCGTACAATTGTTAATCATCCCCAAAAACTCTAAGGCGATTTGTACGCACCATATCTCTCTAATATTTAATTTTTTTAATTTTTATGTAACAGACTTTCTCGGCATTGATAACATGGGTCGTTTATATCTGATTATATCTATTGTATAATATCTTAGAACTTTTTGTCAAGGTGCAACAAAAAAACTCAAATACTTCGTTCGGACATTTTCAGCTTGTTTCGTGAGCAAGGGTATTGTATAATGAGGTTATCTTTCTAAATACAATACCCTTCATAAAATATTTTTCTGAATATAAAGTATGACATAGAGTCACACATCGGGTGTGACATCGGGAGTTTCAAAGTTCGCATTAGAAAGTACCTCTAAAAGCTATTTCTGAAATTCAAAACCAAGGTTTTTCGCCATTTTCGCCCTTAATCCATAAATTTTAAAAGCAGATACGTCATTTTTTACTGCACCCCGATCTAACTTAAAAATCAGCAAAAAATTTTTAGATTAGATTAAGTGTAACAGGTATAACTCTACTTTAATATAAAACCAATTATAGCTAAAATCACAAAAACAGCTGTGTAAACAACAGCATGTAACAAACCGGAAACCACTAAAGCAAATATCATAAAACCCGCGCCTGCCGCCGCCAACGCAGGTGCAATTGTTCTGTTAAAAGCATGTATTGTCTTTGTATTTTTATGTTTTATTATGAAACCGATAAAAATAGGTATTATAAGTGCAAAAAACACCATATTATAAAAATCGGGTAAATCAAAGGAAAAAGGCTGTCCCATTACGGTAAACCAATCGTTTTGGTTGCCAAAAATCACCCCTAACCACAGAAAAGATAAGCCAACACATATTATCATGCTACATACCGGTACATTTGTATACGAGTCCAGCTGTGCCATTCTTTTTGGGATAGGACCCACACCTCGGCAGGCCAAAGCATACATACTACGGCTCATCCCCATACAGCACATATTCAGGATACCTAAACCAGATATAATAACGAATACCATAATAATATTATACATCCCAAAAACATTTTCAAAGGCTTGCCTTGTACCCAGTTGGTTATTTTCCATAATAACGGCAGGGTCAGCATGATATGTTATACCAATAAAATATAATACATATACAACTATAACAATAAAAAAACCAAGTAACAAAGCTAGTGGAAATGTTTTTTTGCCGTTATTTATCTCGCTATTAAATGCTACAGCGGCTTGCCAGCCATTGTATGCAAAAGCAGTGGTAAATACTGCCCCCAAAAATGACACAGGCGGCATATCATATAATATAGATAAGGTATAATTTTCTGTATAACTATACACGCTTGACTCACTCATAAATCCCAGCGATACCCCAATTGTACCCATTGCCATAAGTGGGATTAATCGTGCCACCGTCGTTACATTATTTAATTTTATTGCAATTTTTGGGTTAATGTAGTTTAATACAAAAACCCCGTTCATATAAAATCCCGCAATAAAAAAAACGAAAGGGGAGTTTGTTACATTGTAATGTCCTGCGAGAGTAGCTGTAAAACTGGCGGAGATATATGCAATAATTGCATAGCCTGCTGTTTGATACATTACACAAAAAAACCAACCTGCCAGATAACCATATCTTTTGCCTACAATAATTTCGGCGTAGTCTACCATTCCGTGCATTCTTTCGTAATGGCTTGCCATAACCGCAAACATATAAACACAAGATGCAATTACAATACCTCCCACAACCCAAGCTAAAACGCCAATATATACACTCCCACCCGCCTCTAGCAATACACGTCCGGGGCGCCAAAAAATGCCCGTCCCCACAACAAACCCAATAACTATACACAAAGTAACAAAAAAACCGTATTGGCGTTTTAACCCGTTTTCTAATGTTGTTGAAAATGTTTCTTTCATAAAATGTTACGTTACCTCTATAATTTCTTCTTATTACCCATCTTCATTAAAAGCAGGATATTTAAAATTCCTGCAAAAGATATAAAAGCTACAGCCATAAATTGTATGGTATACCCTCCCAGCAACGCTATTAGACCGGGCATTAACAAAGCAGATACAGAAAACCCTGCCCCAACAATGCCGTAGTTTGCTCCCACATTTGCCGTGCCAAAATAATCTCCCACAATAAGGGGGAATACCGCCAATATAGCTCCAAAGGAGATAGGTATTATAGTCACTAAAAGTACAAACAATGTGCCTTCCGCAAAAATCAAACCAATAGCGGCAAGGGTATTTGCCACCATTATAGCAAGCACTATAATTTCACTACGAACCTTGCTAGAAAAAGCGGGAACAAGAAAACGCCCAAAGGCGTTAGAAAAACCCATAATCATAACAAGGTATGTTGCAAACCCTACATCTAGCCCCCTATACAAAGAAAGAGTAGCAGCAGAAGGGTTTACTACCATAAAGGCAACGGTACCTAACAACAATGAAAAGGTAATAACATAAAATTCTTTTTGTTTTATCATTTCTTTTGTACTAAAGTTGACACTATGAGCCGTAGATATTATTGTTCCGGCTTTTGCTGTTTCGGTAAATTTTGTGTACTCTCTGCTTATTTCTTCAGCTTCTTCTTTGTTTGGGTATCTAACATGGGGTGCAAAAACCAGGGTAGCGGCAAAAATAACTGCCGCAAGCATCATAAAGACAGTCTGAACTTCAAAGTTGTATAACATTATTTGCACTATTGGGGCAAATATTGATATGGAAAGGGCAAAAGCACCAACGCAAATGCCTGTTGCAATACCCCTTCGCCTGGGAAACCATCGCGGTACAGCCGCAAGCACAGTGATATAAGCTATCCCGGCTCCCGTTCCCGCAAATGCACCGTAAGTTATAAAAATAAGCCAAGGCATGGACAATGGGGTAAGAGATGCTAAAAAAACTCCGGCACCCATCATTGTACCACCCAACAAAGTTGTTTTTGTTGCCCCCATTCTAATCGCCAACTTACCACCAAGAAACATACCCAAGGGAAAATGTCCCAGCATAAACGAAGATGTTAGTCTGGCATAACCCGCATACCAATTAAATGTTTCCGACACAGGCAAAACAAACATTCCCCAAATGTACACAACACCTAAAAATAACTGAAGAGTAGCACCTGTTATAAGTACCCTTAAACCTCTTTTAATAGTAGTATTCAAAATAAAAACTCCTTCTCTGATTTTTTGAAAATATTAGTTATCTAGCTTAAAAGCTAAATAACTAATATTTTTATATATCCAAGTTTTCTACAGTTTTTGCGTATTCATTTATAAAGTTACGCCGTGGTTCTACTTTGTCCCCCATTAACATATTAAATATTTGGTCTGCCATTATAGCATCATCCATCGTTACTTTTAGTAGTATGCGGTTTTCCGGATCCATCGTTGTTCGCCACAGCTCCTCTGCATCCATCTCACCCAAACCCTTGTACCGTTGTATTGGTTTAATTCCTTCCCGACCAATGTTATCCAACAAAGTCGTTAGCTCATCACTACTGTAAACATAGTATTCCTTTTTGTTTTTTTCTACCCTAAAGAGGGGAGGTTGAGCAATATAGATTTTTCCGCTATCAATAAGGGGAGCCATGTATCGATACATAAATGTTAAAATAAGTATACGAATATGAGCACCATCTACGTCCGCATCGGTCATTATTATTATTTTATGATAACGTAGTTTTTCTATATCAAAATCCTCGTTTATACCGGTACCAAAAGCCGTTATCATAGAACGTATAGAGTCATTTCCCAAAATTTTGTCTAGTCGGCTCTTTTCAACGTTTAAAATTTTGCCACGCAAGGGCAATATTGCCTGAGTCTTTGGTGTTCTGGCACCTTTTGCACTGCCTCCGGCACTGTCCCCCTCTACCAAATAAAGCTCGCTCTTTGCAGGGTCTTTTTCAAGACAGTCAGCAAGTTTTCCGGGCATCCTTCCGTTATCAAGTGCAGACTTTCTGCGTACCATCTCTCGGGCTTTTTTTGCTGCATCTCTTGCTCGGGCAGCCATTACAGCTTTTTCTATTACACTTTTACCTACAGCGGGGTTTTCTTCCAAAAAATATGTTAAATATTCCCCAACTAAACTCTCTACAACGGGTTTTACTTCACTATTTCCTAATTTTGCTTTTGTTTGCCCTTCAAACTGGGGTTCTTCAATTTTTATAGAAATAATACAAGACAGGCCCTCCCTAACGTCATCTCCTGTCAAATTTTTTTCATTTTCTTTTATAAGGTTAAATTTGCGTCCATAGTCGTTTATTGTTTTTGTGAGAGCTGTTCTAAAACCTGCCAAATGAGTACCGCCATCTGTTGTATTAATATTATTTACGTAAGCGTGGGTAAGTTCTATAAAGCCGTCATTATATTGCAGCGCAACTTCCACCAAAATATTATTTTTGGTTTCTTCCATATAAAATATTTTTTCAAAAATAGGGGTTTTGTTTTGGTTTATATAACCAACAAACTCTTTTATACCTCCAACATAATGAAATTCTATAGAATTGTCGTCACGCTCATCTATCAACTTAATTTTCAACCCCTTTGTAAGAAAAGCTATTTCTTGCAATCGTTGCTTTAGTGTATCAAAAGAGTAAATAGTTTCTTCAAAAATCTCCGTATCCGGTTTAAAATGGACAAATGTGCCTCTTATTTCTGTTTCACCTATTATACTAAGATTGTTTAATATATCTCCACGAGAGTATTTCTGTTCGTGTATTTTGCCATCTTGGTGAACTTGCACTGTTAAATATTCGCTGAGAGCGTTTACAACACTAGCTCCAACACCGTGCAAACCACCGCTTACCTTGTAACCTCCACCACCAAATTTACCTCCGGCGTGTAGTGTTGTAAAAACCAGCTCCACAGCGGGTACACCTTTTTCAGGATGAATACCAACGGGAATTCCCCTGCCGTTATCCATAACTGTTATTGTTTCATCACTTTTTATTGTTACTGTAATTTCGGTGCAATATCCGGCAAGAGCCTCGTCTACAGCATTATCTACTATTTCATAAACCAAGTGGTGCAAACCTTTTGCAGATGTAGAACCTATATACATACCCGGTCTTTTACGAACCGCTTCCAACCCTTCCAATACCTGTATTTGTGTTTCATCGTAAACAGATGCGTCTAAACCTGCGTCAGCTTCAGCCCTTTTTATTAAGTTTTCAATACTTCCCATTTATTACTCCTTCTTTTACCTCATATTTTGCTATATTTACATTATCTCCGATTCTTACCAATACGTCTTCTACACCTGTACATGTAAGTATTGTTTGTAACCCCTGTATTTCTTTTAATAAAAACATTTGTCTGCTTTCGTCCAGCTCACTTAACACATCATCCAATAACACTATTGGCGGGCTTTCTTTATTTTTTATGTATTCTATTCCACTAAGTTTTAGAGAAAGAGAAACACTGCGTTTTTGCCCTTGGCTTCCATAGCTGCGTACATCTATATTGTTAACAGAAATACCCATATCATCTTTATGTATACCAACAGATGTAGATCCAAGGTAAATATCCCTATCCAAAGAACTCTCCATCAGTTGGCCATAGTTATCTGTATCTGTGTTTGGTCGGTATATAATTTTCAAATTTTCTTTATTGTCTGTTAGTTTATTATGAAAATTTTTGGCAATATCATTCAAACTATTTATATATTTTGCCCTGTAATCAATTATCTTTATACCACATTCCACTAACTGGCTGTCCCACAAAAAAATTGTTTCAGAGGACTGCTTGTTTTTTTTTATATCTTTAAGTAAATTGTTGCGTTGATTAAGAATATGGTGATACTTATTTAATTGATGATAATACAACGGATGTATTTGGCATAGATTTAAGTCTATAAACTTCCTCCTTACCCTAGGTCCCGCTGTAACTAACTCTAAATCTTCCGGTGAAAATATAACAATAAGCATCGTACCAAACAGCTCTACCAACTTTTTTATTACATTGCCGTTTACAGCAATTTCTTTCTTTTCCTTTTGTATACGCACATTTATTGTGCTATCTGCAAACTCTCCTTTAATCTCACAGCTTATAAACGCCTCTCTTTTACCAAAAGCAATGAGTTCTTTGTAGATATTTGTTCTATGGCTACGTCCCATTGCAGCAAAATACACAGCTTCCAACAAATTGGTTTTACCTTGAGCATTTTTCCCATACAAAACATTTATACCATTACTAAGGTTAAGAGTTTTTTTTGTTAAATTGCGTATATTTTCTACGCTAATACTAGATAAATACATTAACTTGTCCTAACAGGTAATATTAAGTATGTATATTTATCTGTACTTTCACCTTCTATAATACATGGGCTTAAACTTGTGCTAAAATTTAGGTGTATGTATTCCATATCCATTACTTTTACAATATCTGTAAGGTACTTAGGGTTAAAGGATATTTCCAGCGGTGTAACACCTTGTACACTAATTTCAAGCTCTTCATACAAATTACCCACCTCTGCTTGAGATGTTATAATGAGCTTGTCTTTTTCTATATTAAAAGAAACGGGAGTTTTTCTTGTTTCTGTGGAAATCAACATGCTTCTCTCTAATGCTTGTAAAAACACTTGTTGATTTACAGTAAAAGAGGTTTTATATTCTTGCTTTAGAACTTGTTTGTAACGTAAAAATTCCCCTTCAATAAGCCTGCTTACAATTTTTCCTTCTTCTATTTCAAAAAGTGCATTTTTTTCGCTAAAATGTATTTTCAAATTACCTTGATCAGGTAAAATGCGTGATAACTCGTGTAATGTTTTCCCTGGAATTATTACTGATAAATTTTCCTCGCCTTCCAAAATTTCTTCTTTCCTTAAACTAATACGAAAGTTATCTACAGTAATCAATTTAATATGCCCTTCTTCTGTTTCTATTAAACCTCCTGTCAAACTTGGTTTATCTTCTGCTGTAGATATAGAAAAAATAGTTTGACGTATTATATTACGCATATCCCTTGCAGCCAAAACATAAGGGTTTATTTTTTCAATATCCGGCAATTTAGGAAAATCATCAGAATTTTGACCCATCAATTTAAATTCGGCTTTACCGCTTTTTATATATGTTAAAAAATTTTCTTCCACTTTAATTATAACTTCATCTTCAGGTAATCTGCGGATTATATCTCCAAACATTTTAGCGTTTATTGCCACAGCACCTTTTTCTATAATGTTTGCCTCTACGGGATTCGTTTCAACCGCCAACTCCAAATCATTAGCAGAAATTTTAAAAAATTCATTTGCCTCTAACAAAAAGCATTCCAATATAGGCATGGTAGTCCGTGAAGATATAGCTCTCGCAGCTATATTAATTGCTTTTATTATTTTATTTTGTGAACACAGTATATGCATTTTAAATTCCTCTTATTTATATATATTTATAGTAATAGTAGTAGTAGGGTCTGTTAATTTGTGCAAAAGTCGTCCAACAGCTTATATTTACTAATATAAAGGTGTTTACAAACTATCTCAAAACTATGTCATAAAATAGAAAGTTATAAACACTATCAACAAAGAAAAGTTAAATACAATCTTTTCAACACACAACTAACACACAATTAACACATTAACCAACAATCTGCCTCTCTATCTCCAAAAGAGATTCTTTCAGATCTTCCTTTATTTTTATCAAATCTGTTATTTTATTACAACTATGTATAACAGTAGAGTGATCTCTGCCACCAAAAGAATGACCAATCTCTTTAAAATTTATTGGAAGTAGCTTGCGACACATATACATAGCAATCTGACGAGGAATTGCTATGTTTTTTGTTTTTGCTTTACCCCTCATCTCTTCAATTGTTATATTATAATAAGCAGAAACAACTGTTTGTATATAATCTGCATCAACTACTTTTTTATCTTTCTTGGAAAGAAGTTCTTTTAGAGCTTCTTTTGCAAGGGAAAAATCTACAGGAGCCATTTTTTCTAAACGAGAGTAAGCTATAACTCGGTTAAGAGCTCCTTCCAAATCTCTTATGTTTGAGTAAAAGTTATCTGCTATAAATAAAATAACGTCTTTTGGTATGGGTACATTATCGCTTTGCGCTTTTTTTTCTAAAATAGCTATTCTTGTTTCTATATCAGGAAGTTTAAGATCTACAATAATACCTTGACCAAAGCGAGAAGTTAGTCTATCTTCCAATGTTTTTAACTCTCTGGGGGGTTTGTCACTACTTATTACTATTTGGCGATTAGAATCTCTCAAAATATTAAAAGTGTGGAAAAACTCCTCTTGAGTGCGATCTTTATCTTCCAAAAATTGTATATCATCCATTAAAAGTACATCGGTAGCGCGATACTTATCTCTAAACTGTTCGTTGCGGTTTTGCTGTATACTTGTTATAAGCTCATTAACAAATGTTTCTGTGGAGCAATACAGCACTTTTGCGGTTGGATCGTGTTCCATTATATAATTTCCAATAGAATGCATAAGATGGGTTTTACCAAGACCCACACCCCCATACAAAAAAAGTGGGTTATAAGCTGTTGTGCCCGGGTTTTGTGCCACAGCCGTTGCTGTAGCACATGCCAATTCATTACTTTTTGCCTTAACAAATCCTTCAAAAGTATACTTTGGAACTAAGTTTGTTTGTATTTTATTTACAGTTGGTTGTGTTGTATCACCTGAATTTAATATCTGTAAATATATATCTTGCCCCGAAACAGATTTTATTGCACTGTTAATAACCCCCATATACCGTTTTTCTACTGTTTCTTTAAAAAAAGGTTCAGGAGATTCCACATACAAAATATTATCTTTTATATACCTAGGTATAAAAGGAGATATTATAGTTTTATAAGTTACATCTGTAAATTCATTTCTTGCTATTGCAAGGGCACTTTCCCATATTTCTTTCGCTTGTTTATCCATAGCTTCCTCGGAGTTCAAAACACAAACAGGCATTTAGCTGATACTTTTATCCACAAAGTTATCAACAAGTTGTTAATAACTTTGTGTGGATAATTTTTTGTGATAATATTAATATTGCTATATATTATTATAGTAAAATGCAATAATATATTTTTAATCCACCGGAGCAGGAACAAAAGAAATATCATTATTTGTTGTATTCTCGTTTGTATCCTCGGGTGGTGGCGGTGGTTCAGGTAAATCTATCACCGGTGGCCCCTCTGTTGGTGGTGGTGCAGGAGGAGGCGGCGGTGGTGGAGGTGTTTCAGTTTGCGGCGGCGGTGCAGGAGGCTGTGGTTGCGGTGGTGGCGGCGTTACAGCCGGTGGAGGCACCGTAGGTTGGGGTGGTAATGGTGGCGGTATAGTGGGTGGTGGCGGCGGTGTCACAGGTGGCATACCGGGTTGTGGAGCTGTTGGTATTTGTTGTAATATAAAGTCAAAAGGTAGTGTTTGCGGGCTAACAAATATCGGTGTTATAAGGTTTATATGACCGTCCAACTGTATCATTATCTCTCTTTGACCGTTTACTGCTCGTGTAACAACAGGAGAAGTACCCACAAAAACATTGTCTATAAACACGATTGCCCCTGATGGTTCTGTTCGTATTTCCACACGGCTGGTAGGTAAGTTAAGATCTACCCCGGGCGGAATAAATATATTTTGTTCAGGTATAAGGACTATATTAAGATTTTGATTATGATCTTCAAACTCTATAACCTCATCAAATGGTTGATAGTCTTGGGCGTGTGCAACTATCCTGTGAGGTCCAAAAGGTAAAGACACAGGGTTTGCAGGGTTTATAGGAAGCCCATTTAAGGTAATAATAGCACCTGATACATTTATACTTACATTTAAATATCCGCTTGTAATCTCTATTTCGGATAAATCTAAAGTGGTTGTTTGACCGCTAACTACGGTTATATCCATTGTGGTAAGGGCAATATTGGAGCCGTGAACAATAACGGGGTGGGTACCTTCGCTAATCTGTACAATATGCTCCAGTGGGTTAATATTTGCACCAAGAGGCACGGATTCTTCGCGTCCTATTTCAGCGAAGCCGTTTAAAATAGCGGTATTGTTAATAACATTAACTGTACCGAAACCTCTTTCTATTTCTATGTGCCAAACTGTATTACCGATACCTCTCATTGAAACTAAAGTCAACATCTGTATATTTTCTATGTTGTCAGGTTGCCCCGAATTCAGCACAATTAACTCGGAGTTAAAAGTGTAAAGTCTGCCATCAAACAAAATAATAGAGCCGTTTGGATCAATTTGCAGTCCAGAAACAAAGCGGTGTTCAAACGCATCACTTCCATTGTAGTAGTTAAGGGTAGATATATGGTTGTTATTGGGATTATAAGCCACTTCTACAAGTGTGCCTATGTCAATTTCGTTAAAAACAAGAGTTTGCCCAAAACGCCCCCTTAGCTCGGTGCTGGGTTGCCAAAAAAGACTGCGGTTTTCGCGGTTTTCCACATCGTGTACTTGAAAAACACGGTTTCCTTCGTCTATGGCTGTGATTATACCGGTAAAAGCCAGTACATTTTCGGGGAGGGTTATCTCTATTGGAGGAACGTTGGAATCGTAGCCGTCTGTACCCAAAACAATATTGTTACCGGGTTGGGCAGCAGTGTTTGAACCACCAGCCCCGGTGATAGCATTAAAAGCACCCAAAGCTCCAACAAAAACAACGATGACACCAACTATTGCAATAGCAATATAAAACACCATATATTCTGATTTAATGCCAAAAATTTTATTTTCTTTTACAACAGGCCCGCCACTAAATAAAAAATCATCGTCTTCAAAAGTAACATGGCGCTTTCTTTGTTTTTGTGGCATCCTAACTCTATTATTAGCATTACTATTCCTATTACTGCCTCTATTTATTTTCATAAGAATTCTCCTGATTATAGCTAAAATCATGTTATAAGAAATCTGCAAAAACCGTGTAATCATATAAAATCAACAAACAAAGTTTTTGGAAATTATCTATATTCTATAACTATTTAGGAAAAAATGCAAGACAAAAAACAAGGAAAAAATTATGCTTTTTTCAGGATTTTTGCTTTTAACAAGGAAAAAAAGCTGTTTTTTTGCCCATATGCCATTATATTTTTTTTGTAAATTTTTATTGACAAAAAAGCTACAGCAACTGTATATATAACATTTACGCCAATAGCCAACAATATTTGGTGTGTGGGTACAAAAAAAGCTGTTATTCTTATAGTCATAGCAAAAGGTGATGTAAATGGAGCAAAAGAAAAAATGTCAATTAATAAAGGGTTTAACCAACCTGTATTCATAGAGATTGCAAGCCCTGTATAAAAACCTCCAAGCATAATCATTGTGGGGATAAGTGTAGCACTGCTGGATTCCTGCACATCTCTTACTGTAGCGGCAAATGCGGCAAACATAAAGGAAAAAGTAAAAAAAGCTAGAACAAAAAATACACCCACGTATAAGTATGTTATAGGGGTAGCTAGTTCTGCTAAAATCTCCGGAGATAAAAGTTGTAACAGATAGTTATTTGTTAAACGCAACCCAAGCAGAGCGGAGCCTGCAACAGCGATTATTTGGGTAAAAATAACTAGTGTAGCTGCTATGACTTTACCTACTATGATAACCGACGGTTTTGCACTGGTGAAAATCAACTCTACTGTTTTGCTTGTTTTTTCATTTATAACTGCCATAGCTATAATACTTCCGCCAAAAACCAAAGGGAAAAATATAAGGAAGTTTACAATATAGCCAACAGCAAAACCCAAGCCCCCAACAGGCACAAAAATAGGTTGTGCGCTCACCTCTTCTAACTGAACTATAAAATCTAACATACTTTGGGTTAAATTATGCTCAGCTAACAGCTGATTCCTGTATTCAGTTACAACCATTTGATTTACCCAAGCAAGTGCCTGTGGCCCGGCTAGTGTGTTTTGGAAAATAACCATAAACGACAAGGGAGTTACAAAATATAACCCGGCTATATAGTGTCCTTCTTCTACAGCTTGAGTTATAAAATTCACATCCTGCTCTGTGTAGTTAACAAAAGAACCATCCGGCATGTACTGCAAAAGAAGGTCATTAGTAAAAAGGCTTGTTCTGTCTATTACTGCAATTTGACTACCCGGGGCTATATCTACAACTTGGTTATCCGCAGTTATATCTCCGTTTTGTTCTCCGTTGCCGCCAAACACATTTCCAAAAAAACCTATTATTACAGGCAAAAAACTAGCACCAACAGCAACAATCATCATTAAGGCAAGGACTATAATAAAAGACTTGGTCTTAACAATAGACATATATTCAAAAGAGATTACGTGTTTTATATTTTTCATTCTGCTGTCTCCCCCACTTTTTCTAAAAATATTTCCAACAAGGCCGGTTCTACAATACTAAAGGAGTTTATTTCTGTTTGGCTTAAAATTTTGTTTAAAATCGTGTTTTTCGTACCTTCGTCTTTTATAGTTACAATTAGCCCTTGTTCCGTGTTTTTGTAATTTTCGCAATAACCTTCATCTTTTAGAGTTTTGGCAATTTGTACTAACTGTGTTTCTTTTCCTGTTTCGGGTACAATTAGTAGCTTATTTTTTGGGTATGTATTTTTTATATCTCGCAAATTTCCATTCAAAAGAACCTCACCATGATTTATTATACAAATATCCCGACAAAACTCTTCTACTGTGTTAAGCTGGTGACTGGAAAAAAGTATGGTTTTGTTTTGAGCGGCACTTTCTTCTATTATATTTTGCAACAGGCGGCTATTTACGGGATCCAAGCCACTGTATGGCTCATCTAGGATTATTATATCCGGTTCATTTAGCATTGCTATTGCCAGTTGTATTTTTTGTTGGTTTCCTTTGGAAAGAGTATTTGCTTTTTGTTGTGTGTATTCGGTCATTTCCAGTTTTTCAAGAAAATCAGTTGCTTTGGTTTTTGCTTGAGTGCTTGTTAACCCCCGCAACTTGCCGAAATATATCATTTGATCTATTACTTTTATTTTTTGATACAAACCTCGCTCTTCCGGCAGGTATCCCAGTTTTAACCCACTTTTTTCAATAGGTACACCATCCACTGTCACCTCTCCGGAATTGCTGTAGATTATACCCATTATTATCTTCATTGTGGTGGACTTCCCATGACCATTTCGACCTAACAACCCAAGAGTCCGACCGGACTTTACCTCAAAACTAACATCTTTTAAGACATGTTTACTTCCATAGCTTTTGTTCAGATTTGTTACGCTTAATAACATGCATATCTCCTTTCTTAATGTTAAAAATATCCTATGCCCATTATTGTAGCCTTTTTTTCAAAAACTTGCAATAGATATAAAAATAATATAGAATTTGATTTCGACATGTAATAAATAGGAATAACGTTGTGGAGGAAATTTGATGAAACTAGACGATTTGATAACAAGGAAATTTACGAAAGAATTAGAAAACACAGACAATACAGTATATGATCTTTTCAAATGGAAAAGTGTAGATGTGGTTATAAAAAACCATTCCACAGGAAAAACAATAATGGATATGAAAGAATTAGAGTTTCCTGAAAACTATTCTCAAAGTGCTTGTGACATTATTGCAAGTAAATATTTCAGAAAAAGCGGGGTTGAAAGCGAGGAGGGTAGCGAACATTCCATGAAGCAAGTTGTTAACAGACTCGCTACATTTTGGTTAAACTCTATGATAGATAGCGGTCTTGTTAGTGAAACAAAGAGGCAAATAGTTTACGATGAGCTTGTATACACGTTGCTTGACCAACGTTGGGCTCCCAATTCCCCCCAATGGTTTAACACAGGGCTTGATATTTATGGGATAAAAGGCAAAGAGCAGGGCCACTACTATTATGATCCCAAGCAGAACAAAGTTGTTATGGCAAAAGATGCTTACTCTCGCACACAGGGTTCAGCTTGTTTTATCACCAGTGTTGACGACTCTTTGCTTGGAAAAAAATCTCTTACAGACCAAATAACAACAGAAACACTGCTGTTTAAATATGGTTCCGGTGTGGGGAGCAACTGGTCTGCCATTCGTGCTAAAGATGAAAAGCTAAGCGGTGGCGGCAAATCCTCCGGGTTACTTAGTTTTCTGAAAGTTAGCGACAGAAATGCAGGGGCAATAAAATCCGGGGGAACTACTCGCCGTGCCGCAAAAATGAATATTTTGGATCTGGATCATCCGGAAATTTTAGAATATATTAACTGGAAATCCCAAGAAGAAGATAAAGTTGAAGCACTTGGCAAAATGGGCTATTCTACTGCATTGGAAGGGGATGCTTACGACACGGTAAGTGGTCAAAACGCAAACAATTCTGTGCGTATTACAAACGAGTTTATGGAGCAACTCAACACCCCCGGAGCAATATTGCACACCCGAGGTCGGATAGATAGTGCTGTAAACAAAGAAATAGCGGTAAAAGTGATTTGGGACAATATTGCTCATGCTGCGTGGCGATGTGGCGATCCGGGAATACAATACGATGCTACAATAAACGCATGGCATACTTGCCCGGCAGGAGAGGACGGAAAACTTTGGGAGCGGCACAACCGCATAAACGCCAGTAACCCCTGCTCCGAATATATGTTCTTGGACGACACAGCCTGTAATCTGGCAAGCATAAATTTAATGAAATATTATGACACAGAATCGGGCGACTTTGATTGCGATGCTTATCTGCACAGCATTTTACTTATACAAATGGTGTTGGAGGCAACCATACATTTCGGGCAGTTCCCAACAGAAGATATTGCCCGCAAGTCGCACATCTTCAGAACGACAGGTCTTGGTTACACAAACCTTGGCATGTTGCTCATGGTTATGGGATTACCGTATGACTCCCATGAGGCTCGCAATATTGCCGCATCTTTTGCCAGTATAATGACAGGGTATTCCTATTATACTTCTGCCCTTATGGCTCAAAAATTAGGGTCCTTTGAAGCGTATGAAAACAACAAAAACCAAATGCTAAATGTAATAAAAAACCACGGTGCTGTTAGCGGTTACAAAAAAGGTGCTAAACCAAAGGGTCTTACATATGAGCCAATAGAAATTGATCACAAGATATTAAAAGACATGAAATTTGTAGAACTAAGCAACACAGTTAGAAGTGTATGGTCAAATGCAATAGAGGCAGGGGAAGAGTACGGTTTTAGAAATGCACAAGTTACGGTTCTCGCCCCAACAGGCACGATAGCCTTTGCCATGGACTGTGCTACAACTTCTGGTGAGCCGTTTTTTAGCCATATAACATTTAAAAAGCTCATTGGCGGCAGTTTTATGGAAATTGTAAACCCCGCAATCGGTATCGCATTAAAAAAACTGGGCTACACCGACAAAGAAGCAGAAGAGATAATAGCTTATGTTCATCGCAAAGAAAATGGCGTTCTTGTGGACGGAAAAATAGAGGGAGCGCCTCATTTAAAAGAAGAACACTACGCAGTATTTGACACAGCAAACAAATGCGGTACGGGTCATCGATTTATCTCCCCTCAAGGGCATGTGGAAATGATGGGTGCTCTTAGCCCCCATATTACCGGAGCTATCAGCAAAACTGTAAACCTGCCAAATCAAGCCACAGTGGACGAAGTTAAAGATATTTATCTTCTTAGTTTTAAATTGGGGATAAAAGCTATCGCTCTGTTCAGGGATGGTTGTAAGGCAAGCCAACCTCTTAACACGACAAAGAGTCAAGAAAAAAGAGACATTACCCAATACACATACGGTGAACTCTTGGAACTGGCACAAAAAACGCCATCTATTGTAAACATGCCCTTGCGAGATAAACCGAAAGGGATTAGAGAGGCAAGGATACACGAAGCGGAGATAAACGGCATAAAATATTACATTCATACCTCTTTTTATAATGACGATACTATTACAGACAGCACCCTTAACCGCCGTGCCACAACAAACGGCAGAGCATCCGACAGGCAAGACGGTCGCTGGCTTGGAGAGGTATATATATCTGCCGGAGAGCAGGGTTCAATGATAAAAGGCTTACTGGACAGCTTGTCCAAAACAATATCCATAATGCTTCAATATGGCGTACCCGCCCGAGATATATCATCCATGTATCGGGGCCACAAATATGAGCCATCAGGTTCTGTTAAGGGTCATCCATATATAAAACGGGTAGATTCTATATCCGATCTTATCAGCAAAGTGATAGATGTAGAGTTGGGAGACTATACCTATTGTCAAATTAAACCAAGGGACTGGGAAGAGGGAAAAGCTACAAAAAATAAACATAGCCTTCCTTTTGCGGATAGTACCGGCACCGTGCAGTTTATACAAGGGGAGCTATGCTTAAACTGCAAAAGCCCAAAACTGGTAAAAAGCGGAATCTGCAAAGTTTGCACAGAATGTGGAACAACCACGGGATGCAGTTAGTAATCCCACAACCCCATAGTATTTCCGTATTTCGTTGTCCTTATACTTTTTTGAAGCTGCCGAATTGAGGAAGTAATTCCGCTTAGTAATATTTAAAAAGACTGTGCTAAGCGGAATTGTCACACTATACTAAATTTGTATCGGAAAAATTCCATCTTGAAAACTCGAATAAAATAACTTATAATGATTATAGAGAGGCTAAAAACTCCACTATCAAAACTTGCGAGGGCATTATGGATAAGAACAATACTCAACAAGATACAGGGCAAGAAAACAACAAGCAAGACAAAATATATTGGCATGACGCTTTTTTTCGCCGCCCTCCAGCTAGAGTTGCATGATTATAAAGATGTCCTAACCTTTGAAGATGAACACCAATTAAGCAAAGAAGCCCTCAAAATGGACGTTCTTATAATCAAAAAGACGGCAGATGTTAAGATAGACAAAAACATAGGACGGATATTCAGAAATCATAATATTTTTGAGTACAAATCCGAAATGGATAATCTTTCCGTTTGGGATTATAATAAAAGTTACAGGCTATGCAATGATATACTCTGCTTTTGAGGAAATTCCCACGAAAGACATAACCCTCAGCTTTGTAGCTACCCCAAAACCCATAAAATTATTTGACCATCTTATAAATGGCAGAGGGCTTGAGATTGAAGAAGTTAGTAACGGAATATATTACGTTAAAGGCGATACTTTTGAGGTGCAGATAATCGAAAGCAAGAGATTGACCGCAGATGAAAATGTCTTTTTGAAAAACTTGCGGAGTAGCCTAACAAAAATGGATATGCAAGAAGTGTTTGAGACGTACAGGAAATACGGAATATCGGAAAAAGTGAATATTTATCTTAGTAGGGTACTGGGTGCAAACCAATCAACTTTTGAGGAGGTTATAGCGATGACTGATGTTGCTGTGAGGAACATTATTTTGAAACAGTTTGAGAAAGACGGTACGTTGGATAAAATTCGGGAAGATAAAGCGAGAGATGCCGCTCTTGAAATGCTAAAAGACGGAGTATCTCCCGATAAAGCAGCACGGTATTTACAAATGCCCCTCGAATGGGTGCAAAGCCTTAAAGAATAATTTAAATTCACCCTCAATCAAAACAAAAACCCTTAGGGCAGAAATTGGTGGGTCGGGGAAGGGTTACGTTCCTAGCAAGCAGTAGCTTATCCGTAATCACCAAGAGATAGCAAATTAACTTTTCGTTGTCCCGTTTAAATCACAAAAGTTAATTTGCTTTCCTTAATTCAGCTTTACCCAAGTACGCCATTAAAATTGTATCGCCGTCCATTATGACAGCCCTAACGGCACGTCTAAAAATCTCCGTGCCGTTTTGTAGATTTATTTGACTTTTATCTGTGCGATAATGTACCTCGTTAAAAAGCATAGCACCCTCATCTAAGTCTGCTTAATAAACGTCCCTCTAAGCCGAACATTCCTTAAATTCTCATAAGCCAAAAATCGTTCAGGATCCCTTTTGCCGAGCAATTCATTAAGGCGGAGATTCTGCAAATTCACCCAACTCTCAAATTCTTGCGGATTGTCGAAACCATCGACTTTTATACACGAAGCCTTTGTACTCATATTGCTTAATCCCTTGATTTGCGGCCAAAATAAATCCTCTTTAACCACTTTGTGATATAATTTTGTGCCGGGCAATGGGTTCACCACCGAAACCGAGTAACTATCCGCCTGCACCGCCGCTGCAAATGCCAAACTCCGTTCCATATCGTCCCGACTTTCGCCGGGAAAGCCGACCATCCAAAACGTATGTACAAACAACCCAACCGCTTTTGCATTGTGAACCGCAGTTACCATCTCATGCAATTTAAGCCGCTTCTTCAAAATGTTGTTCATGATGTCCTGATTGCCCGTTTCGCAAGCAATTGTTACCTGATAACAGCCCGAGTCTTTCATTCGCTGAAAATATTCAAGCTGCCGCTCCATATGATAGTTTGCCTTTATGCCGTTTGGCGTTACCCATGGGATGTTTAGGTCTTTTAGCTCGTCACAGATTGCGTACAAATTGGTCAGATTGGCTGTAATATTGTCGTCCATTATCTGCACCTCATCAATGCCGCCAAAATGCTGGATGTAGCCCCTAATCTCCTGCCCGATATTTTGCGGATTCCGCAACCGTATCCGCTTGCCAAATGTATTGGGACTCGTGCAATATATGCATTGTTCGGGGCAGCCGCGTGTGGTCAGCAAAGGCAGGATTCTTTTGGCATTTGTCCTTGTCGAATAAAACAGGCCAATATCGAAATATTTCTGCATATTAAACAAAAACCAAGCCGGTGCGGGCAGGTTCTCGATATTCATACGCAGATCATCTCGTGAAAGTGGCGGGGAATTAAAA
>JGI24700J35501_10930815_pt1 | contig 25416 bp, 24 predicted proteins | sample TergutTh196P1_FD_35501 | JGI IMG/M metagenome (IMG submission 35501)
GATTCTTTAAACGCTTAAGCTTTTTCTGTTGTTAAGTTGATACTTGATTAACCGGTATCCTCGAGTGTCACCTTAACATGAAAACATAGAAGCCTTGTTCTACCTTTTCATGTTAGGGCGAATCAAATTCCCGTCTAAGCATATTCTTTTTTATCTGTACAGAAAATATGATGCATGCCAATGATTCACTCCATTCAGTTAAATAGCCTTGGAAGTAAGTCGCTGGGAAATTGATCTCCACCTGTCAGTGTTGGCTAACAGTTTAGCACATGACTTGCTTAAAAAGGTCGCATACAATTTTACATTTTACAAATTTTTATTTCTCACTTATTCTTACTTCTAGCAAAGGTTGATCTAATTTATAAAGTAGATCGTTGATGGCATATAAACGATCAATTCCTGTTTCATGTCTAACAGTCGATAAAACGACTTGTCGTAAGCGCATTACGCTTGTGTCATCTAGACTTATTTTTCGATTCAAGTTTCTTTCCTTCAATTTTTTTCGATCTACGGGACTGGTTTGAAAAGTTCACTTGAATCTTGATGCTATCTATTCAATCGTGAGGTTGGCTTGATCAGAGCCCATCATATCGATATGTGAAAGCGAGTCGATTGCTTTTTGATAACAGTTTAGCACAGATTTTTCTGAAAAGTCTGAAGTTCAATTTGACTTTTAATATTGATTTATACCATGATTCGTAGTATAATTGTTTGAAAAGGTGATAGCCTAATTAAAAAATGAAAACGGGAGGCGATCGTGGTGTTAAAGTTATTGGCGAGTAAAAAAGCCTTGATGTTTATAGGCGGTGCTGTTACGGCAACGGTTGGTAAACAAGTGTTGCAAAGTGAAAAAACACGTAACATGGCAGTTAAAATGGTAGCAAAAGGGGTTAAGTTCCGAGAAGATGTGCAAGAAACGCTTGAACGTTTCAAAGAAGATGCACAAGACATTTACGCGGATGCTGTTAAATCGGTTGAAGAAAAAAAGCAGTCAGAGGAAAATGATGATGTATAAAATCATTTATGACCAACCCGGTCGACTACGTGTCCGCATGGGAAAGCATGCTTTTACAAAAGAACAAGGCTATGGCATTGAACAACTTGCCAAGCCTTTTTCTGACGTATGGGAAATAGAAACCAATCCCATAACAGGTGGCATTCTCATTCATTATGAACCACATGCGCGATCGACTGTTTTAAGCTTTCTGAATGACTTAAACCCACAAGTGATTGCTGAAGCGAAGCCAACCGATGTGACTGTCTCACGTGAGATGGATCAACGTTTTAGAGGGATCCTCGTGAAGCTGGGCCTGGTTTATTTAGCAAAGCGGTTGTTGCTACCCATCCCGATTCGAAAAGGTTTGACGCTTATTAAAGCCATTCCGTATTTAAAACAAGGCGTGATGTCTCTTTTGAGTGGTGCACTTAATGTCTCTGTGTTAGATGCAAGTGCCCTCTTGGTTTGCCTGGTCACCAAAGATGCGGATACAGCGAGCACGACCATGACATTGTTAGAACTTTCGGGACACCTAGAAGACTATACTTTTAAAAAGGCGAAGCAGTCGTTAAGTCAAAGTCTCAAACTTAACATTGATCAAGTGTGGCAAGTCGCTGGAGATCTTTTAACAGAAACGCCTACAAGCCAAATAGACATTAATGATGTGATTCGGGTTGCCTCAGGTAGCACGATTCCATTGGATGGTCATGTTATCGGAGGCGAAGCGTTGGTTAATGAATCTGCCATGACGGGAGAAAGTCACAGTTTGTTACGCCGATCAGGTAATCGTGTTTATGCAGGCACGGTCATTGAAGAAGGAAGTCTTGATATTTGCGTGACAGCCCGCTATGATGAGACACGGATTCACCACATTATCACTCGAATAGAAACGAATGAAAGTTTGAAAGCGCAAATGCAAACGAAAGCAGAACGACTGGCACAAACGGTTGTGCCGCTTAGTTTTTTATTGGTTGGTGTCACGTGGCTGTTTACTCGCAATTTGAAACGGGCAGTTTCTGTTTTGATGGTTGATTTTTCTTGTGCGTTTAAGTTAACGACACCGATTGCGATTATTTCAGCCATGAATGAAGCGGCTCAAAAAAGTATGCTGGTTAAAGGTGGGAAGTTTTTAGAAGGCGTTGCTTTGGCAGATACCATTGTCTTTGACAAAACGGGCACATTGACTGAATCGAAGCCGAAAGTTGAAAAAGTCATTCCGCTTGGTGTGTTGAGTCGGGAAGAAGTGCTTAAAATTTCGGCTTGTTTAGAAGAACATTTTCCGCACAGTGTGGCTAAAGCCGTTGTTGCTGCTGCGGAAGAGGAAGGGATTAGCCACCGTGAAGAGCATGATAAGCCGGAGTATATTGTGGCACATGGGATTGCTTCAACTTTGTATGATCAAAAAGTGTGCATTGGAAGTTGGCATTTTATTGTGGAAGATGAAGGGGTTGTGCCAACTGCGGATCAACAAGTGCTGATTGATGCTCACAAAGTAGGTTATACGTCTATTTATTTGGCATTAGGAGATCAGCTTGAAGGGATGATTTGTATTAAAGATACCCTTCGAACAGAAGCAGCAGGGGTTATTGAGAAGTTGAAAACGCTCGGGATTAAACGTGTTGTGATGATAACGGGTGACAGTGAACCAGTGGCAGCCAGTGTGGCTGAAACGCTTGGGATTGAGGATTATTGGGCCAATGTCTTGCCTGAGGCTAAAGCAGATTTGATCAAAGAACTTCAAGCTTCTGGGTACACGGTGATCATGGTAGGAGATGGCATTAATGATTCACCGGCTCTTTCTAGTGCTGATGTTTCTGTTGCGATGAAAGCAGGTTCAGATATTGCAAAAGAAGTGGCTGATATTACGTTGATGAAAGATGATTTAACGGGCTTGATTGAACTAAAAGAGCTTTCGCAACGCTTGGTGAAGCAAATTAACCGTAACTACACAACGATTATTGGCTTTAACACAGGACTTATTCTGCTTGGTGCCATTGGTGTTATTCAACCTGCGACTTCAGCACTCTTGCATAATGGTTCAACGCTTGTTTTATGTACGATGAATACGAAAATCAGGTAGCTGCTGTCGTACGGATGTTTCATTTAGTTTAGAAAAATAGTTCAATTTTGATCAATCATCTGTTATCATGAGTTGATCAAGCGAGGAGGTTGTTTCCATTTATGAGATGTAAAGTCATCACGCATTCACCGGAAGAAACGATGGAAATAGGAAGAAAGATAGGTTCAGGTCTTGCAGCTGGATCTATTTTAACGTTGGAAGGCGACCTTGCAGCAGGTAAGACAACTTTTACGAAAGGGTTGGCATTGGGGCTTGGGGTTGAAGATGTGATTGACAGTCCTACTTTTGCCATTGTAAAAGAGTATGAAGGTTGGTTACCTTTGTTTCATATGGATGTTTATCGGTTAGATGGAGATTCTGATACGGAATTTATTGTTGAGTATTTTGAACGGGATGGTGTCTGTGTGATTGAATGGGCTTCTATGATTGCAGCTGATTTACCAAATGAGCGGGTGGATGTTAAGATCAACCGTCTTGATGGTGCGTGTCGTGAGATTACGGTGGTGGACCAGGGAGGAGGACTTCTCAATGTTAACTTTAGCGATTGACACAAGTACCCGTTTATTATCCATTGCGCTGATGCATGGGAATGACGTGTTAGCAAGTGTAGAAAAAATGACGAAGAACAATCAATCTGAGATTTTGATGTCTAGCATTGAAGCGCTGATGAATGAACATCAGGTGAAGCCTACTGATTTGAAAGCAATCTTAGTTGCGATAGGACCGGGTTCTTATACAGGGATTCGTGTCGGTGTGACTGCTGCAAAGAGTTTGGCATATGCGTTGCATCTTCCTGTTGTCGGTGTGTCGAGTTTGGAAGTGATGGCACATGCCACTGATGCGCGCGAGGGTATTGTGGTTCCCATGATAGATGCACGGCGTGGGACCGTTTTTGCAGGTGCTTATCAAAAAAAGGGCGGCATTGTCCTAGCAGAAGCTCACTATTCGTTAGACATGTTGTTTGAGCGATTGGTTGAAGCGAAGGTGATGTTATTTGTTGGTGACGGTGCTAACAATCATGAAGCGCAAATTTTACACCATTATCCTCAAGCAACGGTTATTGGTGAAGAAAGATATGCGCATATCAAAGCGGTCGCTTTATCAAAAGTCGCCAAGATTGAAAAAGCAGTTAATCCGCATACATTGGTTCCAAATTATTTGAGAAAAACAGAAGCGGAGATGAACCTTGATGCCTGAGAAAATCCAATTAAGAGAAGGATTTGTTGAATTTCATCAAGTGGCTGATTTTGCAGATATTCATGACATTGAAGTCAAACTTGAACATAGAGGACAAGGCTATGGAAAAAAATTGATGACGTTATTTTTAAAGGAAATGAAACAGCGAGATGTGCGAGAAGTGACACTCGAAGTTCGTGTTGATAATGTCGTCGCGATTGGCTTATATGAACAATGTGGTTTTGAATGTGTATCGGTGAGGAAAGGGTATTATCGTGGTGTAGATGGTTTATTAATGAAATTAGAATGTCGATAAGCGTAAAAAATGAGGAAAGTATAACGTGTACGTACTTAAAAATTTTAACACGATCAACATCGACTTATCGAATTGGAGTTTGGAAAATGAAAAGAGAAACGTTAATTTTAGGCATTGAATCCAGCTGTGATGAAACAGCCGCTAGTGTGGTTCGAAATGGTCATGAAGTTTTATCTAATATCGTCGCTTCTCAGGCTGATATTCATCAACAGTTTGGCGGTGTGGTTCCAGAAGTAGCGAGTCGTTATCATGTAGAGGTTATCACTGCTGTGATTGATAAAGCGATGAAAAAAGCACATGTTTGTTTTTCTGATCTTGATGGCATTGCTGTTTGTCAAGGACCTGGATTAGTAGGCTCGCTGATCGTCGGACTTCAAGCTGCTAAAGCCATTTCTTTTTCACATGGCATTCCGCTCATTCCAGTTCATCATATTGCGGGTCATATTTATGCCAACGCTTTTGAAACGACCATGCAATTTCCTTTAATTGCACTTGTTGTGAGTGGTGGACACACGGAACTGATTTTAATGACTGATCATCATGAATTTGAATATTTGGGGCGCACATTGGACGATGCAGTCGGAGAAGCTTATGACAAAGTGGCTCGAATTTTAGACATTGGTTATCCAGGAGGACCCCTCATTGATCAACTGGCGACGACAGGTTTTGATACCTATCACCTACCACGCATTTGGCTTGACAAAAATCGATTTGATTTTAGCTTTTCGGGATTAAAATCAGCTGTGATTAATCTTGTCCATAACGCAAAGCAACGTGGAGAAACAATTGACGCTGCTAACCTTGCTGCAAGTTTTCAAGCGAGTGTCGTAGAAGTGTTGACAGAGAAGACGATGCGTGCTTTAGAAGCTTATGATGTGAAGCATCTCGTTGTTGCGGGAGGTGTTGCAGCCAATTCAGGATTAAGAAGCGCTTTAACAGAAGCGACAAAAGCGCGCGGAATCAATTTGAGTATCCCTGCTTTTAAATACTGTACAGACAATGCAGCGATGATTGCAGCAGCAGGAACGGTGAATTTTGAGCAAGGAAACATAAGTGACTTGGGGATTGATGCCAAACCAAATTTAAAATTGTCATAAAGCTGTTTTGTGTTTACCAGTGCAGCACAGCATACGGATCACAAAAAATAAAAAGATGTAATGACGCCATTACATCTTTTCGTTATGAATGAATTTCAGTATAGGGGATTTTTTGTTGCCATGCTTCAATGGCAATTTTGCGACAAGGCACCATCTCATCAGGCAAACCTTGCAAATCAAACCATTGGAGTTCAAGGGCTTTATCAGGCTCCATAATCGTTGGAATGCCTTGGTAGCGATTAACGATAAAGTAAAGGTGATAATAGGTTTTATCTGATTCTGAAAAATGATGAGACAGGTGTACAAATGTTAAATCCGCTACGTTAACATCAATTCCGATTTCTTCTTTACATTCCCTGACGGCGGCTTGTTTGGCTGACTCGCCTTCATCAACATGACCCGATGCAGCAGTATCCCATTTTCCATCTTGATAGCCGGTATTTTGCCTTAAATGAAGCAGGATTTTCTGTCCATCTTCACTTAAGATAATGGGGAAAACAGCAGAATAGCTTTTAAACGGCATTATCTTTCACCTCTTAACTCAGTGGCCATTTTTTTGATGTTTCTCATTCGGTGATTGATACCCGATTTTGTCAACGGGTTTCCACGCTCGGTGGCGATCTCAGCTAAGTAAGCCAGATTTTCTTCGGGAAATTCAAGACGTAGGTTTGCCACATAGGAGAGTTTATCATTTAAAAAATCTGTTCCTTTTTGACGCCTAATGAATTCGATATCTTGGACTTGCTGATCTGCCGCAGTTAATGTTTTCGTCTCATTGGCGATTTCACAATTGTTAAGCCGGTTATCTGAGTTGCGAATGTCACGGATGATACGCATGTCTTCAAAATTGAGGACAGATCCAACAGCACCGACTGCTCTTAAAAAGTCGCCAATTTTTTCAGCTTCTTTAATGTAACAAATTTGTCCTTTTTTCCGAGCCAGCACCCGTGCATTGAGATCCAAATCATTTAAGATGAGTTGTAACGTACGTGCGTGTTCTGGATCAGACGTTGTTAATTCAAAATGGTAAGATGACGTTTCAGGGTTGTTAATGGACCCGCCAGCTAAAAAAGCGCCGCGTAAATAAGCCCGTGGACAACAGTTTTTAATCAGCAGCGTTTCAAAAAGAGAGAAATCTCCTGTATCGCTTGGCATAACTTGCAATTGATTGGCAACGGTTAAAACATGACTAATCACTTTCACAACATAAGTGTTGTTTTTTTTTAGGTTCTTTTTTTTTCGAGCTAGAATGGATGTTTGCACATCAGGGAAATTTTGTTTTAATAGGGTTAAAACACGTCGTGCGATGGCGGCATTTTCAGTGTCGAAGCTTAAAATGGGACCACTGCTCGTCAAAGACATGGTACCGTTCATTTTAAATAAAGCAGAGAGTTCAGCAAGTTGACAACAAGGCTTGCTATCAATGCCGACAAGTTCTTTTTTGATATGGGCTGCAAATGACATGTTGCTTCACCTTTCTATGTTAAACGTCTAGGAGCAGTGAAAAAATCATGGCTGCTACTTTTTTCGGATTATGGCGTACTTCATTGTCTTTGTTATAATCGACCATTCGACTTTTGATGACACAGATGTTCATCTGCTCCAATTGCTCATCATCAATTTCAATGATAGCAGCATTTTCAGCGGCATATTTTTTAATAATCTCTTCTTTGACTGCGCCATCGTTAACTAAAACTTTATCAATGCATTTAAAACCGAGGTGATCCTCAATTGATTTGACATGCTCTGAAACAGTAAACTTCGTTGTCTCACCAGGTTGACTCATGATGTTGCAACAATATACCAGATGTGCTTTTGTTTCTTGAAGGGCTATTTTCATTTCTTGAAACAGCAAGTTCGGAATAATACTGGTATAAAGGCTACCGGGTGCTAAAATAACTAAATCTGCTTCTTTAACAGCTTTAACAGCTTCTTCGAGTGCTGGACAAGGCTCTTGGTAATAAACCCGCTTAATTTTTTTATGACAGTTGGGAATGTTTGATTCTCCCATTGCCACGCAACCATCTTCATATTCTGCACATAAACGCAAGGCTTGGTTGCAGACAGGTAAAATTTTACCACGGACATTTAAAACTTGGCTCAAGTTTCTAACAGCGGTTGCAAAGTCTCCGGTGATATTTGTCATGGCAGCAAGGAGTAAATTTCCAGTTGGGTGACCTGCTAATCCATTGCCTTCTTTAAAGCGATATTGAAATAATTCCTGTACCAAAGGTTCGGCTTCTGATAAAGCAACCAATACATTCCGAATATCACCAGGTGGTGGAATGTCGAGCTCATCTCGCAAGCTTCCAGAGGAACCACCGTCATCAGCAACTGTGACGATGGCTGTGATATCAATTGGGTATTTTTTCAACCCGCGTAAAATGCTTGATAAACCTGTCCCCCCCCCGATAACGGCTATTTTATAATCATATTCATACATGGCGTTGTCCTCCGTGGAAGTTGGCTTGTTTAATATTTCGATGAACCACATGTGTGGGATAACTGCTTTTGAAATGGTTGGTCAAATATTCAGCTAAGGCAACCGAGCGGTGTTGACCACCTGTACAGCCAATGCCAATGACCACTTGTGACTTGCCTTCTGCTTGATAATTTGGAATTAAAAAATCCAGTAAATCAACCAATTTTGTCAGGAAGGTCTGTGCCATTTCTGAGTGAATCACAAAGTCATATACATTTTGATCAAGCCCTGTTTGTTTTCTCATGACTTCATCATAAAATGGATTGGGTAAGAAACGGACGTCAAACATCACGTCTGTATCAACAGGTGTGCCATGTTTAAAACCAAATGAAGCAAAGGTGACATTAAAATAATCTGCGATTTCATCACTGTATAAACGGACAATCTCACTTTTTAACTCACGTGCACTCATACCAGATGTGTTGATTTTAGCAGTCGCCAAACTAAAAATAGGTGCTAACAGGAGACGTTCTTTACTTATCCCAACTAAAGGATTAGCATCACGAGACAACGGATGGCTTCTTCGGGTTTCTTTGAAACGTTTTACAAGGGTCGAGTTGTCAGCATCTAGAAACAGAATTTGAACGTTAATATAGCTGCTATCTTGAATGAATAGATGCATCTCACTAATGGAATCAAAAGATAAACTGCGTAAATCAATGACAACGGCAAGCTTAACCGTTTGATCAGAAGTCGTTAAAATCAATTCTGTTAGCGTCGGTAGCAACTTTGGCGGTAAATTATCAATACAGTGATAGCCCAAATCTTCCAAACTATCTAAAACAACACTTTTACCAGCACCACTCATGCCAGTTACGATGAGTAGGTTAATTTTTTTACTCATGAATGTGACTCCTTTCAATCATTTCCGTCAATTCATCAATCCGCTGTTTAACACCAAGTATAATTTTTTCACATCTTTCTTTTGAAATGAACTTTGAATGAGAAAAAACACTTCTTATTTCTTCATCTATGTGCTTCAGTTTATCTAACTCAAGCCACTCGAAAGAAGAGACAAGTTTTATTTGACTATCATGACTAGATAAAAAAGGTTTGCTTTTAAGTCCTCTGCGTGAATTGATGTCACTAAGAATTTTTTTGTTCCAAAAAGAAGAACCATTGTCATAAATAGGTGTTATACCTAACCATTTTAGCGTGTGAACATTTCTGATAGCACCAAAATTGTTGGTATGTCTATCATCATTTACAATCAAATAATCGATGACAAGCATTTGCTCAATTGATGTGCGTGCATTTGGAATACCTAGTGCTTCACAGCAAGTTAAAAAGTGATTGAATTCAGATGTTTGTTTGTCTTTTTTAGGCAAAGTATTTTTTATTGCCCAAGCAGAAATATGTTCTGTATCTTTGGTGATAAAGATTTCACAGACACTATATGGCTCATCTTTTTCTAGCATTAACCAATAAGGTGTATGCTCAATTCCGAGTAATTCCATCATGCGGGAGGCAATCACTTCATTGTAAGTTTCTTGTTTGTATGGATCACTACCTGCTTTAATTAAGCATCTTTTTCCATTGATGACTTTCCATCTTTTTCTAAGTACACCATCAGAGGTGTTATCCGGGGATTTCAAATCTATTTCAATCATTTCTGCACTAGATTCTCCGATTAAGAGGTTTCCAATTTCTTCTGAAAAATCATTGTCAAAAAAATTAATCTTTTCCCAATCTAGGTTAGAATTCCTCGGTTTAATCCAGTAATGATCTGATAAGCTTAGGCCAAAGCATTTTTCAACAAGCATGCCAGTACGTGATATGTCTAGATGTTGTAACACATCATTTATTTGTTCTCTACTTGCAGGAATTCTTCTGCCTGAAAACCATTCATGTAGATCTTTCTTATCTACAACACCGTCGTTTACTTTAACGCTAATTGGGAGATGCTTAAAGTTATAAACGTGGTAAGTATCTAGAATTTCGCCTGTTAATTCTGAAATTTTCACATCGATAATCGGTATCTTTTGGTGCATTAAGCAATGAGTAGGCGCTCTATCATCGAAAACAGTGATTCTCAAGCTGTTATTTTCGTCTTCAAGATCAAAAATTTCCACGGTTGCAGCAGATATAGATTTTGTAAGTTCTACACCATATGATTGTTTACAGTGCTCGCAGTTAATCAGATCATTTTCAACATTTATTGTTGAAGAATGCGTTGTTTTTTCAGTTTGTAAATAAGGTGTTGGCATTTCAGAAGCATCATGTATGTGCTGATTACAGTTATCACAATTAAAATTTATTCGGACAGCGTAAGCATGAATACTACATTCTAAAGTGTGATTTTTTTCTTCCATCAGACTCACCTCTTCATCATCTCTATTTCTTCAATGCTTCGATTCTTATGTTGACTGCTGCTAGTTTGGCTTCGTAATCAGCTAACTTGGTCCGTTCTTCTTCTACTAAGTGAGCGGGTGCTTTGCTAACAAATTTTTCATTGGTAAGCTTTGATGTGCCGCGTTTAACTTCTGCTTCTAACTTTTTAGCTTCAACAGTTAAACGGGTTATTTCAGCTTCAATGTTAATCAGACCTTCCATAGGTAGCAAGATAGTGGCACCTGTCACAATGGTTGACATGGTTTCTTCGGTTAAGCGGATGCCTGCTTCCAGGGTTAATTCAGATGGGTTACAAAACCTTTCTAAATAAGCTTTGTTTTCTTTTAACATAGCTAGATCGTGGGCATTTTTAACATCTACATAGATGCGGATCGCTTTGCTCATTGGGGCATCAACTTCAGCACGCATGTTACGGACTGCTTTGATGAGATCACGGATCAAGGTAAAGTGAGTCACAGCTTGTTCATCTTGGAAAAAAATGCGTTCTTCGGGCCAAGGGGAAACAGCAATAGCATCTTCTATGCCTGAGATTAAACCGTAAATTTCTTCGGTAACAAATGGCATAAAAGGGTGTAGTAATTTAACGATGGCTTCTAAGGTATGAACCAATACCATGCGCGTTGTTATTTTTGCTTCGACATCATCTCCTGACAGGGGAACTTTTGCCATCTCAATGTACCATGAGCAAAAATCTTCCCAAATGAAATGATAGAGATGGCGACCGACTTCGCCAAATTCAAACTTCTCTGCATGATCGTTCACTGATTTAATGGTTTCATTTAAACGAGAAAGGATAAATTTGTCAGCAATGTTGAAAGGACGTCCTTCCAATTGAACATCAGCTGCGGTCATCCCAGCTAAATTCATGATGGTAAACCTAGAAGCATTCCAAATTTTATTAATGAAGTTCCAAGTGGATTCAATTTTTTCTTCACTATAGCGTAAATCTTGACCTGGAGAAGAATTGGTTGTTAAGAAGTAGCGTAAGCTATCAGCACCATACTTTTTGACAACATCCATCGGATCAACGCCATTGCCTAAAGACTTTGACATTTTTCGACCATCAGCAGCACGAACTAACCCGTGGATTAACACATGCTCAAATGGGCGCTGATTCGTAAATTCTAAACTTTGGAAAATCATGCGAGAGACCCAGAAGAAAATAATGTCATAACCGGTTACGAGGGTTGAAGTGGGGAAGTAAGCTTTAAACATGTCGGATTCAGTATCTGGCCAATCCAGCGTACTAAATGGCCACAGTGCAGAAGAAAACCATGTATCGAGTACATCTTCATCTTGCATCCAATTCTCTTTATCAACGGGGGCTTCCATCCCGACGTAAACTTCACCCGACTCTTGATGATACCAGGCAGGAATTTGATGACCCCACCAAAGTTGCCGAGAGATACACCAATCATGAATGTTTTCCATCCATTGCAAAAAGGTATGCTCAAAGCGGTTTGGCACAAAATGAACTTTGTGGTCACTGGCTTGATTTTTGACGGAACGGGCAGCTAAAGCATCCATTTTAACGAACCATTGGGTCGACAAGTAAGGCTCAACAATGGCATTTGTTCGTTCAGAATGTCCAACAGAATGAACGTGTTTCTCAATCTTTACAACGAAGCCAGTTGCTTTTAAATCAGCCACCAGTTGCTTTCTGGCTTCGAATCGATCCAACCCTTCATATTGATCAGCCAATTCATTCATGGAGCCATCTAAATTCATGCATTTAGGACGCATTAAATCATGGCGGTTGCCTACTTCAAAGTCATTCACATCATGAGCGGGCGTGATCTTTACCACACCTGTCCCAAAATCCATGTCCACGTATGCATCCACGATAACAGGGATCGCTTTCTTGTTACCAGGAATTAAAACATTTTTTCCGACGACATGCTGATAACGGGCATCATCTGGGTGGACTGCAACAGCAACATCTCCGAACATGGTTTCAGGTCGCGTCGTGGCCACTTCTAAAAATTCAGTTGTTCCTTCAATCATGTATTTAAAATGATAAAAAGCACCTTCGATTTCTTTATGGATGACTTCAATGTCTGACAAAGCGGTTTTTGCAGCGGGATCCCAATTGATGATCCGTTCTCCGCGATAGATGAAGCCTTTGTTATAAAGGTCGACAAAAACTTTTTTGACAGCACGTGAAAGACCGTCATCTAAAGTGAAACGTTCTTTTGAATAATCTAAAGACAATCCTAAAGTTACCCACTGTTCTTTAATATGAGCAGCATATTCTTCTTTCCATTCCCAAGCTTTTTCTAGAAACTTCTTGCGACCTAGGTCATAGCGAGAAATCCCATCAGCACGCAAACGTTCCTCAACCTTTGCTTGCGTTGCAATCCCAGCGTGATCCATCCCAGGAAGCCACAACGTATCAAAACCTTGCATCCGTTTCATCCGCACAATAATATCTTGCAAAGCACAGTCCCAAGCATGTCCTAAATGCAACTTTCCCGTTACATTTGGCGGTGGAATGACCACTGAATATTTGGGTTTATCAACAGTTGGATCAGCTTTGAAACATGCTTGTTTCAACCAATAGTCATACTTACCCGATTCAACTTTTAGATGGTCATATTTCGTATCTAAGTTTTTATCCATTTTCAAACAACACCTTCAATTTTAAATAACCTCATGTAACCTTATATTTTACCAGAAATGGCACCAAAGTTAAAGTAGGGATGAAACATTTCCATGGCAATTGGTCAATTCATAGCGATGATTAAATGCTTAATGATCCGATATGAGCATCATCTTACGATTAACACACTAAAAAAACACTGTCATTCCTTTTATCAGGGTTACAGTGTTTTCATATTTGAAGTTATCGTTTAAAAAGCTGCTTCCAAGATCTTGATGATGTCTGCTTGACTCGCAGGGATTGGATTTGAGAATCCGCAGACATCTTTAAGGGCATTTTCTGCTAAAATGTCAAAATCTTCTTTTTTAGCGATTTTACCTGTTGGACTTTTGAGATCGCGAATCCCACTTGGGATATCAACAGAAGCCGACAGTTTTTTAATGGCTTCAATACAGGCTTTTGCACCTTCTTCGTCAGTCAAGTTAGCGACATCTTCACCTAAATAGGAGGCACATTCTTTTAAACGTCCAGCTGCCACTTGAGCATTAAAGGCTTGTACATGTGGTAAAAGGACAGCATTACATTCACCGTGTGCCAAATCATAATAGCCACCTAATTGATGCGCAATGGCATGAACATAGCCTAAAGAAGCGTTGTTAAAAGCCATACCTGCTAAAAATTGAGCATAAGCCATGTTTTCACGTGCTTCAATGTTTTCACCATCGTCATAAGCTCGTTTTAGATTTTGAGAAATGAGCTTCATCGCTTGAATGGCGCAAGCATCTGTAATCGGATTCGCACCGGTTGAAACAAAGGCTTCAATTGAATGGGTTAAGGCATCGATGCCTGTTGCAGCTGTTAAAGCTTTAGGCTTTCCAACCATTAACGCAGCATCATTAATTGATAAAATAGCTGTTACATGCTTATCAACAATGGCCATTTTAACTTGGCGATCTTCATCGGTAATGATACAAAAACGCGTCATTTCACTTGCGGTTCCAGCTGTTGTGTTAATGGCAATAAGTGGCAATTGTGGATGGAGGGACTGATCTAACCCTTCATAATCTTCGATTTCTCCACCATTAGTGGCAACTAAAGCGATTCCTTTAGCGCAATCGTGAGAAGATCCACCACCTAATGAAATTACACAATCACAATTTGCTTCTTTTAATACTTTGAGTCCATCTTCAACATTTTTAATCGTTGGATTGGGTTGTGCACCATCAAAAATGACACTATCAATTTCGATGGTTTTAATCACTTCTGCAATTTTCTTTGCCATACCTGAAGCATCAGAGCCAAGAAAACGGTCTGTGACGATGAGTGCTTTTTTGAAACCGTAACCTTTGATATAAATTAAAGCTTCATCCAAGGTTTTCGTTCCGATTACGTTAATCGACGGGATAAAAAAAGTTGACATTGTTCGAACCTCCTAATCATTTTTATAAGCGCTTTATTTATGGATTTTCATCAACTTGTCACCTCCAAGCCTTTGATTTGTGATTATTTTTCTGTTCAACATGTTAAAAGCGCTTATCATTATGATAGCATAAAATGACAAATTTTGCAAGCTGTTTCTCAATTCAATTTAACGCCAAGCTGTTTCTGATTTTTACGATTAATCATCGCCAAAATAAAAAAGCTTCTGAGCGATCATTCATAGCGACCCTTACAGGTGGCATGTTGTGAATCAACTCAGCGTAGCTTTTTATGAGATGTCGTTTTTTTATGAGATGTTAGATGCTTAGTTACTCAGAAAAGGTTTCTAGTAATTGGACAGCTGGACTTACACCAGCAACATGATCAGTAAGCACACCATTTTCAATTCTAACAAGGGTTGGTGTTCCTTCAATGGTTAGCTCGATTTGAGAATAATGCGTGGCACCTGTTGCATCACCTGCACGTCCAATGAGCTCATCGTCTCGGTGTTCACCACGACGATACCAAGCATCTTGGTTATTATTATTGTTCATATCAACGATAAAGACAGGTGTCCCAGCATTAAAGGCTCGAACAACATAAGGCTGGAATTCAGCACATCTTGGGCAGTTAGAACGCCAAAAATAAACAAAATAAACATCTTCTTCTTGATCGAAAGCTTCTGTATAGAAGATTCGTGGTAATTGTGCTGTTCTTGTCGGTGGTCCAACTTGATCAACAACTACGAGCGCAGCGAGTAAGACAACAATGACTGAAAGTGAAGCGACCATCAATTTTTTCATTTGATTCACAACCTTTTTTTATTTGATCATCATGTTAAAGTTTCCTTAACATTATAACATATACTTTATGTTGATAGCAACTTTTATTTTAAAAGATTTCTGCCACATCTTGAAGTGTGAACGTTTTGAAAATTTTAAGCGTTTTTATTTTGTATTTTGATGGAAATTTTAGCAGCGTTTAGGTATAATGAGAAGTGGAAGGTGCTCATTTAGGCACGACAACTCAAAACAAAAGGAGTTTGATAAAGTGGAGAAGGAATGGAATTTTGATCATAGTTATGTTGCCTTACCAGACTTCTTTTTTAGTAAGCAAGATCCTACACCGGTGAAAGAAGCTCAACTTGTGATTTTTAATGAACAGTTAGCAACTGAATTGAACGTGCCAAGTCTACCTGAGGTGTACGTAGGAAATCTTATACCACAAGGTGCTTTCCCTTTGGCGCAGGCTTATGCAGGTCATCAATTTGGACGATTTACGATGTTAGGAGATGGTCGGGCTGTTTTGTTAGGTGAGCATTGTACACCGACTGGACACTGCTTTGATATTCAACTTAAAGGTGCTGGTCGAACCCCTTATTCTCGTGGTGGAGATGGTCGAGCTGCACTAGGACCTATGTTACGGGAATACATCATGAGTGAAGCGATGCATGCGCTTGGGATTCCGACGACGAGAAGTTTAGCAGTTGTTTTAACTGGAGAAGTCGTTTGGCGTGAGCGAGGGCTTAAAGGCGCCGTTTTGACCAGAGTGGCAGACAGTCATCTTCGTGTGGGAACTTTTGAATATGCAGCTCGTTTTGGGAATCAAGAACACGTTAAAACATTGGCTGATTATGCGATTAAACGTCACTTTAAACAGTTAGAAGGGGCGCCACATCCTTATTTAAAACTGCTTCAAGAAGTGGCAAGTCGGCAAGCAAAGCTCATTGCAAAATGGCAACTGGTGGGCTTTGTTCACGGGGTGATGAACACAGACAATATGACAATTAGCGGAGAAACCATCGACTACGGTCCTTGTGCGATGATGGAAGCTTATGATTTGAAGACTGTCTTTAGTTCCATTGATAAAAATGGACGTTATGCTTATGGTAACCAACCGGAAATTGCCATGTGGAATTTAGCAAGATTAGCTGAAACATTGCTCCCTCTTCTACATGAAGACGCTGAAGCAGCAGTGGGAATGGCACAAGGATCCATTAAATCGTTTTGGGACATTTATCATCAACATTGGTTGAGCGGTATGGGTCGAAAACTGGGGTTAGCGACGATCGGGACAAAGGATGAAGCGCTCATTACCGAGCTTCTTGAACTCATGCAAAAACACAAGTCGAACTATACCGATACATTCCGTTTACTAACCCTTGAACAATTAGAGGAAATGCCATTGTTTATGACGGATGAATTTAAAGCATGGTATGACAAATGGCAAGCTAGATTGTTTACTGTTGAAAAACAATCTAAAGAAGATGTTGTCAAACTGATGAAAGCATCAAATCCGGCGATGATTCCTAGGAATCATCTTGTCGAAGAAGCACTGGCAGCGGCTGAAGCACAAGATTACCAGGTGATGGAAAAGCTCTTGGTCGCTTTGAAAAATCCTTATGAGTATCGCTCAGATCAGGAGGCTTATATGAAGATGACAACTGAACTTGCTTGTGCTTATCAAACCTTTTGTGGAACCTAGTACATCACAACATAAGTAACCACGCCTATTCATGCGTCTCATTTCCAACTACTGCGTCAACTCGTCCTCGTTTCCTTGTATTTGAAAATGAGACACGCCAATATGCGCTATTACTTACGTTTTGCTGCACTAGAGGAGGTGTAAAAATGTTTGAACCTGCATTGATTGATTATTTGGTGGAGTTTCATGCCAAGCGTGACTATTTTGAATGCCACGAAGTTTTAGAAGAACGTTGGAAAGAAGATGTAAAAGCCGATCGCCAGTTATATTGGGTGGCACTCATACAAGTCGCGGTTGGAAATTATCATTACCGTCGAAACAATTTAAGTGGTGCCAAGAAGATGCTTGAACGTGCTATCGAGAAGATTAAAGCAACAACGCCTCAACTGGAACAACTGGGACTCCAAGTTACGAAACTACTTGAACGGGTTGAGCAGCAAGTTGTTTGGATTGAAAAAGAAATGCCGTATGAAAGCATTGACCTGCCGCTACACGCGTCTTTAATGGCAGCTTGTTTGGATGAATGCCAATCAAAAGGGATTGTTTTTCTACAAAAAAGTGATTTAACAGATCATTACTTATTGAATAAGCATCGTTTAAGGCCGAGGGAGGCGTAAGAGACAGCTTTATCAAATTGACGGCTTTCTCATCTCATTGAGAGGAGAAAGTTTTTTTGTTTGCTCAAAAAAATCTCTACTGAAACCTTTATTCACACACAGCTAAGCATTTAAGGCTGCTACGTTCCCGTCCTGACCTGGTTCACACCGCCATATTGAATAAAGGTTTCAATAGAGATAACTCTTTAATGCTATTTTATCACTTTTTATCTTGAAAGTCAACACTTCAAATGGTAAAATTAAAGTTATGAAAATTTATACGATTGTATCACCCTAAATGTGAAAATACGATAGCACCAACAGATACACCAGGCGATTGGCACACTCTAGCTATACAATATGGAAAATTGGAAAGAACGTCACAGTCAAATAGTAGATGAGTTTACAAAACATTTAAATAAAACCTTGACAAAGACCGCAATAATTTTGTTGTAAAAGGCGATACAGCACTCATATTATAAAAACAAATCAAACAAATGAGGTGATTAGGTTGAAGCAATACAAATACATGCCAGAAGCTTTTGAAAATATGAATGGACTGGGTGAAGATTTAGAAGCATTTTACAGTCAGTTAGAACAGCGAGATCCCCATTCAAAAAAGTGGAACAGGCCTTTTGAAGATGCAAGAAAAATACTGTTTTATTCACTCAAACATCGTGCAGTTGAAGGCTATATCACAGATACACTTAAAAATGAAATTTACGAATATTTAGGAGGACTTTTTGATGATTAACTTCAATGACGGTAAAAAACTACCAAATAAATTTAGTGGATCTGAGCTGAAATTAACCATCAAATATAACAACTCCATCTACATGGTCAAAATACCAGACCCTGTTAGAGAAAAAAAGAACCTACTTAGCTACAAAAATAACCAATTCTCAGAACATATTGGTTGTGAAATATTTAAAAGTTGCGGTATCAGAACACAAAATACTGTACTTGGTACCCTAACAGATAAAAAGGGGAAAGAAAAAATTGCCGTCGGTTGTGAAGATTTCACACAAAACGGAGAAACGCTATACGAATTTGCATTATTCGGCGATGGTTCAGTAAGAAGCGATCAAAAGTTCGACACAAGTATTGAAGATGTTAACTTTATCATAGAAAATAATGAATTCCTAAAAGATATACAGGATGACATAAAAGCTAAATTCTGGGATATGTTTGTCGTCGATGCCCTTATTGGAAACTCTGACCGTCATATGAATAACTGGGGTATCCTCATTAAAGATGACAAAAGAGAATTCGCACCTGTTTACGACTGTGGATCATGTTTAAGTCCACTTTTAACCGAGGATAGAATGGAAGCATTTATGTCAGACCCTACTGAATTTAAGGCAGAAGAATTCAATAGCTTGTCTGTCTATAAAAAAGATAATAAACGAATCTATTACCATGAAATCTTTAAAAATCCGCCTGAAGATTTGCAAGCAGCCATAATAAGGATCGCACCTAAGATCAATATGGAGAAGATCCACAATATTGTAGGTGGCACACCCGGAATGTCCGATGTAAAGAAAACATATATTAAAAAATCTCTCAGCATTAGATACGAATTAATAATCAAAGCCGCATTAAAGAAAATTGAAAGTAGTTAGATCATATCTAGCTGCTTTTTATATTGGCTCCAAACTTTGCGATTCGAACTCTCTTGAGGCTGAAGCTATTTTTTTATCCAATAACAAAGACAGGCTATACAAAGCCCAAAATTAATGATAAAATAGACCTATGAAAATTTATACGATTGTATCACCTTATGATCATTTAGTAAAAAATAAAATCAAAGACATTTTAACAACTTGCCACTTGACGCCTGATGATGTGACGCATTATGATATGCAGGAATCAACCATTCAAGATGCGCTTTTTGATGTATCATCAGCTGGCTTTTTAGTAGAGCGAAAAGCAATTTTGGTTAAAAATCCGTATTTTCTCACCGCTGCTTCAACCAATGGTCCGGCGCACAATATGGAAAAACTGATTGATTATTTAAATCAGCCAGACCCTGAAAATATTTTGATTTTTCATGCGCCTTATGAAAAGCTTGATGAGCGAAAAAAAGTGGTAAAACTATTGAAGAAGCAGTCTGATTTCATTAAAATAAATGCGCCTACTGCGTTTAATTTACTTGATTATGCACGCCAAGAATTAGCGCGTTACAATATTACTGCGCATGACAATGTGATGAAGACTTTTTTAGGGTTAACGAAGCATCATATTGATAAATTGATGGTAGAGTTAATTAAAATAAGAGATTATTTTGCTGACAGTGTTGATCGGGAGTTAACGTTGGAATTGCTTTATGATCTGGTTCCGAAAACGTTGGAAGATAATGTTTTTTTATTAACTGAAGCACTTGTGACAGGAGATAGACAGCAAGCAGCTTTTATTTTCGCCGATTTGAAGGTGCAAAAAGAAGAACCGATTAAACTCATTGTGATGATTGCGAACCAATTTCGATTGTTAAAACAAATTCAAAGTTTGCAGGGTCGTGGGATGTATGAAAAAGAGATTGCAGTGGCTTTAGGTGTACATCCTTATCGTGTAAAAGTCGCAATGGGGCAGGCAAGAAGGTTTAACATAGAAGTGCTAGATGGCATTTTAAAGCAACTTGCCGAAGCAGACTTACAGATAAAAATGGGTCAAATTGACGGCGAATTGGCTTTGGAGTTGTTTATATTAGGGTTGTGATTTTCGATTGATAAGCTTTTAGGTGAGTGAATCGTCTTTGCTCGTTGATAGAGCTGCGTCAATTTTATTAATGACATCATTTTCAATTGCTTTCTTAGCGTGATGGATGGCATGCATCACTGTTTCAGCATCGCTTGAACCAGGTGATTTGATGATGGGTGCTTGAATCCCAAGCAAGATGGCACCGCCGACTGTTTTAGGGTTAATGGTTTCTTTAATATGAGCGAATGTACTTTTTAATAAGAGTCCACCTATCTTTCCTTGAGTCGTTGACATGATTTCTTCTTTTAGCAATGAAAAAATATCTTTGGCAGTTCCTTCAACGGCTTTTAAAGCAATGTTCCCTGCGTAGCCATCAGTTGCAATGATGTCGACAGTGCCTGAAATCATGGATTTCGACTCAATATTTCCGAGGAAATTAAGAGAATGATCGTTTTTCAGTAACAAAAAGGCTTCTTGTTGATCAATACCACCTTTTGCATCTTCAGTGCCAATGTTGAGTAAACCAATCTTGGGTTTGTTCATACCTAATACTGTTTTCGCATAGATATCAGCCAATTTTGCATTTTGATAAATAAAGTGCGCTTTCGACTCACTTGTCGCACCAGCGTCGCATAAAATCGTGTGCTTATCTTTTTTGACCGTTGGTAACAAAGGTGCAAGTGCTGGGCGATCTACCGATTTCAAACGTTTAACCAATAATGTCCCTGCTGCAATCAAAGCCCCAGTTGCACCGGCAGAAACCAACGCTTCAATGTCACCTTGTTTGACAGCTCTGCTGGCAACGACTAAGGAAGATGCTTTTTGACGACGAATCGCCATCGCTGGGTCTTTCACATCCATGGGGATGACATCGTCACAATGAATGATTTGAATGCGGTCATGGCTGACGGGTAAATGCTTTCTTATGGCTTCTTCTTGACCAAACAAAGTGACTTCAATATCAGGATAATGCTCGACTGCCATGTAAGCCCCTTTTACAATTTCAGCTGGTGCGTGATCGCCACCCATTGCATCAATACCGATTTTATATAATTTACGCATAAATAAAAACTCCCTATTGTCAAAGACTAAAAAAGCCTCTTGTACTGTGATTAGTAAGTAGATTATAGCATAAAACTTAAAGTTTTTCAAAGAAAGTTTAATTCCTTTTACCTGGAAATGCCCTCATGTCCAAGTAAAGATCGCCATGTTTTTAAAAAATGTATAAATGAGGGACAGCTCTTCTTTATATAAGTAAGAGAAATAGGTATACTATAAAGCAAGGAATGTTTAAGAGAGTTGATTGATGATGAAAAAGAATGATGATCAGATGAATTTGCTTAAAGAGCATAACCAAAAAGAGTATCGTATTGCGATGCAAAAAGAAAGAAGGAAGGATGCATTTCAAGAGGTGTATCAGCTGGTGAGAAACGTCGTATTAGCTGGAATCATTATAGGTGTGGGCATTTACTTCGCTGCCATGTGGTATTTTCAAGAATTGCCAATCAAGGAAATTGATGAATTTGATCAAGCGCAAGTTGCTGAAATCATTACTGAAATTACAAGACCTTTGGCTTATCATGAAGTTGGCTTCCGCATGTATAGCCAATATGCCTTGTTGATTAACCTATCTACTGGGAGAATCCTATTTGAGCATCAAGCGGATGTACAGGCATACCCTGCTTCGCTAACGAAAATGATGACTGTTTTAATCGGAATTGAACAGGGAACATTAACTGATCGTGTAACCGTACAAGCAGATTTTGATGAATTATTTAGAGCTGGACTCATACAGTCGGGGTTTAGATATGGAGAAGTCAGAACTTTGTCGGAGATTTTGCATGGGATTATGCTGCCATCTGGTGCTGAATCAACTTGGGCACTTGCTTATCATATCGCAGGGAGTTATGAAGCATTTGTAGCCTTAATGAATGAGAAAGCCATGGAAATTGGGATGTACGATACACATTTTGTAACAGCAACGGGCCTCCACGATGAGAACCATTACACAACAGCTCATGACATGGCGATTTTATTACAGTATGCGCTAGAAAATCCAGTGTTTAAAGAAATTTTTACTGCACGAACTTACGAATTAGAAACGCCTAACTCACAAGGAAGTACCCTTTATTCGACTTTATTTAGAGCGGCGCCTCGAACAACTTTTGAAGGTGGCGAAATCATTGGTGGTAGAACGGGGTTTACAACACCAGCAGGTCGTTGCTTGGCTAGTTTAGCCACAGATGGAACGGATGAATTTATTCTCATTACATTTGGTGCCCCTGATCCTGACTTTACCAATCAAAATGCGCATATTTTGGATGCGTTAACCATTTATGAATACTTTTTGGCAGTGCGTCATCATGTTCATCATTAATGGATGAGCTGATGATAAACCTACCTTCACGCTATTGATTTTTATGTTTTTTTATGATACTATAGAGATCGTGCAAGTTGCTGTACGAAGCCAATGTTCCGCTGGATGACACTTATTGAGATAGGGTTGTTTAATGAGCATTGAGATGAGGAGTGGATCATAATGAGCCAACAGTTAATCAAAGCGTTAACACAGGATTATATCAAAGCTGATATTCCAACTTTTCGCGCTGGAGATAATGTACGTGTGCATGTCCGTATTACGGAAGGAAACCGTGAACGTATCCAGTTGTTTGAAGGTTTAGTGTTAAAGCGTCAAAATGGTGAAGGAATCAACGGGACTTTCACTGTGCGTAAAATTTCATTCGGTGTGGGTGTTGAAAGAACATTTCCGTTACATACACCAATGATTGAAAAAATTGAAGTAACACGTCTTGGGAAAGTACGTCGTGCGAAGCTTAACTACATCAGAAAGCTTTCTGCTAAAGCCGCCCGTATTAAAGAACGTCGTATTTAATCTCATGTTAATAAAAAGTCTGAGTTCATGGTGGATTCAGATTTTTTATTATTAAAGAAAACGTTTTTAAAATTATTTCTGTATCGACTTTTAACCTTGAAGTTTCTGAAATGTAGAATTTGGAGTGATCATTTTGACTGATAAACACATTAATTTAACGATGCTTGTTGATTTTTATGAGCTAACCATGGCAAATGGCTATTTTGAACATGGGATGCAAGATGAAATCGCTTGTTTTGATCTTTTTTTTCGTCGTGTGCCAGATGCGGGTGGGTTTGCCATTATGGCAGGACTAGAACAACTCATCAATTATTTAGAGAATCTTTTCTTTTCAACTGCTGATATTGAGTATTTACGTTGCAAAGGGATCTTTTCTGAAGGTTTTTTAAATTATTTAGCAAACTTCCAATTTAGTTGTGATGTGTACGCTATTCCAGAAGGAACACCGATTTTTCCTGGGGAACCGATTGTAACAGTAAAAGGACCGATTATACAAGCACAGTTTATTGAAACAATTGCATTGCTATATATCAACCATCAATCATTAATTGCAACGAAAGCTAATCGCATTGTTCGTGCGGCGAAAGGGAGGCCGGTTATTGAAATGGGATCTCGTCGCGCTCAAGGAAGTGATGGTGCTGTACTTGGTGCACGTGCGGCTTATATTGGCGGTAGTAAAGGAAGCTCATGTACGATTGCTGAAGGTTTGTATGGTGTGCCAGCTTTGGGAACCATGGCGCATAGTTGGGTCCAAAGTTTTGACACAGAATACGAAGCTTTTGAAAGGTATGCACGACTTTATCCAGATAACTGTGTGTTATTAGTGGACACTTATGATACATTAAAGTCTGGGATTCCTAATGCCATCAAAATCTTTAAAGAATTACTTCTTCCAAGGGGTTGTGTACCAGGTGCTATTCGAATCGACAGTGGTGATGCGGCTTATTTGTCAAAAAAAGCAAGAGGGTTATTAGATGCAGCAGGCCTTACTGAAATAAGAATCATTATTTCTAATTCTTTAGATGAGTATATTATTAAAGATTTGTTGATTCAAAAAGCACCCATTGATGGATTTGGTGTGGGGGAAAGGTTGATTACTTCTAAAACTGAACCCGTTTTTGGGGGTGTTTATAAATTGGTAGCTACTGAGGTTGGGGGTCAAACCGTACCGAAGATCAAAATTAGTAACAACCCAGAAAAAGTGACCACACCTGGCTTTAAGCAAGTTTATCGTTTGTTTGATAAAGTTAAGCATAAAGCGATTGCTGATGTGGTGACGTTATTTGATGAAGAAATTGACGATCGTGAACCGTATACGATTTTTGATCCTAATCATACTTGGAAGCGACGAGAATTAATTGATTTTTACGCAGTCAAGTTGTTGCATCCTATTTTTAAAAAAGGAAAGTTGGTTTATCATAAACCGACCATTGAAGAAATTAGAACGTATTCAAATGAAGAAGTGGATAAATTATGGGAAGAAAGCTTGCGTTTTGAAAAAGCACATACTTTTTATGTGGATTTGTCTCAAAAGTTATGGGATTTGAAACATGACTTGCTGAAAGAATATTCAGAGCGTCTTGAAAATCATTCCAAAGAAGGTTAGTTTGTGCAAGTCTCATAACTTTACCTTCTTTTTTCAAAAGTTGATGATTTGTAAAAAGTGTTTGAGATTAGTATAATAATTTGAAACTTCGTACATGATAAGTTTGTAGAAACTTTATAGATGCACTTGATTAAGCGCGTTGATCTTAACTTTTGCTATCACATTTAATTTTGTGATGCATAAAATGTTTAAGAGCGTCAATTAATTAAGCGCGTTGATGTCTATTAGCAGGGAAAAACGAGCAATTAGTGGATCGAAGATTGTTAAGCCATGTCAAGGCAAAACGAAAATATGTCCCAACGGGGCTTGATTGTCTATTTTTTGCACATAGGTTGTTTCGTCACGCTAACGTACACGCTGGACCGTTTGTCTTTTTGATTCTAATGCTGAGAACTTTAACGCTTAGTCGATGTGAAAGTAGATTGACACTACAAGCATCATCGGTGTCTATGTTGTCTGATGCTCCTAACATATATAAGGTAAAGAAATGATGGATTTGGAAGTGAAGGAGCCATAAGATAAAGAGGATTTAAAAAAAGACAATGCATTTTTCAAAATTTTTAAAGAAAAGAGTTGACGAAGAGGAAGAGATGTGGTATTATAGTCAAGTCGCCAAACGAGG
>JGI24700J35501_10930814_pt1 | contig 25410 bp, 22 predicted proteins | sample TergutTh196P1_FD_35501 | JGI IMG/M metagenome (IMG submission 35501)
TACAAGGCCTCCTTGCACGTGGCTACAATACCAGTTAAAGGCTAGCATTGCACAGCTTTGAAAAAACCAAAACCACTATATAAAACATACCAGCTTTCGCGGTTTTTGTCAATGCCTTTCCGGGGAAAATCCGGAAAAAATCCCTGTTTCACGCCGTACGCCGGGATGCGTAGCCGGCAGGGGTTACCCCGACTGTTTTTGCGCAGCCCTCTTAACAGAGACTTACCCCTTGCGGCTGTTTTCCCCGGCTTTCACGGCAACCCAGGGCGTAAAATTTTCCGGGTGTTCCTCGCGCTCTTTTCTCCTCGCCCGGACTGTGAGACGTAGCGGTATCCCTCGTAGTTTTTACGCAGAACCGCACGCGGAATTACCTCATGTGATTGCGGGCAATATAAAAAAGCCCGCCGGATATGACAAAGAGCGCGATCGTCAAAATTATTTGCCAAGCCATAATTAACCCCCAAGCCAGCTTCTTAAAATATCGACAGCAGAAAGAATCCCTAGAATCCCCGCCCCAGTTGCAAAGCCTTCGACAAGCCTGCGTGCTGTAGACGGGGGCTTGCCGATTTCTTTAAGCAGCATGATGATCTCATCAAAAACCTCGCCTTGAAGGGCGTGGTTTTTGTTTGGGTAAGGTATTTGTCTCAGGGTTCATACCCTTTTTAACGCCCTAAAGGGCGGGGTATGAACCCTTCGCAAAACAATCAAGCCGATCTAAAATTTGTTTGTTTCCCACGATTCCTTTCGTCCATTGTACCACGCCGCGCCGTTTTCCGCAAGCCCTGTTCCGTGTCCCCCTCTGTAGGGGTTACCCCAACTGTTTTTGCGCAGCCCTCTTAACAGAGGCTTACCCCTTGCGGCTGTTTTCCCCGGTTTTCACGGCAACCCAGGGCGTAAAATTTTCCGGGCGTTCCTCGCGCTCTTTTCTCCCCGCCTTAATAACCGCCTTTTCCTCTGCGGTCAGGTCAGTTTCAATGGCAAGAGCTTCGCTACGCGGCCACGGTGGGGTTAGTTCAAGATATACATCATCCAAAGCTTCGATTCCTTGCGTTCATTATGCCACAGCTCGCCGTTTTCCGCAAGCCCCGCTCCGCGCCCCCGCGCCGGGTCACTCGGCAAAGGAAACCGTCCAAAGCCTTGGCAGCGAATTCGGCGCTGATCTGAAACCTTTAACATTGTTTCTTACGCCGGTAATTTCCGCGGCCGTCGCGACAAAAATCCAAGGGGACTCGTCGCGGATTATCCTTTGGACTTGATAGTAAATCTCCGCCCGCGCTACAGGATCGGCCTCCCTTCTCCCCGCTTCAAGAAGACTGTCTACCTCCGGGTTGCTAAAAAAAGCCATGTTGCCCCCCCTCCCCCAAGTCGTGCTGTGGAAAGTGTTGAACAACCCCTGGTCCGGGTCGCCCGTGGTAGGCCCCATTGCAATCATCAGCATATCCGGCTCGCCGCTATTGGAAGACTCCAAAAAAGTCCCCCATTCCTGAATGTGCACCGACATATCAATACCCACATTCCTTAACATATTCTGCATAATCTCGGCAGTGTCCGCCCGCTGGGGATTCCCTTGGTTTGTAAAAAACGTAACGGAAAGCCCGTCGGGAAACCCGGCCTCCGCCAAAAGCTCCCGCGCCCTGTCCGGGTTGAACTCGAAAGGTTCAAGCCTGTCCGCCGCCGACCCCCAAACCCTGGGGCTGATAGGCCCAGTTGCGGGAACGGACGCGCCCATGAATACCGCCTGCACCATTGCATCCATGTCTATCGCGTATTGCACCGCATGACGAAGACGCACATCGTCGAAAGGCGGCCTTGCATTGTTAAAAGCGATAAAGTGCGTCAGCACAGTTTCTTCGTTGTGCAAAGTCAGCGCCGGGTGCCCCTGCACGCGAGAGATGTCCGACGGCGGAACAGATCGCATAATGTCGATTTCGCCGGTTTCAAGCGCGATAAGCCTAGTGGAAGCGTCGGCCATCAAACGGAACACCAAGTTTTCTATTGGCGCAGGCTCGCACCAGAAATACTCCCAGCGGGTAAGCTCCACACGGTCGCCGGCCACCACGTTAGTCAGCCTGTACGGGCCGGTTCCTATGGGGGCCAGACTGTGGGCATCCACGCCCATTTCCGTAACAGAGCGCTCGTTTAGGATAGACATTCCCGGCGCCCCTAAAAAATTCACGAAGGGCACAAAGGGATGCTCCAAGGTGATCAAAACCTCGTAGTCGTTTATTGCGGCCGTGCCTTGGATCATGCTTGCAACGCTGGCGTTATGCGGCGACAGCAAGGCTCTGTCAAGAGAGAAGGTAACGTCCCTTGCGGTAAGCTCGTCCCCGTTGTGGAACAATACGCCCTGTCTAAGAAAAACCCTAAGTTGAGTCGGGTTTGCCGGGTCTACCCATTCCCAGCTTTCCGCAAGGTTGGGTCTTGGCTCCATATTGTAGTCCAGCCAAACCAAGGTGTCAAAAACGTGCAAGATAACCCTGCCCGAATGCAAGTTGTTTTGCATAGACGGGTCAAGAGTCGTGTGCATAGCGGTTATGCCTACAATTAAAGTATCCTTGCGGCCGGCAGTCTGCCCGCCGCCGCAACCGATTAAAACCAGCGCGGCAGACAGTGCCAGCACTGCCCCAAAGGCCGCCCTTATTCCAAACATTTTAGCCATATCCTTATTCCTCCTTGCAAGCAAGAGAAATGTAATTCCGGCAGTACAGCCGGAAAAGCGTGCATTATAAGAACCTAAAATTTAGCGCAAAAATTGTCAAGTCCTTTGGCGAAGGATTCTCACACAAAGGCGCGGAAAAAGACACGGAATTTGTTCACACAAAGGCACAAAGGCACAAAGGACAGTTTTGAAAGCTCCGCTTCATTCCTAATCTCATCCTCTTACTTTTGTTCTATAATAAGGAAAGAGATGGACGCGGCCTTATCACAGTCCGCCCGAACCTTAGTGCCTTCGTGCCTTTGTGTGATTACTCCGGGAAGCGCACGCTGACTCTGCTCGGTTTCCCGGCAACAAAATATTGCTATTTTCTGGCAAAAATAAGTTTGTTGATATTTTTCGCGAGGTGGTATAGAATGATATAGGAGCAGACGGAGGGAAACACTGATTAGCTTCGAGTTAATCAGTGTTTCCCCAGCGTCTGTGTACGATAAATTGATCAAAGAGAGGATAAAGATGCAAGCGAAGATTATAGACGGCAAGGCAGTCGCAGAGCGCATTCGCGGGGAATTAAAAGTGAGAGCGGCGGAGTTTGAAAAAAAGAGCGGGCGCAAGAGCGGGCTTGCGGTCGTGCTTGTCGGTGCCGACCCTGCCAGCCAAGTGTATGTCCGCAATAAAATCGCCGGTTGCGAGCAGGCCGGCATAAACTCCCTGGCGCATTACCTTGATGCGGACACAACGCAGGACGCGCTGGAAGCGCTTATCGACAAGCTGAACGCCGACAAAAACGTGGACGGCATTTTGGTTCAGTTGCCGCTCCCCAAGCACCTTGACGAAAGACGCGTCCTGTCAAGGGTTGCCGTGGGCAAAGACGTTGACGGCTTCCACGCGGAAAACGCCGGCGCACTCATGCTCGGCGAGGACTGCCTTGCGGCCTGCACCCCCTCCGGCTCAATCGAGCTGATAAAATCCACCGGCGTTGACATGGCCGGGAAAAACGCCGTGGTGATTGGCCGCAGTAACATTGTCGGTAAACCTGTCGCCCTTTTGCTGTTACGGGAAAACTGCACCGTTACAATCTGCCATTCCAAAACGCAAAACATCGCCCAAATTGCAAAAACCGCCGACATACTTGTCGCGGCAATAGGCAAAAAAGAATTTGTTACCGGCGACATGATAAAACCCGGCGCGATTGTAATCGATGTTGGAATAAACCGCCACGAGGGCAAGCTTTACGGCGACGTAAACTTTGAAGAAGCGGCCAAACTGGCCAGCCACATAACCCCGGTGCCCGGCGGTGTCGGCCCCATGACAATTGTCATGCTTCTGTCAAACACGCTAAAAGCGGCGGAGTTAAGTTTGAAGGCCGGCCGTTAAAACCGTAGGGAAGAAGCCTATATAAGGAGGAAAACCATGTCGGAATATCAAGCGCGGCTTAAAAGGATAACGGATGCTATCGCCCTTAAAGAGCCGGACAGAGTGCCAATTGCGCCAATCAACCAAACCTTTCCCGTGCGGAATGCCGGGGGCACAATGGCAGAGGCGCTCTACGACTTTGACAAGGGGGCGCAGGCCTATCTACAGTACGCCCAGCAGTACCAGCCCGACTCGGTTTGGGGGCATTCATACCTGCACCTGGGGATGGGGGCAATGTTCGAACTTATGCAGCCCAAAACCATAACATGGGCGGGCGCGCCGGGCACCACTATCGACAAAAACTCCATACATCAGTATATCGAATTCCCCGTGCTCGAAGATGACGAAATGGAAATGTTCAGCCGCGATCATACAGGCTGGCTTATGGACAAGGGATTCCCCAAAGTCGCCGGGATTCTGGAGCCGCTTGCAAAAATGGGCTTATCCGCCATGACTCCCTCCTATCTTACAGTCCCCATGCTTGCAAGCGCGTTCAGCACGCCAGAGGCAAAAAAAATGATCGAAGGCCTTTGGAAGCTGAACGAGATGAACAACAAAATAATGGAAAAGGCCGCCGGCTGGGATGCAAAAATAGAAGAGCAGGGCTTCCCCGTTTTAATGAAAGGCCTGGGGCTTGTCCCCTTTGACAACTACAGCGATTTTTATCGCGGCACTATTGACGGCATGATGGACATGATCGAAAGAGAAGACATCGTAAAGAGCTTTACCGAAAGAAATCTGGAACAGGTTTTGCACTCGATAGAAGTGCAGGCAAAGCTCTTCCCCGGCAAGTTCTTCTTCATGCCCCTGCACAAGGGCATGGACAGTTTTATGTCCGACGAGCAGTACCGGAAGTTCTACTGGAAAGACTTGCAAGCGATGATCGAGCATATCATAAAATGCGGCATGGTTCCCTACGTTTACACCGAAGGCCCCTACACCAGCCGGCTGGAATGTCTGAAGGATGTTACGCCTGGCAAGGTGATCTATCACTTTGAAGAATGCGACATGGTCAAGGCGAAAAAAGTGCTGGGGGGGACGGCCTGCATCTCCGGGGGGTTCCCTGTCGCCATGCTGTACTTTGCCAGCAAGCAGGAAGTGATAGACGAATGCAAACGCCTTATCGACGGCTGTGCCGGGGGCGGCGGTTTTATTTTTGAAACGAGCAACGGCATGGACTTGGTAAAGCCGGAAAACATCGACGCGATGTTTGAAACCGTAAAAACTTACGGGAAAAAATAGGGAGGGGCGTATATGGGGGTTTTGCACGACAGCAAAAAATTACCCTTTTCCGGCAATTTGTTTAATGAAACATTTGCCGTTCTCGTTTACTATAAAAATATGGAAGTGCCGGCTGGCTTCGAGCCGGTCGGCGTTTCCCAAACACAAGGGAGAAGATAAATGATTATCATCGGAGAAAAAATTAACTCAACGTTAAAGGCTGTAAGACCGGCCATTGAAAACTACGATGCCGAGGTTATAAAAAATTTGGCCAAGGCGCAAACCGACGCGGGCGCGACATACATTGACGTAAACGCCGGTATGTTCCTTCATGACGAGCCGGAGCGCGTTCAATGGCTTGTCGAAACAATCCAGTCGGCGGTTTCAACGCCGCTTTGTATCGATAGCCCACGGGCTACGGCCATTGAAGCGGGCTGCAAGTACAACAAAAACGGCAAGCCGATAATAAACTCGCTAACCGACGAAAAAGAACGTTACGATGAGATTCTGCCGATTGTATTAAAATACAACACTGGCATTGTCGCATTGTGCATGGACGACAACGGTATGCCGGAAGATGCCGAAGGGCGAATTCGCATAGGCGAGCGTCTTATAAACAAGCTTGCAAAAGAGGGTGTAAAACACGAAGATATTTACATAGACCCACTTGTAAGGCCTATTGGCACCGGTTCGCATTACGGGTTGGCGGCAATAGAAACAATACGCACGATAAAGAAAAACTTTCCGGAAGTGCATATCGCCTGCGGCCTTTCCAATGTCAGTTTCGGCCTGCCCAACCGCAAGCTGATTAACCAGACATTCTTGGTGGCCGCTATCGCCGCCGGCATGGACGGCGCGATTTTAGACCCGCTTGACAAAAAAATCATGGCCTTTGTCTATGCAAGCGAGGCTCTTACCGGCGCGGACGATTTTTGCGTTACTTACTTGGAAAAATTCCGCGAAGGCTTGCTTGATTAAGTTGGTCGCAATAATAAAATCCCATCGAGGATTTTATTATTGTTCTTACCCGCATTATGCGTAATGAAATGAGCAAATGCACGGGGAGGTGCTGATTAGCGTCGAGTTAATCAGCACCTCCCCCAAAGAGCTACGGTATTAAGGGAGATTATGTGATGATGCCAAAAGTGTTAATCGTTGGCGCGGGGCTTTCCGGCGCGGCGGCGGCAAGGGAGCTTGCCGCATCCGGCTGGCAGGTTTTGTTAGCCGAAGAATCCTCAGCCATAGGCGGGAAGGTGCGCGGTTATGGCTGCAAGGCGGCCGACAAGTGCGCCAACTGCGGCCTTTGCCTTGCAAAAAACCTATGGAATGACGTGGAAAAAAACAGTCTTATCGACATAAGGCTTAACACAAAGGTATTGGACGTGATCGGCGAAAAAGGCAACTATACCGTAGCTCTTAAAAACGCCGGCGCGGTAAGTTATGTGAATAAAATCTCGGACGTGGTTATTGCCGTGGGGTTTAAGGGCGGGACTAAGGCCGATTTTAACGGATTTGTCGAAATTCAAAAAGCGGATACGGCCGGCTCTTCGATTATCATGGGAAGCGACATAGAGCTTTTGACAAAGGATCGCCGGGAGGCCGGCCTCTTTGACAGCCCCCCCGGAAAAATCGCCTTTATACAGTGCTTCGGGTCGCGGGACAAAAAAGAACACGCCATGTATTGTTCGCGTGTGTGTTGCGCCTACTCGACACGGGCGGCAAAACTGATAAAAAAATACCACCCGGACTGTTCCATAACATTTTTCTATATGGAAATGCAGCAAGTAAAAGGCGGCAATTATTTTGACGAGCTAAAAGCGCTAGGGATTGATTTTATAAAGTGCAGGCCTGTAAAGGTTAAGGACGGAAACCCCGCGATTGTAACATTCGACAACCCGGTAACAGGGCGGCGGCAAGAGCTTGCCTTTGACCTTGTGGTGCTTTCGGACGGCATACGCCCGATTGACGATGCCGCCAAAATAGCGGAGCTTTGCGGTTTAGGCCAAACCGAAGCTGGTTTTTTGAAATATGTCAAAGACATAAACCATGCGGATCTTACAGGCGTTTATGTTACCGGATGCGCAAAAGGCCCTGCAAAAATCGAGGAAGCTTACGCCGATTCTATCGCCGTCGCAAGGCGCGTCATTTTGGGAGGGCGTTAACATGAATGCGCTTATTTTAGGCAAAAATGCGGCAAATGCAGCAGTCGAAAAAAACTTGGCAAGTTATGGTATAAAAACTACGGTTGTGCCGGAGCTTGCCGGGCTATTAAAGTTCCAAGGCGAGCCTGGCGCTTACACCGTAACGACAAGCGCCGGCCAATACAGTTTTGCATCGGTAATAATAACCGAGCCGCCTCAGTTTGAAGGGGCGGCAATCGGCGGCGGCCTTACGATCAATTTAATGAACGAGGATGAAACCGGGAAGCGGCTTGACGGCTTAAAAACAGACAAAAAAATCGTGATTCTGCTTGACTATCCAGACGAAACCCCGGAGTACATAACGGCCAGGGCAGTGTGCCTTGCGATACGGCTTGCCGAAAGAAAAAAAGATGTCGTGTTTTTGTCAAAAACCGTAAAGAGCGGCTACGGAGACAACGAGATCAAGTTTGCGCAGGCAAGGGATGCCGGGGTAAGCTTCGTAAAATACGAAAGCCTGAATCTTTGTTATGACGAAGAAGCCGACACCTTCAAAATAGAAGCCGGCGACGGCGTGTTTGACATAAACATCGACACCCCGTATTTAATTTCGCTTGCGGCCAAAGAAACGCCACAGCTAAAAAACATTTCCAAAAAACTGCGCCTGCATTACAAAGCGCAAGGCGGCATAAACGATGACAAGTTTTTCCTGTATCCGGCCTTTACAAGCCGGCGGGGGATTTATTACCTTAACCCCGCCCTTGTTATGCCGGAAAAAGACCAAAGCATTGGCCAGGCAGTGTCTTCCATTGTAGAAGATATGGCATCGATAACAAGGGACGGCTACCAAAGGGAAATAACGCGCGGATGGCAGTTCCCGGAGGTCGACGCGGACAAATGCGCCTTTTGTTATTCCTGCGTCCGTGCCTGCCCGCATGGGGCGCTTGCACCTAACGCCGGAGCCAGCGCGATGAAGGTTGTCGAATCCGAGTGCGAAGCCTGCGGAACCTGCATCGCTATTTGCCCGGGCGAGGCCATTAGGCGAAAGGATTTTTCCCCTAAGCCTGCCGGCCGTGGCGAGTGCAAAATATACTGCTGCGAAAATGGCGCGGCACAGGCCTTTGAAAGCATCTTGCCATCTTTGGGCGAATACGGGCAGATTATCAACTGCGAGCCTGTAGCCTGCGGCGGGAGCGTAAGCACGGATATGCTTGCCGGCGATTTTAAGAATTACCAGACGCTTATCGTCGCCTGTTGCATCGAGGATTCCTGCCGACACATGGACGGCGACAGACGCGCCTGCAAACAGTCCCTGCGTGCGGCGGAGTTGTCGCAGGCGGCCGGGCTTAAAGGCAGGCGTGTCGAAGTGATAAAAGCATCCGCGGCCTCAAGCGGTGTCATGAAGGACAACATTCTGAGCATATTGGAGAGATAAATTGATAGTAGCCGAACAAAAACCCATAGACGAAATATCAGAATCGCTGAAAGGCTTTAAAAAAGTCGTCGTAGCTTCCTGCGGAACTTGTGTAACGGTATGTATGGCCGGGGGCGAAAAGGAAGCGTTAGCTGTTTGTAGCCTGCTGGAAGCGGCGGCCGGGGAAAAGGGAGCGGATTTCAGCGTGTCGCTTGTAAATGTTAAACGCCAGTGCGATGATGAGTTCATAGACGATCTTGAAAACGAGCTTTTGGCCGGCGATGTAATCCTTTCGATGGCCTGCGGCGTGGGCGTTCAATTTTTGTCGGACAAATATGCGGACAAAACCGTTTTGCCGGCACTTAATACAAAGTTCTACGGGGCGGCCAAAGAGCTTGGTTACTGGGTAGAGCTTTGCGCCGGGTGCGGCAACTGCCTGTTAGAAAAAACCGGCGGAATCTGCCCCATTGCCCGCTGTTCAAAGAGCATTTTGAACGGCCCCTGCGGTGGGTCGCAAAATGCGAAATGCGAAATTGACAGCAAGATAGATTGCGCATGGCAGTTGATCTACGACAAGTTGGCCACTCTGGGGCGGCTGGATAGGCTGACCGAAATTTTTGAACCCCGTGATTGGCGGACAAACCGTGATGGCGGGCCTAGAAGCCTTCGCAAAGACGATGTCAATTTAGACAGCGTGGCCGACAGGAGAATTTGATGGAATACGAAAAAAGCAATTTTCAAAAAATATTCGAAGCCGGCAAGTTCCCCGTTACTGCGGAAATTGGCCCGCCCATGAGCGGCGATGCGGATAACGTAAGAAAAAAAGCCGAAGAACTGAAGGGCGTTGTCGATGCGGCTAACGTTACCGACAACCAGACAGCCATTGTGCGTATGTCTTCCATAGCGGCCTCGTACATATCGCAAACAGAAGGTGTCGAAGGCATCGTGCAGATGACGATGCGGGACAGGAATCGTATCGCTTTGTATAGCGACATCCTGGGCGCTTGGGCGATGGGTCTTAGAAACCTTCTTATATTGTCCGGCGATCATCAGTCCTTTGGAAACCAGCCCCAGTCGAAAAATGTTTTCGACTTGGACACCATACAGTTTTTACAGGCGATGAAAAACCTACAAGAAAACGGCGTTTTTTTGGGGGGCAGCAAGTGCAAACACCCGCCGCAATTCTTTTTGGGGGCGACTGTCAATCCCTTTGCAGACCCTGGGGAGCTTCAGCTTATTCGCCTTGAAAAAAAAATAAACGCGGGTGCAAGGTTTTTGCAAACCCAATGCGTGTACGACATCGAAAAGTTTGAACGCTTTATGGAAAAAGTGCGCGAGCGCGGCTTGCACGAGCGGGCTTACATACAGGCGGGAATCATGGTAAACAAATCGCTTAAATCAATCCAGATTACGCAGACTGTCGCCGGGATGAGCGTCCCCGATGAATGCGTAAAACGCTTTGAAAAAGCAGAAGACAAACAGGCGGAGGGTATCAATATTGCCATAGAGCTTATTGACAAACTCAAACAAATAGAAGGTATCAGCGGCATTCATGTTATGGCCGTTGGCTGGGAAGAGATTGTCCCGGAAATTGTCAAGCGGGCTGGTTTTTTGCCGAGACCGTCGGTATAGGAAGGTGTGAACAAATGAATAGTTTTAAAGACGAAGTAAGGAACACCCCAGGGGGGGCAAACTTATTGAACTGTTTTTTATGCGGATCGTGCACGGCGTGTTGCCCGGTAAATGAAATTGACGATGAGTATAATCCCAGAAAAATTATACGCATGGTTTTGCTAGACATGGAAAAGGATGTTCTTGCATCAAGCGAAATGTGGAAGTGCAACCAGTGCCACGCCTGCGTCTCCCACTGCCCGCAGGATGTGCGTTTTGCCGACATAGTTCGCGCACTTAGGGAAATCGCAATCGAAAAGGGTTACCGGAAAAAATCCCTGCTTGAAAGCGTGCACAAATTTGACGACGAGCTTAAACGCGAAAGGCTTAAAAAAATCAAGGAGGCCTTGTCGTGAAAAAACCCGTAATGGTTGTAGGCGGCGGAATCGCCGGAATCCAGGCCTCCCATGATTTGGCCGAAATGGGAGTGCCGGTATTTTTAGTTGAATCTACCCCGTCTATCGGCGGCAGAATGGCGCAGCTTGACAAAACCTTTCCGACCAACGACTGCTCCGCCTGCATACTTGCCCCAAAGGTAACGGATTGTTTCAATCACCCTATGGTAAAAACTCTGTCATACAGCGAAGTTCTTGAAATTAAAGGCGAGGCCCCGGATATGACGGCCGTCATACGACGCAAGCCGAGGTATATCGACGAAGAATCCTGCAAGGGTTGCAACGACTGTTTTGACGTTTGCCCCGTAAAACAAAAAGCCGAATTTGACATGGGTATAGGCGAGCGAAAAGCGGTTTACAAACCTTTCCCGCAGGCTGTGCCTAACAAGGCCGTTATCGACAAAAAAGGAACATCGCCTTGTAAGTACGAATGCCCGGCAAACCTTGACGCTCACGCTTATGTAACGCTTGCAGGGGTTGGCAAATACGAGGAAGCCCTTGACGTTATTCGACGCACGACACCCTTTGCGGGAGTGCTTGGCCGGGTATGTTTCCACCCTTGCGAGACAAGTTGTTCGCGGTGTTTTGTGGAACAGCCAATTTCGATCTGCGCCTTAAAAAGATTTGTCGCTGACAAAGTTAAAGAACAGGGAAATGTCAAAGCTATCGAGATTAAAGGCGAAGCGAAAGATGTTAAAATCGCCGTCATAGGGGCGGGGCCTTCTGGCTTGAACTGCGCGTACAAACTTGCGACAGAGGGCTACAAGGTAACCGTGTTTGAAGCGCTTTCCGTCGCCGGGGGTATGCTTAAAGTTGGCATTCCCGACTACAGGCTTAACAAAAATGTCTTGCTCGAAGAAATAAAAATGATAGAAGACATGGGTGTCGAGATAAAGCTCAACAAAGCTGTCGGCAAAGACTTCACTTTGGAACAGCTTAAAAGCGAAGGCTACAAGGCGATTTACGTTGCCGTGGGTGCGCACAAAGACCTTAAACTTGGAATCGAAGGCGAGGATGCCCAAGGTTCGATCTCGTCTGTGGATTTTTTGTACAAACTCAACATGGGGGACATGACGCAGCCCGGCAAAAAAGTCCTTGTCATTGGCGGCGGGAATGTCGCTATGGATGCCGCCCGGTCATCGGTGCGGCTCGGTTGCGATGTTACTGTTGTTTACCGGCGCTCGGAAAACGAAATGCCGGCCAACAAATGGGAAGTGGAACACGCAATGGAAGAGGGTGTTAAGTTCATGTACTTGACAGCCCCTGCTTCAGTGCTTGTAAAAGACGGCCGGGTCGCCGGGCTAAAATGCGTAAAAAACAAACTTGGTAAAAAGGACGCAAGCGGCCGCCGCCGGCCGGAGCCTGTTGCCGGAAGCGACTTTCTTATAGAAGCGGACTGTATAATACGCGCAATCGGCCAGCACCCCGAGCGTGAAAAACTGCTCGGCGCGGGCATCGATATTTTCAACGAAAGGGGCGATGTAATATACGACAAAAAAAACGCCCAAACCAACATGGAAGGCGTGTTTACCGGTGGCGACTGTATGCGCGGCCCTGCGACAATGATAGAAGCCATAGCCGACGGAAACCGCGCGGCAAAAGCTATCATCAATTATCTGGAAGGCATCGATCTTCCTATTGATGTTTTTGTGTTGCCGCAAACAAAAATCGAAGATATAGACACACGCAGTCTTACACGCAGTCCGCGTGCGAATATGCCGGTTATCGACATAAAGCGGCGCACGACTACCTTTGACGAGGTTGAAACAGGATTCACCGAAGAGGCCGCCTTGGAAGAGGCTAACCGCTGTGTCGAATGTTCTATTTGCTGTGAATGCAAACTTTGTGAAAAGGCTTGTCAGGCGAAATCGGTGCGCCATGATCAGACTGAAACAATCGTAGAAATTCCGATAGCGTCGGTTGTATTTTCCTCTGGCTATGATGCCACGAAAGAAATCCCGGCAGAATACGGTTACGAGCGTTACAAGGATGTTGTTACAAGCCTTGAATACGAGCGTATTTTATCGGCTGGCGGCCCCTACGCAGGCCATGTGCAGAGACCTTCCGACAACCGGGAGCCGGAGCGCATCGCCTTTATTCAGTGCGTAGGCTCAAGGGATAGCCAGTGCGGAAACGACTACTGCTCGTCTGTCTGCTGTATGTACGCCATCAAAGAAGCAATGATAACAAAAGAGCATCTGCCCTCTGTTAAGGACATCGATATTTACTACATGGATATGCGAGCCTTTGGCAAGGATTTTGACAAATACATCGATTCGGCAAAAAGCAAGTACAACATTGGTTTTATCCGCAGCCGTATAGGAAAAATTGAGGAAAACCCCGAAAACAAACGTCTTGCGCTACAGTATGTTACAGAAGACGGCAAAGGCACTACGGCAGAATACGACATAGTCGTACTTTCCGTGGGGATGAAGCCCCAGGCCGAAAACGTAAAACTTCTGTCGCAAACAGGTGTCAAAACCGACAAGTTCGGCTTTATTTGGTCTAACGAGTTCAACTCGCCCGTTACGAGCAAAGCCGGCGTTTACGCCTGCGGGGTGGCCGCCGGCCCGAAAGACATTCCCGAAACGGTAATCGAAGCGAGTGCCGCCGCATCGTCGGCGGCGAAGGTCGCCCAATCGCGTGAAGTGGACCTGTACAGGGATTACAGCCAGTTTTTCAAGGAAGAGCCGCTTCCGCCAATGCGGGATGTTTCAAAAGAACCGATTAAAATCGGCGTATTCCTTTGTCATTGCGGTGTAAACATTGGCGGGTATTTGTCTATCGAAGATGCCGTGGAATATGCCAAAACCCTGCCCTTTGTCGTACACTCCGAGCAGTTCCTTTACACCTGTTCGGTGGACGCGCAAAAAATAATCGCCGACAAGATCGCCGAACACGGGATCAACAGAGTGGTCGTAGCATCTTGTACGCCGCGCACTCACGAGCCGCTGTTTCAAGGCGTTCTTGTTAAAGCCGGGTTAAACCCGTACTTGTTTGCGATGGCCAATATACGCGACCAATGTTCGTGGGTGCACATGGACAACAACGACATAGCGACTTTCAAAGCGAAAGAGCTTATGCGAATGGCTGTGGGCAAGGTAACTTATGCGAAACAGTTGACCCGCAAAAAGATCAATGTTATAAAAAGTGCGCTTGTCATTGGCGGGGGCGCGGCGGGAATGTCTGCGGCTCTTGACATTGTCGATATGGGTTACCCGGTGCATTTGATCGAGCGGACAGGTGCGCTTGGCGGGAACGCCGCTATGGTTACGACAAGCAATCTCGGCAGGCCGGTGTTTCCATACTTGAACGATCTGATAAGCCGGGTAAGCAAAAACCCGCTTATAAAGCTCTACCTTAACACGACCGCGCAGTCAACGGAAGGTTATGTCGGTAATTACAAAACGACGCTTAAAACCGGCGACATGACCTGCGAAATTGAACACGGCGCTGTTATCGTGGCGGTAGGTGCAAACGAGCGAAAGCCTGACGAGTACTTGTACGGAAGCGACGAGCGTGTCGTAACAATGCTTGAGTTTGAAAAACACGCGCAAGCCGGGTTTAACGATCTGGCTGGAAAAAAAGTTCTCATGATACAGTGCGTAGGCTCCCGCGAAGGGGATCGCCAGTATTGCAGCCGTGTTTGCTGCAACCAGGCGGTTAAAAATGCACTCCTATTGAAAGATTCGTGCAAAGAAACCGATGTTACGATTTTGTATCGCGATGTAAGAACCTACGGTCTTGACGAGCTTAACTACAGGGAAGCCCGCAGGAAGGGCGTAAAGTTTGTACGATACAACGTGGAGAGCAAGCCGAAAGCGGAAATTGCCGGCGGCAATCTTAAAGTAAGCGTCTTCGAGCCGGTTCTTGGGAAAGACATCGTATTGGAAGCGGATATGCTTGTGCTTTCTTCGGCGATAGTGCCGGATGCGGAAAACAACAAACACATTGCGCAGATGTTCAAAGTGCCGATGAATCAGGAAAACTTTTTCCTTGAAGCGCACGTCAAACTGCGCCCTGTCGATTTTGCTACGGAGGGTGTTTACCTGTGCGGCTTGGCTCATTCGCCAAAATCGATCAAAGAAAGCATAATCCAGGGAAGGGCATCGGCGGGGAGAGCCGCGACTGTAATTTCCAAAGATCAGCTTGAAACTGAAGGCACTATCGCTACTATAGATGTCGATCTGTGCGTGGCCTGCGGCGCTTGCGAACAAGTCTGCGCTTACAACGCCATTGAAGTACAGGATGTTCCTGTAAGGGGCGGCACTGTCCGGCGTGCCGTTGTAAACGATGTTTTGTGCAAGGGCTGCGGAACTTGTTCGGCAACTTGCAGGTGCGGAGCCATTGACGTTAGCGGATTCTCGGACAAACAGGTTATATCCGAAATCGAATACTTATTGCGCCGTAGCGTAGTGTGATGTAAAAGGAGCCAAAGTTGGAAAACAGTGAAAGCTATGAGCCTAAAATAATCGCCTTTCTGTGCAACTGGTGTTCATACGCCGGGGCCGACCTTGCGGGGACTAGCCGTTTGCAGTACCCGCCAAACATTCGCGTAATAAGAGTGCCATGTTCCGGGCGCATCAACCCGATTTACATTATCAAAGCACTTATGGAAGGCGCGGATGGAGTGATGGTGTCTGGTTGCCATCCCGGCGATTGCCACTATTTGTCGGGTAACTTATTCGCCCGCAGGCGTTTCGTGGTACTAAAAAAACTGCTGTCCGCCTGCGGCATAGACCCCGATCGCATTCAGTTCACATGGGTTTCCGCATCGGAAGGCGGGCGTTTTGCCGAGGTTATAAAACAAGTAACCGATAATGTTAAAAAACTCGGGCCTAACAAGATGCTTTCAAGCGGCGGGAAATAAGGAGGCGTAAGCTCAATGATATACGAAGAAATGACAAAAAACATACGAGCGCTTTGCGGCAAGCTCCTTGAAAGCAAAGAACTTGATTTGATTATCGCATACAAGGGCGGCGGCATAAACGATATGCAGGTGCCGTATTTTGCAAAACAGCCTTCGGACGCGCAAAATATTGAGTGGGGTGACAGGTGTTACCAAAACATTGCGCCTTATCTTCACGGCTTGGGGAAAAAGGCCGGGATACTGGCAAAGCCCTGCGATGTCCGCGCTATCGTGCAGTACATAACGGAACAACAGTTGAAGCGGGAAAATGTTTACATAATTGGCGTTGACTGTATGGGAATGGTGGACGAAAACGGCAAGCCGCGCCCCGGGTGCGCAGAGTGTACTGTGCGCAAGCCGCCTGTTTACGACGAATATGTGAAAGACGACCGGGTGGACGGGCTTAACATAGCAAAAACAGAAGCCAAAGGCGACGACCTTGCGGAGAACTTTGAGCGGTTCAAAAAAGAGGTTAAAAAATGTATTTTATGTTACGCTTGTCGCCAGGCCTGTTACGGGTGTTACTGCAAAGAATGTTTTATAGAGCGTGATATTACGGACTGGCAGCCGGCCTCTATCGATGAGGGAACTAAAATGACCTTCCATATTGGCCGTATTATGCATCTTGCCGGGCGTTGCATCGAGTGCGGTGCCTGTGAAGCTTCCTGCCAATCCGATGTCAATCTGTTTTACATAATAAAAAATGTCTCTGGTTTTATCGAGGAATTGTACGGTTATAATGCGGGTATGGATGCGGATCAAAAACCTGCTTTGCTTACAAACAAGTTTGACGACAAAGAGATCGGCTTTCTAGGTGGAGGGAATCATGGCTAATCCCGGAATAACAGTGTCGAAAGATAATGTGAAAAATATGCTCAACGGGTTTCTTAAACAAAGAACCCTTTTCGCCCCGGCAATGAACGGGAAAAAACTCGATTACCTGCCGGTGGCGAATGTCGATGATATTGTGTTTGACGACAATCTTCCATACAAATCGCCCAAGGAAATTTTCTTTCCCAAGTGCGAAAAAATAATCACCTTCAAAGACGGCGAGGCTGAAGCTGAAATTTCCAAAGAACAATTTGTTTTGTTCGGCGCGCGCCCTTGCGATCTTGAGGCGCTGGAGATCATGAAAAAGGTTTTTACACAGGGCAAGTTCAAAGACCCGTATTTCCAAGAGCGTTACGACAATACCTTGCTTATCGGCCTTGGCTGCAAGGACAAAAAACCCGGCTGCTTCTGCGACGAGCGTGAAACCGACATGGGCTTTTGCGACAAGTGCGATCTTTTTTTGGAAATGAAAGGTGAGTCTTACGAGGTTGCTTATGTTTCCGAAAAAGGCAGAGAAGCTTTCAAGCCGTATATCAAGGGCATCGAAAGTTTTGAAAACACGCCCAGAACATTTGCCCCGGCGAAAACGCTTTCGATAGACACTACGGAAGAAGATTTGTTCGCTAAAATCGAGTGGGAAAACATTGTTGAAACTTGTCAGGGTTGCGGTATGTGCACTTACATTTGCCCGACCTGCCACTGTTTTGGTTTTAAGGATGTTGACGAAGGTGGTTGCGCAAGCCGTTACAGAAACTGGGACAGTTGTATGTTTCCAAAGTTCACGTTACACGCTTCGGGACACAACCCCAGGGAGGAAAAACACGATCGTTACCGCCAGCGGATTGCGCACAAATATTTATATGTCAAGAAAAACTTTGGCTCGGTGGCCTGCACGGGTTGCGGCAGGTGTTTAAGGGCTTGCCCGGCTGGCGTTAATATCAAAACTGTTGCCGAAGAAATAATGGAGGGCTTAAAGTGAACGAGAATCCTTATTTGCCGTTGAAGGCTGAAATACTGGAAGTAATTCAGGAAACAAGTTCAGACCTCGACATTAAAACGTATGTGTTGAAGTTTGCAAAGGGCAAAAAAATCGATTTTATGCCCGGCCAGTTTGTCGAATTTTCAATTCCCGGCATTGGCGAGGCTCCTTTCGGTTTTGCTTCGAACCCTCTTAGAAATGACACGATAGAGCTTACGATAAAGCGGACGGGCAAACTGACCAACGCGATCCACGCCCTTAAACCCGGCGATTCGGCCTTCATACGCGGGCCTTTTGGCAATACTTTTCCTGTTGATCTGTTCCAAGGCAATGACATTTTTTACATTGCCGGCGGTCTTGGGCTTGCGCCTCTGCGCCCTCTTATTACTTATGTCTTCGAGGAAGTAAACAGGAGCAAATACGGCAAGATTCAAATGTTGTTAGCGGCCCGTTCATCTGCGGATTTTATCTTTTTCCGCGAATACGAACAGTGGCGCAAAATCAAAGATACGGAGTTGACTCTTACTATTGACAAGCCGGAGCCGGGTTGGAATGAACGGGTGGGGTTCCCGCACAATCTTGTTGCCGAAATGTCTTTTGATTTTAACAAAACTTATGCGGTTTTGTGCGGCCCGCCTATCATGATCAAGTTTGTCTCCCAAAAACTTATCGAAATGGGTATGCCTCTTGATCGAATTTACACGACTCTTGAGATGCGAATGACTTGCGGTGTCGGCAACTGTGGCAAATGCAACATTGGCCACAAATACGTTTGTGTTGACGGCCCCGTTTTCAGCCTGCAAGAGCTGGAAAAAATGCCCACCGAATACTAGCGAAACAACCCCGGCTACGCTGTGCAGGGATTAAGCGTAGCCGGGCGGCTTTAGATCAATTTTACGCAAAATATTCCCCTTATTGGACAACATAGTTAATGAAATGTTTGTCGCCATCTTTAACATATAGGGAAGCTCTAAAGACTTCGGTTTTTACAAGTTGCCAGTGTTATTTCTAAAGGTGGGGGTATGGCGGAAAAAGCAAATGTTCAGTTTTTTAAATCGACCGCTTTCTATTTTTTAGTTGGCATTGTGTTCGGATCAGCCATACTCTTCGGCGTGCGTCCGGAAAACGGCTTGACGGAACAGGGGGTAAGGGCGCTTGCCGTTATTGTTTTTACCATTTGGATATGGCTAACGGTAAATACATCATGGACTAATCTTTTGTTTTTTATGCTGTTAATCGTATTCGGCATTATGACTCCAGGGGCAGTTTGGGCGGGGTCTATGGGGCATTTCGCTCCCATGATGATCATTGTTTTTTACATTCTAGGCCAGTGCCTTGTTTTTACCGGGGCCATAGACAAGGTTGCAGCATGGTTTATTACAAGGCCTTTTGTGCGCGGCCGCCCGCTTGTGCCGCGCCCCAGCCTTGCCGGCGCGGCCGCCCGCGCTACATTCCGCTTTTTAGCTTAAATCGCTTATTTCCGCGCAAAACAATCAAACCCCGCCCTTACGCGGGCATTTTGTAAAAAAATCGAAAAAGTTCATCGATTAGATTGACGAATGCGTTTTGTCTAGTTATTTTAGATGTATGAGCAACTTGTACAGCAACGTGAAACTTATTTTTGACGGGCCAATAGCCGCTTTGGCTTTTTTAGCGGTTGCCGGGGAGCCTTTGGACTTTTGGCTTCAAACAACAGGCATTAGGAGTAACTAAAATGAAAAAAACACTTGCGATAATCGCCACTTTTTGCATTTCCGCGCCCCTTTTCGCACTGCCGGACTGGCTGCCGCCGTTAAACCTTAGCGCCGGCGGCGGAGGGCTGTTTAACATCCACTGGAGCGACGCCCGGCTTAGGGAGCAGTTCAGGGATTACACGGGGGGATTTATGCCCGCGCCGCCGCCTGCGCCGGAGGGAACTCTTTTGCCGGGCTTTCCGACGGCGGATACCCTCAAGGCTATGAGCAACGGACTTTTTGAAGCAAGAGAGCTTACCACCGGCGGAGGCATCTTCGGCTTTTTTGACGCAACCTTTGTCATGACAAGCGCGGCTCTCGTTTTTAACCGTGTGCAGCACACCGTGGCTATACCCGATCACCCCTTTTTGCCGGGCTTGGACGGGGAAGAGACTCGCACATCCAACTTTACACAGTTAAACCTGGGGGTTTTTCTAAAATATCCCTTTGAGGTCTCGCCGGGTTGGTCGGTTTTCCCCCTTTTGGGTGCCGACTGGCAAATCGCTCTTGGCAGCTTCGACAGCTCCATGCGAGAAAACTTTGATACAGTTCGCGGGGCTGGCGGCGACGCGCCTTCTATAGCGGCTTTTTGGAACTCCATGTGGCTGCGTTTAGGAGCAGGGGTTGACAGGGCTATTTCGGATAACCTGTTCCTGCGCGGCGAGCTTCTTTACGGGGTTAAACTGCCCAGCCGTTACGAAAGACGCATGGCGGATTACTGGCAGGACGAGTTGCGCGGAATGTCCAACGGTTTCCATGCAAGACTTGCCTTGGGTTACACTTTCGGAAAATTATAGGGGAGTTTGGGAAACGCTGATTAACTCGACGCTAATCAGTGTTTCCCTACAAACTGCCGGTGGCTGGCTTTTTGCAAAAAAAATCGAAAAAGTTTATCGATTAGATTGACAAACGCATTTCGTCTAGTTATTATAGATATATGAGACATTTGTACAGCAAACCCAAAACCATTTATTTCGCCGCGCTGGCAGCCGCTTTGACCGTTTTCGGCGCGTGCCACGACGGCTTCGAGCCGGAGCCGCCAAGCGCAAGGAACGGACTGTTGCCCCTTGCCGGGGCTTTTAACGCCCGCGACCTAGGCCAAAGCGGGCTTGTTGGCGCAGGCGGCCGGGCAATACGCCCCGGCGTGATAGTCCGCTCCGGGGAACTGAGTATGCTCACCCCCCGCGACGTGGACTTCCTCTTCGGGGATGGCGGCATGGGCATACGGACGGTGGTGGACTTACGCTCCACCCTGTCGCCCGTAAACCATGTAAACACGCCTTTTACATTCGCCATGCCGCCCGCCCACCACAACCCGGCGGCCATTGCCTTCAGCCTTGGCCGTAGCGAGCGGGAAAACGCCCCAAGCAGGCTTCCCGGCCACGTTCAGGTCTGGGACAGGGACAACGCAAGGCCGTCTACGGGCATTCGGGACTACGAGATAGTAATCGACTATTTCGAGGTTATACAGGGAACCGCCGATTTTCCAAACCCGGCCGCCGTTGTTCACCAAATGGCGTTAAACTATGCGACATTTATCCAAAGCGATGCGGCAGCCGTGGCTTTTGGCTCATTTTTTGAAGCCCTTCTGTACGCCAACGGAACGCCGCTTTTGTTCCATTGTTCCGCCGGGAAAGACAGGGCGGGCATGGCCAGTATGCTGCTTTTAATGGCGCTGGGCGTGGACAGGCACAGTATTGTCCACAACTTCATGCTTTCAAGAGAGTTCGTGCAAAGACGCTTCCACCCGGTCGTGCCCTTTATTGTGCAGGATGTCCAAAGAAACATGATAATCCAAAGAGCCGGCGCGCAACAGCTTTTGATACTGCATGACGAGACCCCCGGCGGGGCAGGAGAAATGCCGGCCAGAGCCGCCCTTGCCCATTCGGTAACCCCCGGGCTTATGGCGGCAATTATAGAAGACAGGGTAAACAACCACGGCGAATCGCTGTTTACGGCAAGAGAGTACGCGCTGGCCAATATGCCCACGCCGGCGGCTGTAAACGCTGCCATAGACGAAACCCTGCTCAATATGCGCTGGCTTGCCCTTAGAAGCGATCAGTATCTTGCGAACTTCGCGCGGGATGCCGGCGAAAAGATACGCCCCCTTCTTTCGGTTTACCCCCAATGGATAGAGTTCGCCATTGACGCTATCCGGGATATGCACCCCGGCGGGAACCCGACCAACGACGAGGCAATCGAATATTATCTCGTGAACCATTTGAACCTGCCGGCAGACATAATGACGCAGCTTAGAAGGCTGTTCTTGGTAGGGTACACGGGGTGATAAAAATGAAAAAAACACTGGCAATACTTTTTTGTTTTTGCGCTTCCGCCTTGCTTTTCGCCCAAGAGCCAAGCCAGAACGACGCGCTTCCCTACGAAGAGGTTGAACAGGCTGCGCCTGACGCGCAAGCCCCGGCCGTAAGCGTCGAGCCGCCGCCGCCCGCCCCTGCCGCAGCCGGCGAGACGGAGCCTAGAACGATAACCTTCACCCTGCCCCAATGGTTGCCAAGGGTAAGCCTTAGCGCCGGCGGCGGCGCTCTCTTTAACGTGCACTGGAACGACGCCCGCCTTAGAGAGCAATTTCGCGATTACACGGGGATGGACTTTCAGCCGCCCCACGGGGTGATGGGGCCGACGGAGGCCACCCAGGACGCGATGCGCCAAGGGCTTTTTGACACAAGGGAACTTGCCACGGGCTGGGGTTTATTCGGTTTTTTTGACGCAACCTTTGTTACGGCAAGCGCGGCCGTTATCTTTAACCGGGTAAGGCACACGGTGGCCATCCCCTATATGCCGAATATCGCCCCGGACCTTCTGGGGGAAGAGGAGCACAGCTTCAATTTTACCCAGTTGAACTTGGCTATCTTTTTAAGATATCCCTTTGAAATCGCTCAGGGCTGGACAATCTTCCCGCTTTTGGGTATTGACGGGCAAATCGCTCTTGCTGATTTTGACGACAACATGAGAAGGGACTTTCAGTATATAGCCAATATGGGGTATGATATGCCTACAGTCGGTGAGTTTTGGAACTCGCTGTGGATACGCTTCGGCGTGGGCGTGGACAGGCAAATTACAGAAAGCTTGTTTGTGCGCGGCGAGGCTCTTTATGGCTTCAAACTGCCCAGCCGCTATGAACGGCGGATGCGGGATTTTTGGCAGGAAGAGCTGCGGGGTATGTCCAACGGCTTCCATATAAGGCTCGCATTGGGCTATACATTTAGAAGATTCTAGGAGGAAAGAGGAAAAATGACGAAGAAACGTAAAGGCAGTTCCTTTAACGCCATTGGCGGCAAACGGGAGCTTGAGACGGTAATTTTGTTTACCACCGGCAAGTGCAACGCAAAGTGCGCTATGTGTTTTTATGCGGACGATATGGCGAAAAAAAACGAAGACCTGCCCACTTCAGAAATAAAAAAACTTTCAGAAAGCGCCGGCAGCTTCAAACGCCTCTTGCTTTCCGGCGGGGAGCCTACCATGCGCGAAGACCTGCCGGAAATTATCGAGATGTTTTACAACAACAACGGCATTACCGATGTAAACTTCCCGACCAACGCGATAAAAACCGACCGGCTAATCGAATGGATAGGCCGGCTGCGCAAAAGCTGCCCCGACCTTATCATTACCGTCAGCGTCTCGCTGGACGGCTTCGGCGACACGCATGATGCGCAACGTGGCATCGTCAGCTTTTACACGGCGGCTGCCGCGCTCAAAAGGATTGACGAGCACTTTGGCAACGACAGCATGGTTATCAAAAACGTCGCGACAATCATCACAAAATACAACGTGAAGGAAATCACAGACTTTGTAACCTGGGTTTACGGCCGCTTTAACATCAGCACCCACACGATAGAAGCCGCCCGTGGCAACACTAGGGAAGCCGGCGTAAAAATCCTTACGGAAAAATCCCTGCGCGAGATTCAGGACAGAATCGCGCCCTATTACCTGCTTTACGCCAAGCGCATAGGCGCCGGCATAAGCAACTTTATCAAGCGTAGCATTGTGAAGTCTTTCTACGTCGGCCTTATGCGGGCGATGTACAACCTTCGCGCAAAAAACATCGAAAAGCCGACCTCGTGGGAAATGGACTGCACTGCCGGGGAGACAACCTTGGTTGTCGATTACGACGGGCGTTTCCGCGCCTGCGAGATGCGCGAGCCTTTGGGCAACGTCATGGACTACAACTGCGACGTGCAGGCCATTATGAATAGCGAAGCGATGAAAAAAGAAATCGAAGCTATCGGGTATGGGTACAAGGCGAACTGCTGGTGCACCCACGGCTGCTGGATGATGACCTCGATCAACTTTAACCCCCGCCGGATGATTTCCATGCTCCGCAGCGGGAACAAAGAGACGAAAAAGCTGAACGAGGAGTTTCCGGTCGTGATTAGCGAGGAGATTTTGCAGCGGCTTGAGGCGAAGTACAGGATTGACACCAGAAAACTGCGGCAGGACGGCATTCTGAAAGATTCAGACGGCCAGCTTAAAAAAGCGGACGTTGCATGAAAATCCTTCTTGTAACAAGGGGTTCTGTGGGGGATGTTTACCCGTATATACGGCTGGCCGGCGAACTGAAAAAACGCGGGCACGAAATCACTTTGAGCATCCCCCGCATTTTTGAAAAAGAGGGCAGGGAGTCCGGCCTAAACTATGTTCTGCAAGCGATGGACGACATCGCCGGGTTGATTCAGGGCAAGACGCACACAAAAAACCTTTTGGACTGGACGCAAAGGGTTATCGCAAGCCAGTTCAACGAGCTTGTCCCCTTGTTGCAAGAACACGATTTAATGGTGGCGGCAAACACCGAGTTTGCCGCCGTAAGCGTCGGCGAGTATTGCGGCAAGCCCTGCATCCGCACCGCTTACGGGCCTTTTATACCGGGGCGCAACATTCCGCCGCCGGTTTTCCCCTGGCCTGCCCGGCATCCTGTTTTCACGCCGGCCTTTCTATGGAAGCTGTTGAACATCGGGCTTAACTACATGGCGAAAAAGGAGCTTAACAGGCACAGAGTGGCGCTTGGTATGCCCAAGGTAAAGGAGCTTGGGCATCATGCCCCGGCAAACGCGGCCAGCAACTATCTTATGTACTCGCGGCATCTTGGCAGTGTTGACAGTGAGTGGCAGTACAAGTGGGAGATTGGCGGCTATTGTTTTAACGATGATTTTCCCTACGATTCTGCGGAGCTTGAAAAGCTGGTGGCTTTCATAAAAAAAGACAGCCGCCCGACGGTCTGGTTTTCGCTGGGCAGTTGTTATGCGGCAGAGCGGGATGTTTTTGCCGAAATGCTTTTCGACATTTGCCGCGAGCGTGGCTACAAGCTGGCTGTGGCCTGCGGCTGGTGGAATACCGGCGCGACGATTAACGGCGCGGATAATTTTTACCGCATGGAAAGCCCTATTCCGCACTGTCATATTTTCCCGCATTGCGATGCGATTATCCACCACGGCGGCGCCGGCACAACTCACAGCGCGGCGCGAAGCGGCAGGCCGCAGGCTGTTGTCCCGCTTTTGCTTGACCAGCCTTACTGGGCCTGGCGGGTGAAGGAGCTTGGGATTGGCCCTGGGGGGATAAAAATCAAGGGCTGCACAAGAGGGGAGCTTGAAAAAAAAGTTACCGATCTTGTAAGCAACCCGTCGTACAAGGAAAAGGCCGCCGCCCTTGGCGAGTTGATCTCCGCCGAAGCCGGTCTGGAAAACGCCTGCCAATTTATCGAGGGGTTTCTCCGCTAAACGGCCGGGGGCAGGGGATTGAGAGCCGTTGTCCAGCGAGAAACCCCCTGCCGGCCGCCGCTGGGGCGGCAGGGGCCGGGGGTTATCGGGGGAAGTAACGGAAGCCCTCGAACTCGATGTATTCATTGCCGGAGCCTAAAGTTGCAGTCGCTTCGTTGCCGTTGTCAAATGTGATTTCGATGCTGCTGCCGACTATTCTGTAGGTTCCGCTGCGGGATTGGTTGCCTGCGGTGTGGCTTACGGTGTTTTCACCGAAGGTTAAGGCCATATCCACGTTAGGCAAAACTGCGGGGACAAGCCGGGAGGGCAGGTCGG
>JGI24700J35501_10930813_pt1 | contig 25383 bp, 27 predicted proteins | sample TergutTh196P1_FD_35501 | JGI IMG/M metagenome (IMG submission 35501)
GCATAACAAAAGGCAAAGACGAACAAGCCCTCGAAACCGCATTTTACCTATTAGAACTCGGCATGGAACTTTCCACGGTAGCCGCCGCTGTTAAACGTCCTCTTAAATGGGTGGAAAACTTGATAGCTAAAAATAACAAATAATTTTCAACTGTAACGATAACAAAAACGATAACAAATTTTCTTGAAGAAAATTATAGTCTAATATAAAAAATACTAAAATACCTCTATACATATGCAGGGAGGAACTAGCGTGAAAACAATAAAAAAACTAGACAAACAACTAATAAATAAAATTGCCGCTGGCGAAGTTGTTGAAAGACCACTATCTATTATAAAAGAACTAACCGAAAATTCCATTGATGCAGGGGCTGGCGATATTACCATAGAAATAAAAGACGGCGGACTTTCCTATATTCGTGTAACGGACAACGGTAGCGGCATTGCTCCTGACCAAATTTCGCTTGCCTTTGAACAACACGCCACTAGCAAAATAGCCGATATTGACGATCTAACCAACATAAAAACGCTAGGTTTTAGGGGCGAAGCACTCGCCAGTATTTCAGCAGTTTCGCACGTGGAGATGGTTACTAAAAAAATTGGTGCAATAGCAGGCATACGCACAGAACTGCACGGCGGCACTATCGCCGATCGCAAGGAAATAGGCTGCGCCGAAGGTACTACTATTACCGTAACTAACCTGTTTTACAATACGCCCGCTAGGCTAAAATTCCTAAAAAAGCCGCCGCAAGAGGCCGCCTACATCACCGATCTAGTCCAACGTCTTGCTATTGGCTACCCTAATAAATCGTTTCGTTATATCCAAAATGGTAAAACTGTGGCAACCACCAACGGCAACGGCGACCTTAAAACAGTAATATATAACCTGCACGGCAAAGAAACCGCAAAAGGCCTTATCGAAATTACGCAAAACGCCACTCTGCACGGCTTTGTTGGTAAACCAGAAATTGCCCGTGGCAGCCGCAGTGGCGAAAACTTCTTTATAAACGGCCGCTACGTTAAAAGCGATATAATGCAAACCGCCCTGGAAGACGCTTTTAGAGGTCGCTTGCCTGTCGGTAAGTTTCCCGTGTGTGTTTTGTACCTAACCGTGCCAGAAGACGAAGTTGATGTGAATGTCCACCCAACTAAAATGGAAGTCCGCTTTGCTAACGACCGTGAAATTTATAACAATATCATCGCCGCACTAAACAAAACGCTCGGCGACAATATTCTTATCCCAGAAATACAGCAAAACCCTAAAAAGTACCCCGCATTTAACCTGCCGCCGCAACCAAAACCGCAGCAAGGCGTACTTCCTGGCATTTTACAGCAAAACCTGCAAAATATGCCAAACGAAAAATTACCGCCATCGCCCAAAACCCGCCAAATTGTAAAATTTGCCGATTTTACCGAAAACGCAAACTTTGCCAACAAAGTGGAAACGCTCGAAAATTCCATGAAAATGGACTTAAAAACGAGCGTAACAATGAATACTACCGAAACCGCCAAATTTACAGTAAACCCCGAAAAAACACCGCAATCTCAACTAGTAGCGGCGGAATCAACATCAAAATCAGAACCAAAATTAGAACCAAAATCAGCACCAAAATCAACAGCGGAATTTTCGCAAACACCCGCCAATAAGCTAAAATTTACCCTAATGGGGCAAATTTTCGGCACATATTGGCTGGCGGCAACAGCGGACGATTTGTTTTTAATAGACCAACACGCCGCACACGAACGTGTATTATATGAAGAAATTTTGCACAAACTAAAAAACGAAACGCATAAATCGCAGCCGCTGCTAGAGCCGCTAAAATTACAGCTAAGTCCGCAAGAAATAGCCGCAACCCAAGAATACAGCCAGTTTTTTGACGATTTTGGCTTTCAGTTTGAATTGTCGGATATATCAAAATCAACAAAATCAACGCCAAAATCAACGCCGCCAAAAACGCCCGTTACGCTTAACGTTACGGCTGTACCGCTTATTTTATCGGATTGTTTGGATTTTTCCTTTTTTGCCGAATTGCTAGAAAAATTGCAAACAGGTGCAGAAAACACGCCGCTACGCAAAATTTGCGAGGAAGTAGCCAAAATCGCCTGCAAAAAAGCCGTAAAAGCCAACGATAAAACCACCGAACCCGAAATAATTACCCTAATTACCCGCATTTTGGAATTGGATAACCCGTACTCTTGCCCGCACGGCAGACCAACCATCGTCAAATTAACCAAAACCGAAATTGCGAAAATGTTTAACCGAACATGATGGACTTAAAAAAAATAAAAAAGTTAAAAGAACAAAAAAATTTAATCGTCATTGCGGGTGCAACGGCAACGGGCAAAACAGCCGTTGCGGTAGAATTAGCCCAAAAATTAAATGGCGAAATAATTTCGGCGGATTCTATGCAGGTTTATAAGGGCATGAATATTGGCACGGCAAAGCCAACTATCGCCGAACGGGGCGGAATTATCCACCACCTGATTGATGTTGTTGATGTTGTTGACATTGCTGACCCCACAAAATCGTCGGAAAAATTTTCTGTTGCTATGTTCCAAAAATTAGCAAATCAAGCTATAATAGATATATACAACAGAGGAAAAATTCCAATATTGGCAGGTGGAACGGGTTTTTACATTAATGCTGTGATTTACGATAACACACTTGTACCCGAAAAATACAGCCGCAAAACGTACAACGCCCCGCCGCAAGCCTTGTACAAACAACTGCTGGCAGTAGACCCAATTTCGGCAGCTAAAATTCACCCAAACAATGTGCAACGTGTTTCCGCCGCACTAGCTTACTACGAAACAACGGGCAAACCAATATCCAGTTACACGCCCGCAAAAACGCCGCGCTACAACAACATAATTATCACGCTACACCGCGACCGCCAAGAACTTTACGCCGCAATAAACCGCCGCACCGAACAAATGTTCGCAAACGGCTTTTTGCAAGAAGTGCAAGACCTTTTAGACAACGGAATAACAAACAACACCACCGCTATGCAAGCAATAGGCTATAAAGAAGTAATTTCTTACCTAAACGGCGAATTTTCTTTTTCCGAAACTTTGGCTAATATTCAGCAAAACAGCCGCCGTTACGCCAAAAGGCAACTCACTTGGCTTAGACATCAATTAACAGATAGCCATTGCCTAAATGCCACCGAAACACCAAAAAAAACTGCTAATGCTTGCCTAAAAATCCTGAAAAATAGCTGGGTTGGGCAGCAAACATGGAGGAACTAATCATGGTAAAAAGTTATCAAGACATGGTACTAAACAAAGCAAGACGGCAAGAAATGCCAGTTACAGTATTTTTAACCAGCGGCTTTCAAATAAGGGGTATCGTCCGCGGTTTTGACAATTACGTAATTCTATTGGAATCGGAAAGTAAACAGCAGATGATCTACAAACACGCAGTGTCAACCATTATCCCCTTGCGACCGCTTTCGGGTATCATCGAAGCCTACAAAAAAATTGAAAACGATACCGAACCCGACGAATCAGAAGAAACTTTAGAATGAACCTTAGACTAACAAAATTATGAAAGAGAATAGCCTATGAAAAAAAACAGCAAATTCACCAACACAATGTCAACCGAATTGGACATAACAGAAAAAGCGGCTAATGTAGTAGATCAAGCCGAGTTGACCGTTTTTCCGTACATGGAAGAAGCCAGCCTAATAGCGGAATTTAACCAGCTGAAAGTGCTAGAAGCCATGCAACAAGCCAAAGTTAGCGATGCTCATTTTGCAACAGCAACAGGTTACGGCTACAACGACGCTGGTAGAGAAGTTTTGGAGACCGTTTATGCTAACGTTTTTCGGGCGGAGGCTGCGTTGGTTCGTCCGCAAATGGTTTCGGGTACTCATGCGCTGGCTGTCGCATTGTTTGGCAACTTGCGGCCTGACGATACGCTACTTTACGTTACGGGTGCTCCTTACGATACTTTACATAAAGTAATCGGAATACAACCAGCCGACGGCTCGCTGGCAGATTTTGGCATAAATTATCAACAAGTTGACCTTCTGCCAGACGGCACAATAGATTATACCAACTTAGCCGCTAAACTAGAAAAGCAGCCAATTAAAATGGCGGCAATACAACGTTCCAAGGGCTATGCGTGGCGGCGTTCGCTAACTATCGCCGAAATTGACGAAGTTATCCGTTTTATAAAAAATATTAGCCCCGCCACAATTTGTATGGTTGACAACTGTTACGGCGAATTTGTAGAATACACCGAGCCAGTCGAAGCTGGTGCAGACCTTGCTGTAGGCTCGTTAATAAAAAATCCAGGCGGCGGGCTTGCTCCTGTTGGCGGCTACGTGGTCGGCGCGGAAACTTATGTTAAAGCTGCCGCCGCGCGCCTTACTGCTCCTGGGCTTGCAATGGAAGTAGGCCCTACTTTAGGGCTTACTTCCGCACTATTGCAAGGGCTGTTTTTAGCACCGCAGGTTGTAGAGGGCAGTATTAGAGGGGCAATTATCGCCGCACGGGCTTTTGAAAATTTGGGTTTTGCCGTACTACCAACGTCAACCGAAAAACGTAGCGATATTGTGCAGGCAATAAAATTGGGTAGCGAACGGGCTATAATGGCGTTTTGCAGAGGTATACAGCAAGCCGCTCCCGTGGATAGTTTTGTTACACCAGAAAAAGCCGCAATGCCTGGCTATGCCCACCAGGTTGTAATGGCGGCGGGTGCTTTTGTACAAGGCTCGTCCATCGAACTAAGCGCCGATGCACCGCTAATTCCGCCGTATATTGTGTATATGCAGGGCGGTATAACCCGCTACCACGCCAAAATAGGCGTAACTTACGCTATAAAAAGCCTTATGCAAGCTAAAATTATAGACTAAAATCAGCTAAAATCAACGAATTAAAATTGACTAGAATAGGGGTATCTTAAATGTCCAACAGAATAGTAATAGCGGAAGATATGGAAGAAAACAGAATTATATTAGAGGCAATTTTAGGTGATGTGTACGATTTGGATATTGCCGAAGACGGCAAACAAGCCCTTGAAATACTGAAAAATAAACCGCATCCCGCATTGGTTATTTCAGATGTTATGATGCCCGAGATGGACGGCTTTGAACTGCTTGCCAATATAAAGGCGGATTCCGAGCTGTGCAATATTCCCGTAATTTTAATAACGTCCGTTGCCGAAGAAACCAAAGGGTTACAAGCAGGTGCAATAGATTTTATCGCCAAACCTTTTAACTCGGATATTGTCCGCTTGCGGGTTTCCAACCAAATCGAACTTTCCAGCTACCGTGAATCGCTAGAAATTATGGCGGATAAACGGGCGCAAGAACTAATTGCCGCCAAAGAAACTTTCTTGGAAACAATGGCAACAATGATAGAATACCGCAGTATAGAATCGGGTACGCATATCCGCCATATCCGCGAACTTACTGATATTTTGGTGCAGCATCTTACCACGCACCCCAAATATGGGCCAATTTTGCTACAAGGCAACCCTGCGACAATAGCCCAAGCATCGCCGTTGCACGATGTCGGCAAAATCGCCATTCCAGACCATATTTTGCTAAAACCTGGCCGCCTTACACCCGAAGAGTTCAAAATTATGGAAACTCACGCCGCTGTTGGTAGCGATATGATTTCCACAATGATGACCGACGGCAACCCAGACGAATATTTGCGACATTGTTACGATATTGCACGACACCATCACGAACGCTGGAACGGTAAGGGCTATCCCGACAAACTTGCTGGCGAAGATATTCCGCTATCGGCACGTATTGTTGCTATTGTGGACGTTTACGATGCTCTGGTTAGCAAACGCTGCTATAAAGACGAAATGTCCACCGATGCCGCTATGGCTATTATCCGCAAGGAAAGCGGCGTACACTTTGATGCCGAACTAGTAAAAGCAGTAGAAGAAATTGAGCATAAGTTTAGGAGTGTTTACCAATAATGTCAGCAATGTCAGTAATGTCAACCAAAAAATCAGCGGAAAACGCAACTGTTTCTAATAAGAATCAGACCATAGAAAATCAGACCATAGACACCACAAGCATTAAAATACCCACAAAACGCCTGTTATTGCGGGCTTTTGTGCAGTCCGATTTACAAGATTTTTATGAATACGCCTCTGTGCCGAATGTGGGCGAAATGGCTGGCTGGCCGCACCACAAATCCATTGCCGAAAGCCAAGAAATTTTGGATATGTTTCTGCAAGAAAAAAACAATTTTGCACTATACCACACGCAGGACAAAAAAGTGGTAGGTTCGTTGGGTTTGCATGGTTCGTGGGCAAACAAAAAAGAGCAGTACAAAGGGCTAAAAATTGCCGAGATTGGCTATGTTTTGGCAAAAAATTATTGGGGACAAGGTTTAACAGCCGAGGCAACGCAAGCAGTAATAGCCTACTGTTTCGCCAATTTGGACTTTTACGCACTAACCTGCTGTCATTTTCTGGAAAACCATCAATCGCAACGAGTAGTGGAAAAATGCGGCTTTGTGTTTGCACAGCAGTCAAAATATCACGCTAAATTATTGGATAAATATTTTGACGAACGGCAATATATTTTGTTGAACAATTTGAAAAGTTAAAACCGTGGGGCTCTGCCCCACACCCCGCAAGGAGCGCGCCCCTTGACCCGCTAAATTTTTATGCTAAGTTGTCGCCTGTTTTTTCTTTATTATATCAGCTTTTTTCAAGTTGAATGAGTATAGAAATATTATCGTAAAAAATTGTGAAAATATTCAAAAAATTTTTGCAATTTTTTTTGCACATTTTTTTAGATTACAAATTTTCGCATATATTTTAGCGGGATAACCGCATAAAATCGGGGAATTGCGGCGATTTTTGTTTTTCTTGAAACGGAAAATAAAAAAATAAAATTTTCAAATTTTAATTTGTATTTTCCGAAAAGTAATGTTATAATTTTAGTATGGTAAAAGTGATTTTTACCCAAAACCCTGAAAGGATGTGAATTGATGTTATGTAATACAGCAGTTTTTTATGATGTAGAAAACTTAACAATCCCGTTTAAGGCGAATGTGAACAAAACTCTGAAATTGGACGAAATTTATTATCGCATTTTGGAGCTAGAGGAAATATCCGAAATTTCTGTGCAACGGGCATACGCCGATTGGGCTATACAAATCAACCGCAATTTACGCACCTATATGCTGCAACTTGGCATAGAAGCTGTGCAGATATTTAACACAAACCAAAACGATAGAGTTAAAAATGCGGCGGACGTTAGCCTTATTATTGACGCTGTGGAACTTATCCTAAAACAACCCGAAATTGAAAATTATGTTATTGTTTCGGGCGATGGAATTTTTGCGTTCCTAGCGAAAAAATTACACGAACACGGCAAGCGGGTTATAGGCTGTGCCTTTGAACATAACGCAAATATTATTTTCAAAAATGCTTGCGATGTGTTTCTTTCGTTGGATAAAACCGACCAATCGCTTAATTCCGCCATTAAAAACCTTTACAAAGGTACATTAGTGGAAAACGCCGCTCCAGAGCCAGAAACGCCAAGAGAGGAACGAACAAGTATTTTGCTGCCGCCGCGGGTTACTAGCCCGCCACCAACGCCAACCGTGCCTGCCGCGCCCGCACCGCTTGTTGCCCCGCAAACAACTTCCGTTTTAACCAACACGCCAAAGGACGTTAAAATTCCCAACAAGTTGCCTAACAATAAATTCTCGGAAGGATTGGTTAAGGCGGACATTCCTATTTGGAAAAAATCTAACGATTTATCGGGTACGCTGCACATTATTAAAAGAATGTTAAACGCCTGTCTTAACGCAAGCAGCGATGAAACCGAACTGGATATTTCATTGTTCAAAATTTACGTTGACCATTATATACCAAGTTTTCGGGTTAAATATTACGGCTTTAGACGTTTTGGCGAATTTATGCGGTTTTTTGTTACCGCATCGCCTTATTGCCTTATTGTCGCTGAAGAAACCGTGCTGCGCCTCGCCTACCGTGGTACGCCGCTTAGCGAAAATGATTCCATTATGGACGATATTGAGGGATTAGTTTTTACACAAATTGACGGCACAAAACACCCCACGCTATTCAATATTGCCGACGGCGTTTCGTTTACCTTTGAAATTGTTAGCAACCTGCCTAGCAAATTTAAGGCATCTGCCCAAAAACAAGGCGTGTACACTTCGCCGCTATTCAAGAAAACGGAAGAGCCACCAAAAGAACCTGAAAAAGAACTAGAAAAAGACTCGGAAAAAGAATCCGAAAAAGAACTAGAAAAAGAGCCAGAAAAATCAGCCGAAAAAGCAAAAGAGCCCGAAAAAGAAACGAAAAAACCAGTTGCAAAACCAGCGGCTAAAACAGCGGCAAAACCAGCTACCGCCAAAACAGCCGCAAAATCAACCGAAGTGGATAACTCTGCTGTGCCGATAAAATCGCCAGCTTATTTGGACGAAACGCCAATGACTTTCCGCAAAAGAATGCGTAATACGTTCAAAGAGTTAGCCAAAAACAACAGCCTTACTAGAAAAGAGGTTGAAAACCTGCTAAGCGAAGCCTATGTTAAAGAGGCGTTTGGCATAAAAAATACAATCTTCAAAATACTAGATGAAGACGGCGACCTAGAAGCACAACGTGTCGCTAACAACCGCATCAAATATTGGAAAGATAAATTTGTGTTTAATGGAAAAACTTACTTAATCTACAAAGAATGGACGGAAATCCCGCATAAAGTCCGCTTTGAGGCATGGATTAAAGAAAGAGACTTCCATAAAAAAGCATAAAAAAAGCCAATCAAGGCTGAATCTTAAAATTATGGCTTTGTGCCATTCGCCATTGTTTCAAGGCTATAAAAAAGGCTATAAAAAAAGCTATAAAAAAGGCTATAAAAATAGAAAAACAGAACCGCAAAATTTTTCAGCCTTGATTGGCATAACTTGATTGTCATAAAATCTTAAAATATCAAAAATAACCCGAAATTACAGAGCAACCGAGAGGAGGACGGCGTTCTTTTCCCATAACTATCCGCAATCAGCGCCAAAATATATGAAATTACTAATTGTGCCAAAACCCGTTTTAAGTAGCGATTTAGCCGTTATGTCTTACTGCTTTCGCTACCAGCGGGGCGGCGAATATCTAGCCGATCAGTATCAGGCCCGTTTGCTAGACGGCATTGTTAATTTGCCCTGCCTTACTGTTTTGGAAGATGTTGGGCTAGACGGCTTTACTAACGGCGAACCGCTTTTTGTTCCCATTAACCATTTTACACTGCTCGCCGACGTTACACGACAATGTAGCCAACCGCCCGAAAAAATTATCTTCCTATTAGATAGCCACATTCCAGTAGAACCATTATTTATTGACTGCATTACAAAGTTGAAAGACCTGGGTTTTCGCTTTGCCGTTGAAGATGTGAAAAATTACGATACCATGAAACCCATCATCGAACTATGCGATTTCATTTTTATCAGCTTTAAGTACAACACGGAACAAAGTGGCACGCCGTACCAAGCCGTTATGAAAAAATTTCCCAAATTGACGTTTATAGCATCGGAGGTAAACGATATTGAAGTTTTCAAAAAAATTAGAAACGTAGGCTTTTCATTTTTTGAAGGACGTTTTTATAACCTGCCGCTAACCTACGGTCAAAACACTATAGCGCCAATAAAAGTCAACCGTATCCAGCTGATAAACCTTGTTCGTGAAGAGGATTTTGCAATAGAAGAAATTGTTAAAATTGTGGGGCAAGATACCGCACTAACAATTTCGCTGTTACAGTTGGTAAACTCGCCTTATTTGGGACTTTCGCAGAAGATTAGTAGCTTGCAACAGGCGGGTGCATTGCTAGGGCAAAACGAACTACGCAAATGGGTTACAACCGCCACAACCGAGTTGCTTTCCGAAGATAGACCCGACGAACTAACGCGCCTTTCGTTAATACGGGCAAAATTTGCCGAAAACCTTGCAACTAGCTTTGAAATGGGGATTCATGCTCAATCGCTGTTTCTTATGGGATTATTCTCTGTGCTGGACGTTGTCCTGGAAATGCCCATGGAAGAGGCATTGAAAGTTATCGTTGTCTCCAAGGATATTCACGAGGCGCTGGTTGCTGGCACGGGCAGTTTTTTTCCTATACTAAATTTTATGATGGCATACGAATCGGCACAATGGAGCGAAGTCAACCGTCTTATGGCACTACATAACCTCGATATTGAACGTGTATTCGCCTCCTATATAGAAACTATCCGCTGGTATTCAAGCATTACTTCCCTTGTGGTAGAAGAAGAACAGCGATAATATCAACTATATCAACAATATCAATAATATCCAACAAAAGCGAAAAACGCACAAAATTAAGGGTGTGTGGGCAAATTTTAACGAACATTTTTTCGTAACATGATAAATTTGTCCGCACATCAGAAATATCGGAACGGGCAAACAGCAGAAACGGTAGAAAGTGAGGTAGCAGTTGAAAATACTAACAAAAGAAAAAATATACAGCGGCCCTATATTTGATTTAACGCACCAAACAATAGAACTTCCCAACGGCGAAACGGTGCAGCGAGATGTGTTGATTCACAGCGGTGCGGCAATGATTATAGCGGTAACAAACGAGGGCAAGCTAATAATGGTACGCCAGCACAGGGCTGGCACAAATGCAATGACGCTGGAATTTCCCGCTGGCAAGCTAGATCCGCCAGAAGAGCCGCAAGATTGTGCCATACGTGAACTAGAAGAAGAAACAGGCTACAAAGCCAATAAAATAAGGCTGTTGCTGAAACTCTTCCCCGTTGCGGCTTACTGCACCGAGCAAATAAGCGTGTTTTTGGCGGAAGACCTAACGCCTGGCAAAACTGCTCCAGATATGGACGAATTTGTAGAAATTGAAATATACACGCTTGACGAACTACTGAAAATGCTAGAAAACGGCGAAATTATCGACATGAAAACCGTAATGGGCATTTTGTACTACGCACGGTTGGTTGGTAAATAAAAAATGTCCCCAAAAAAGAAGTAATATCAGAATTGAGAGGTGTAACAATGGCAGCAGATGGAATGAATTATGCGCCAAAAGGCAAACCAAACCCCGTTGTAAAAGCGGGAGAATTTGTTTTTGCGGCAGTTGGCTTAGATCACGGTCATATAGGCGGAATGTGCAACGGGCTTATCGAAGCGGGTGCAACGCTGAAATATATTTACGATACCGATGCAGATAGGCTGGCGAGGTATTTGAAAGAATACCCAACGGCAAAGGCGGCGGCAAGCGAAGAAGAAGTTTTGAACGATCCAGAAATAAAATTAATAGCAAACGCTGGAATCCCGTCCGAACGCTGTGCAACGGGCTTGCGGGCAATGCAAGCGGGTAAAGATTATTTTACCGACAAAGCCCCGCTAACAACTTTGGAACAACTGGCACAAGCCCGCGAAACTACCCAAAAAACAGGCAAAAAATATGCGGTGTATTATTCCGAACGACTGCACGTTGAGGCGGCGGTTTTTGCAACGGAACTTATAGCGGACGGTGCAATAGGTAAAGTTGTGCAAACTATCGGAATGGGTCCGCATAGGGCAAACCCCAGTTGGCGGCCTAAGTGGTTTTTTGAACGGGAACATTACGGCGGCATTTTGTGCGATATTGGCAGCCACCAAATAGAGCAGTTTCTGCACTATACAGGGGCAAAAAGCGCCGAGATTGTCATGGCACAAGTGGAAAACTATAACAATCCGCAATATCCAGGGCTGGACGATTTTGGCGATTGCAAATTGTTGGCAGATAACGGTGCAACGGGCTACTTTAGGGTTGACTGGTTTACGCCAGACGGGCTTTCCACCTGGGGCGACGGCCGCACTTTCATACTAGGCACAGACGGCTACATAGAAATGCGAAAATATGTTGATTTTGCCAGAAGTAAACAAGGCGGCAACTTGTATCTAGCCAACCACAAAGTAGAGCAATATTTTGACGTAAACGGAAAAGTTGGACACCCGTATTTTGGGCAACTAATATTGGATTGCCTTAACCGCACAGAAAACGCAATGACCCAAGAACACGCATTTTTAGCGGCAGAATTATGTGTAAAAGCACAGATGATGGCGGAAAAGGCTAAGGGGATTGTTAGGCAGTAGAATTTTTTGTACACATTAAAAATGCGAACCAGTAGTTGGAAAATTTTGTTTGAAAAAACGTAGGAGCGACCGTTTGCCCCCAACCAACGAGGGGGGCGTTGGTGTTGGGGGTTTCACAACGGGCGACCGACCCGCCAGCGTAGGGGCGACCGTCCTCGGTCGCCCGTTTGCCCACCTGCTGGACGGGCAGATCCCCAACCATTCCGATACAAACTAAATCAAGAAATATTTTTTAATATTGACAACCTAACATTTGCACACACAAAAAAATATGTTATAATTAAATCAATACCGTATTGCAGTAAAATGCGATGCAAATAAAACATAATAGAATAAAAGAGGTGTGCAATGATTAGAATTTTAACCGACACGGGCAGCGATATTACCCACTTGGGTGCGCCCGCACTGGGCATGGAATCTGTCGAACTTGACATTAAATTTAACGAGTTTGAATACGATTACCGTAACGATCCCGAGTTCAAAGTTTTTTACAGCAACCTGGAACGCGCCAAAGATTTACCTAGCACAAGCCAAGTAAACCCTAGCCAATATTTGGAAGTTTTTAACGATGCCAAGGCAAAAGGCGATGAAGTGCTAGTTGTAACCCTTTCTGGCGGTATAAGCGGAACGTACGCTTCCGCTAAAATGGCACAAGAAGAATGTGATTACCCTGGTATTGTTGTTGTGGATTCTCGCAACGCTATTATTGCCCAACGTGTTATGGCGGAACACGCCGTAAAAATGCGGGACGAGGGCAAAGATATACTAGAAATTGAAAAAGTTTTGGTTGACGTTAGCCAAAAAATGTGCCTTACAGCCTGTCTCGACACGCTAACCTACCTTAAAAAAGGCGGCAGAGTTCCACCCGCAATGGCAATTATCGGCAATGCAATAAAAATTAAACCCGTTATTGCTATCATAGAGGGCAAAGTTGAGGCCATCGACAAAGTCCGTGGTACACAAGCAGGTATGCGTGCCATCTGGGATAAACTAGAAAAAGACGGCTTTGACGAAAATTGGCCTATCTGCTTTGGACACACCAACAGCGAAGAACGTGGACGGGAATTTATGAACGAAACCGTAAAAAAATTTGGCATTAAAGAATCTAAAATGTACCCCGTGGGCGGCGTAATCGGCACTCATACTGGCTCGGGTGCTATTGTTGTAACTTACGTGAAAAAATCGTAAAAAATCGTAAAAAATAAATAAAAAATTAAAATAAGTAAAAAAATTTTTTGCACGGCTTGCCTAGCAAAAATTAAAAAATATTCCGTCTTGCCCTTGTAAGGCGGATTTTTTTGTCATTAAATTGTAACCAAAATTTAATATTTCAAAAAAATTATGTCGCAAAAAACACTTGCACAAAAAAATAGTTTGTGTTATAATTTTATTGTTCAAAAACATTAGCAACTTGCGTGGATATTTTGGGTCGCCCATTTTACACTAAAACTAAACCCCAACCGCATTTTGCATTATGAAACGGAGGAGTTTTTGTAATGAAGAGATTTTTAGCAGCAACTGTGTCTGCGATTGTCCTTTTTGCGGCACTGGCCAACCCGTTACCCGTATTTGCCAACGACATCAGCATTGACGGCGAAACCAGAACCTTTGCGACCGCTACTGTGGTAAACGGCGTTATGCTGTTTCCCGTGCGCGAGGCTTTTGAGGGCCTTGGCTTTACTGTAGGTTGGGACGGCGCTACAGCACAAATTACGCTAACAAGAGGCGATGATTCTGTATTATTGTCCGTAGGTAGTGCAACTGTTACCTTAAACGGCACAGATACCGCCATCGAAGCACCTGTGCAAATTGTTCAGGACGGCATTTCTTTTATGCCACTAGCTACTGTTCTTACTGGATTAGGCTACAATGTTGTTACCGACACTGTTGCTGTGGTTCAACCAGAACCAGAACCACCAGTGGTTGAAGAGCCACCTGCACCAGTAGTTGAAGAACCCGCACCTGCTCCCGCAGGCGATGTTACTACTGCAACTGTTACAGTAGATGGCTACATTGGTCCAATTACTGTGCAAGTTTCCTTGCAAGACAACGTTCCTGTTGCAGTTGAGGTTGTTAGCCACACCGAAACACCACCATTCTTTGCCATGGCAGAACCTAGCACTTCTAACGCTATCGTTGCCGCTGGCACTTGGGAGGGCATTGTTGCTGCTGACGTAGCAAGCGGTGCAACCGTTACTGGTCAAGCTATCATCGATGCTGTGCGCCAAGCAGTTGAGGGCGTAGCACCTGTTGTTGACGAACCCGCAGTAGAAGAACCTGCTGTAGAAGAGCCAGCTGCAGAAGAACCTGCTGACGAAGTTGCAGAAGAACCTGCTGACGAAGTTGCAGAAGAACCCGCTGACGAGCCAGCAGAAGAAGTACCAACAGATGTTGAACCGCAAGATATGCCAACCGTTGACGTTTTAGACGGCGTTAGCATACAAACTGTTACAGTTGACGGCTATATTGGCCCAATTACTGTACAAGTTTCCTTGCAAGGCAACACGCCTTTTGCAGTTGAGGTTGTTAGCCACACCGAAACACCACCTTTCTTTGCTATGGCATCGCCAGCAACTGAAGATGCTATTGTTGCCGCTGGCACTTGGGACGGTATTATCGCCGCTGACGTAGCAAGCGGTGCAACCGTTACTGGTCAAGCTATCATTGATGCTGTACGTGAGGCAATCGAAAACGTAGAAGTACCATTGGTTACAGAGCCACCAGAGGGCGTTGCAGTTTCAGAACCTGAACCAGACGAAGAAGTTGCAGAAGAACCCGCTGACGAAGTTGCAGAAGAACCCGCTGACGAAGATGCAGATGAACCCGCTGACGAAGATGCAGAAGAACCAGCAGACGAACCCGCTGACGAAGTAGCAGCAGAAGTTGGCGAAAACGGTTTACCAATCGCAACAGCAACGTTTACACCTGGTGTACAAACCGTTACTGTTCCTGGTTGGCAAGAGGCACCAATGACGGTAGAAGTTACTTTTACCGAAAACCAAATAACGGACGTTGTTTTAACTGAACATGGCGAGTCCATGTACGGCTCTGGTTGGGCGTTCCGTGCATTACCTGGCGTACCCGATCAAATCGTTGTTCGCCAATCTACACAAGATATTGACGCTTTCACGGGCGCAACAGTTACTCGTGATGCCGTTATCGCCGCAGTTGAAGAGGCTATCACTTTGGCAGGAGCAGATCCCGCTGATTTAGAACCTCAATTTATTACAGAACCATTGCCAGGCGATTTGTTTATTCCTGGTTTTGTTGAAGTTACCGTGCCAGCCAACACTATGGCGTTGGACGGCAGCCCAATAGTTGAGGGCGAACCAAGAATTTTGTACAGTTTGGACACCGACATGAACTTGCGTATCTCGTTTGGTAGAAACGAATTTCATGTGCATTCTGGCGGCGCATTTGGCTTAGGTCAAGGCGGCGGCGGACACGGCGAATCCGTTACCGAGGCCGGCGGCATTAGCGGCGGCACATGGGGCGGCTGGTGGTTTAGACAAACTGTAAACCATCAAGTAAACGACAGACAAACCACCCAAGGCATCGACATCTTTACTGGTGCAACATATTCAGCCGCAGCTATAATTTGGGGCTTGGAGCAAGGCATGATTCAACAAGGTGGCGACCCTGCCGCAGTTACAGGCAGAGATTATCCGCTAACACAAATTCAACGTAACCCAACCGCCGAGCCAGATGCACCATTCTTCGTGCCAGGCGTTTACACCGTTACTGTTGACGGTTATATCGGACCTATTGAAATTAGAGTTACCCTTGACCGCACAAACGTACGCCGCATTGAAATCCTTTCACATACCGAAACAGAAGCCTTCTGGGATATGGTTTGGGGTGCACCTGCCGATAACGTTATCCGTGATGCTATCTTCGAAGCACAATTTGCTGGCTTAGACGACATTGATTTAGTTACGGGCGCAACTTACTCGTCTGCGGCTATCATCGAAGCAGTACGCCAAGCAATAGAACTAGCCTGGATTGACTAATTGACTTAAATCTGACTTGAATCTGACTTTAATCGGACTTTAATCTGACAAAAAAAATCAGATTAAATCAGATTAACCCAGGCAAAAAATCAGAACAAACTAATAAAATAACAGCCTAATAGGCTTGTGGGGAACAGCTGCACTCGCTGAGCGTAGTTGTTTCCTACATTTTTGAGGAGGGCAAAACCCACTTTGAGTAAAAAAATTGTTGTTTTAGGAGCGGGATATGCAGGAGCATTAACCGCAAAAAAGCTGGAAAAAAAGCTGAAAGGTCAAGATGTTGACATCACGATAATCGATAAAAACCCGTTCTTCACGATGTTAAGCGAACTGCACGAAGTTGCCGCCTGGCGCGTGGAAGAAGACAGCATACGCATCGACCTTAAAAAAATCTTTGCTGGTCGCAACGTGAATGTTGTGCTAGACAACATTGTTGAAACCGATTTTGAGCAAAATAAAATTACGGGCAAAGTAAACACTTACGAGTACGATTATTTGGTTATGGCATCTGGCTGTAAATCCACATATTGGGGCGTTCCAGGTGCTGAAGAACATACTTTCCCGCTATGGTCTTACGATGAGGCGGTAAACCTTAGGCTACATATTTATAATATGTTCAGCAGCGCCGCTCGCGAACTTGACCCCAAAAAACGCAAAGCGTTACTTACTTTTTATGTTGTAGGTGCGGGTTTTACTGGCGTTGAGATGATTGCCGAACTCGCCGAGTTTGTTCCTATCATCTGCCAAAAATTCCATATCGATACAAACGATGTCAGCCTAAATTGCGTTGACGCATTAGATAAATTGTTGCCGTTTATGCCCGATAAAGCCATTAACAGGGTAGCGAACAGGCTAAAAAAACTGAACATAAACCTACAGCTAAACTCCAACATAACAAACGTTACCGCCGAAAGCATTACATTTGAATCGTCCGCCCTTAATATTCAGTACCAATCGGGCGGCGGTGCAAAGGTTGACACCACAAACAAAGATAACAACAAAGTTACAATCACCGACGAAACCTACACCGTTATTTGGACAGCGGGCATCGAAGGTTCCGATATTGCCCTGCATTCCGAGGCTCGTTTGGGACACGTACCACGCTCCCGCGGGCGTATTCAAACCGACAAATATCTCCGTTCTATCAACCACGCAAACGTATACGTTGCAGGCGACAACACGTTCTACATTCCCGAGGGCGAGGAATGGTCTGTTCCGCAGATGGTGGAACATTGCGAGCATTGCGCACCGCTTATCGCCGCAAACATAGTTGACCAAGTCAACGGCAAAGAGCCAACCCACGAATATAAGCCGCAATTCCACGGCTCGATGGTTAGCGTTGGCGGACGTTACGCAAGCGCCCACGTTGGAATGCCTGGCAAGTTTTTTGTGTTGCCGTCGCTTTTTGCGATGCTGTCAAAACACGCTGTGGCAATGCTTTTCTTCCTGCACCTTATCGGCTGGAACAAAATTTTTGCCCACGTAAAAACGCAATTTTTCACAATACGCAACCGCCGCAGCATTTTGGGCGGACATTTTTCCAACCGTTCCGCTACGTTTATGACTGTTCCGCTCCGAATATGGATGGGCGGTTATTTGATTTATTACGCATACGTGCGGTTCGTCTACGATTGGCTAAATACGCCCGTTCTAGCCGATACAATACGTAGCGTTGCCAACGAATTTCGCCCCGTCTTTATGATACCGTACACACACATTCCCGCAGAAATCAACTTTATGGGCTCTATCCGTTTTTCAACCACAATGGGCGGCAGCGGCCACAGTATTTTCTGGCTACAAACCACGCCTGTCAGCTGGTTTATCGAAACTTTCGTTATCGCATCTACTAACATGGAAATTTTCTGGCAGACGTTTATTGTGCTGTTCTGTTTGCTTATCGGACTGGCACTAATGGGCGGCTTTTTGACAACTTTAGCGTCAATCGCCACAATGCTATACACCATCGGCTTACTACTTATCACAGGGCTACCAATTTACTACGCTTGGCTGGTTGTCGCCCCGCTGGTATTCATATTCTCGGGTGCAAACCGCTCGCTTTCGCTTGACTACTACTTTATACCATGGTTCAACAAAAAGTGGAAGAGCCTTGGCTTTGTGAAAAAATTGTATATTTTTAATGATTAGAATGCTGAAAACGCTGAAACCGTGGGCGTTGCGGATATTTATTTATTTATTTGTTTATTTATTCAGCGAAAAACTCCACGGTTTTAGCCTTTTAAGGAGGAACTTAATTTGGCAAAAATAATTTCAATTATTGCTGGCTTGGTTGTTTTGGCAGTTGTTGCTGTTTTTGTTGTGTTGCCGCTGTTTGGCACATTGGACGAAAGCATTTGGACACCTGACCCACCCGCCGCAATACCGATTGCTGCAATAGATGGCGTTTTGCCGCTTACCGAGGGTACTTTTTCGGGAACTAGCCCCAACGGGCGTTACGGCGACATGAGCCTTGATGTTGTGGTTGACGTAACTGGGCGTATCGTGGATATTATTATCACGGAAATTAACGAAACGCCTAGCTTTGCCGACCCCGCCCTTGCACACCTTATTCCCGCTATACTCGCCACACAATCTACTGGCATTGACACTTTCACGGGTGCAACGGAAACTTCGTACGTACTTTTTGAGGCGGTTGAAGATGCACTTGTGAGCAACGCTGGCGTAACTTTGGCAGAACTCCGCGCGGGTCCAGTTGGCGGAGCCGCCCCCGCATTGCAGTTTACACCAGGTACATTTTTGGGCATCGGCCCAGACGGCTGGAACAACGATATTCACGTGGAAGTAACTTTTACCAATACTGCTATCGTTTCCGTTGAGGTAGTTTTCTCGGAAGATACCGCTAGTTTTGCCGACCCCGCCTTTGCGGCGTTGATTCCTGCTGTATTGGCGGCACAATCCGCTAATGTTGACACTTTTGCGGGTGCAACTATTACGGCGGACGCTTTCTTGGCAGGTGTGCAACACGCAATCGACCAATCCACCGCTGGCGTTCCAGATGCACCGCCACCGCCGCCGCCAGCCCCCGAACCAGAGCCAGAGCCAGAAGAAGTTGAAGAACCAGTTGCGGTTGAATCCGATGAGGTTGTTGCTGTAACTGTTGAGGGCTACATTGGGCCTATGACCGTTGAAGTCTCGTTCTTGGGCGGCGTTATTGTAGCTGTCGATGTAGTGGAACATTCCGAAACGCCAATGTTTTTTGGCATGGTTGTGCCTGGTCTTACCGATGAAATCGTTGCGGGCAACACTTACAATGTAGACACCGTATCGGGTGCAACGTATACTGCCGATGCAATAATAGAGGCAGTAAGGCAGTCGATTCACGGCGCACCTGAAGAAGTCGCCAATGGCGAAGAGCCTGACGAAGTTGAAGACGAAGAAGAACCCGCCATCGAAGAAGACGAGCCAGCCGACGAACCCGAACCCGAGCCAGAGCCAGCCGACGAACCCGCCGACGAGCCAGAACCCGCCGCTCCCGCAGGCCGCTTTACACCTGGCACGTACACAGCAACTACCGAGGGCTACATTGGTCCAATTACGGTATCCGTTGTGTTTAACGAGGACAACATAGTTAGCATTACAATAACAAGCCACGAAGAAACCGAAGCGTTCTTCAACTTTGTGGTGCCGTCATTTACCGATGCCATAATTGCGGCACAAGATACCGCTGGCATAGATACAGTAAGCGGTGCAACGTATACGGCAGAGGCTATCCGAGATGCCGTAAACAATACCATTGCACAAGCATCTAATTAAAAAATGACTAGAATAATTTTAGACGAACGAACACCAAAAAGGTTGACAATCAGTGCGGCGCGCGAACATTCCGCCGCACTGATACAAAAATTATTTGCGAACACGCCCAAGCCGATTCGCCCGATAACGGAGCATTTGGCGGCAGCCCAAGGAAAGGGCGTTCGCACCGCCGTTTTGCTGGCGGCGGCATTAGATGAATCCGAGCAAGTGCCAAGAGAAACGATTTTAGCCGCAACGGCAATCGAACTGTTTCACATGGCAACTTTGGTGCATGACGACGTTATCGACGATGCGGCATCACGGCGCGGAATTGCGAGTATTCACGCAAAATTTAGCAAAAAAGAGGCTATAATTTGCGGCGACTATCTTTTTTGCGTGGCAACTTCCACGGTGTCAACCATTTACGAACCTTATAAGGACTTTGTTATGAAATTTGCCACGGCGATTGAGCGGGTGTGCCTTGGCGAATTGCGGCAATATGCCAATAATTACAATATGAACATGAATCTGCAAGAATATTTGCGGATAATTCACGGCAAAACGGCGGCGTTGTTCTTTATTTCGGCGTATGCGGGTGCACTAATCGGCGGCGCAGACGAGCGGCAAGCGAAGAAAATTGGGCGAATCGGCACATTTTTGGGTATGATTTTCCAAATTTTGGACGATTGCAAAGATTATATGTTAGACGAATCGCAAGCACTAAAGCCCACAAAAACGGACATTGCACAAGGTGTAATTAACCTGCCAATGTTAATGGCACTCGCCAAAGAGCCAGCCTTGCGAATAGCCAATCCCACGGATTTGCTAACGGTTGACCGTTTGGTCAATGACGTGTATCGGCTAAACGGCGTAAACGATGCCATTGTAATAGTAGAAAAATATGCAAAAAAAATACATAACACAATAGCCACGCTAGGCAACGCCCCAAAACAAGCGGCTTTGCAGGCTTTGCTGGACAGCCAAATTAAAGTTGCGGAGAGTTTTAAGCTATGAAAAATACGAAAGGCATGGAAAATACGGAAAATATGGATAATTCAGAGGACAAAAAAAATAAGAAAAATGCGGATAACAAAATAGTTGCTGAGCAAAAAAAACGTGCAATTATCGCCAAAAAGGATATAGTAATAATATCGGCGGTGCTGTTAGTGGGATTTGGGCTAATGGCTGCATGGTACGTGTACAATCGTCCGTCAGCGGCAACGAATATTTATGCAGAAATTACTCATAACAACATTACAGAAACCGTTTACCTAGGCGAAAATAGGCAATTTTCGCTAGATGCCGCACCAACGGTTATATTTGAGATACGTAACGGCGAAATTGCGTTTGTGATGTCGGATTGCCCCGATCAGATTTGCATACATTCTGGCTTTTTGGGGCGACCAGGGCAAACGGCGGCTTGCTTGCCTAATGGTGTAATTATGTTTATTGTCGCTGGGCAGCATGGGCATGAGCATGACGATGATGACGGGTTTGGGGATTTGGATATATTTATACATTAGGGGTTGACAAAATGAATGAGGAGTTAAACATTTGGTTAAAAACTGGCGAAATCAGCAAAGCCATAAACCCCGAAAAGCAAGGGCGACATTATGTCAACCACGAAAATTATATCGATGGCAGAAGTTACCTGTTTGACTGGGTTGACCCGCAGGAATTGGTTGACAAATATTGCGGTACGGGCGAAATACCGAAACACGAAAATGGAAATTGGTATCACCAAGAATTTGTATCTGTGGGCGAAAATATCGGTGTTTGCATTGACCGAAAAACTGGCGAAAAAACCGTTACCGACAGAATAGCAATCCATTACAGCAAAACGGGTACGCACATTGTGCCTGTAAAAAGGAGATGACAGTATGGCGTTATACGAGTATGAATTTAAGCACGTGAAAATAACAACAACCACAGGCAAGGCTATAACTGGCTTTGTTGATGTTTATACATCAGAATTAGACCACCCAAGTGAATTGGAAAACATATTCATAATTCCTTACAATCTTCCTAACTGGAAAAACGGGGATTTACTGGGCTTAAACGAAAACGAGATTTCCGCAATAGAAACTATTGAGCCAATAGAAATAATGGTATATCCCAAAACCTACCAACCGCAAGCCGTGGCGGTTTAGCATGAACCCGCATTTAACGCAACAACTGCAAACTGGTGAAATAATCAAAACAATAAACCCCGAAAAGCAGGGACGGCATTATGTCAACCACGAAAACTATATCGATGGCAGAAGTTACCTGTTTGACTGGGTTGACCCGCAGGAATTGGTTGACAAATATTGTGGCACGGGAAACTTCGACATAACCAAAAAAGGCGAATGGGACAAAAAGGAATACGTATCGGTAGGTAAGAATATTGGAATACACATTGACAAAAATACTGGAGTTTCTACTATAACTGACAGAATAACAATCCATTACAGCAAAACAGGCACTCACATTGTGCCAGCCAAAAGGAGGTCTTAATATGGATTTGTATAAATCCGAATTTAAGCACGTAAAAATAACAGACGTTGACGGCGATGTCTTCGTTGGATTTGTTGACGTTTATACTCACGAACTAGACGAGCCAAGCGGAATAGCTAATATAGCACTAATCCCCTACAATTTGCCTAATTGGAAAAGCGGCACTCTGCTAAGTTTGTACGAGAACGAAATATCCCAAATAGAAACTATTGAGCCAATAGAAATAATAATATATCCCAAAACCTACCAACCGCAAGCCATGGCGGTGTAGCATGAACCCGCATTTAACGCAACAACTGCAAACTGGCGAAATAACCAAAACAATAAACCCCGAAAAGCAGGGGCGGCATTATGTCAACCACGAAAACTATATTGATGGCAGAAGTTACCTGTTTGATTGGGTTGACCCGCAGGAATTGGTTGACAAATATTGTGGCACAGGCGACTTCAGAATTACAGAAAATGGCTTGTGGAATAAAAAAGAATATGTCTCTGTGGGCAAAAACATTGGCGTTTCCATTAATCCAAATACTGGAATTAACCAAATTACTGATAGAATAGCAATCCACTACAGCAAAACAGGCACGCACATTGTACCTGTCACCCCACTATAAAAGGAGGCTTAACATGGAGCTATACAAATATGAAGACAAATACGTAAAAATAAAAAGCATCAGCGGCAAAACTTATATAGGCTTTGTGGATATTTATACTCACAAACTGGACGACCCCGACGGACGTGAAAGCATAGACATTATACCCTACAATATCCCAAACTGGGAAAAACGTTGCTTGTTAGGACTTTACGAGGACGAAATAGTCCAAATAGAAACTATCGAGCCGATAGAAATAATAATATACCCCAAAACCTACCAACCGCAAGTCGTGGCGGTGTAACATGAACCCGCATTTAACGCAACAACTGCAAACTGGCGAAATATCCAAAACAATAAACCCCGAAAAGCAGGGGCGGCATTATGTCAACCACGAAAATTATATCGATGGCAGAAGTTACCTGTTTGACTGGGTTGACCCGCAGGAATTGGTTGACAAATATTGTGGCACGGGAAATTTCAACATCACAAAAAAAGGCGAATGGGACAAAAAAGAATACGTATCGGTAGGCAAAATCATTGGCATAGACATAGACAAAGACACAAAATTACCAACGCCAACCGACAGAATAGCAATCCATTACAGCAAAACAGGTGCTCACATTGTACCAGTCGAAAGGAGATAAAATGATTAACCTAAACAAATACAAGTTTAAGCACGTAAAAATAATAGATACGGACGGCGATATTTTCTTCGGCTTTGTAGATGTGTATATGTCCGCATTAAACGACCCCGACGGCATAGAAAACATTGCAATAATACCGTACAACCTGCCAAACTGGGATAGTAATAATTTTTTGGGACTTAAATCACACGAAATATCCCAAATAGAAACCATCGAACCAATAGAAATAATAATATACCCCAAAACCTACCAACCGCAAGCCGTGGCGGTGTAACATGAACGCCCAACTAACGCAACAACTGCAAACTGGCGAAATAACCAAAACAATAAACCCCGAAAAGCAGGGGCGGCATTATGTCAACCATGAAAACTATATTGATGGCAGAAGTTACCTGTTTGACTGGGTTGACCCGCAGGAATTGGTTGACAAATATTGTGGCACAGGTAGCTTTTGGACTGACAGAAATGGAATTTGGGATAAAAAAGAATATATTTCAGTAGGCGAAAATATTGGCGTTCGCATTGATCCAAAAACGCAAGAGGAAACTGTTACCGACAGAATAGCAATCCATTACAGCAAAACAGGCACACATATTGTACCGACCAAAAGGAGATGACAAAAATGAAACTATATGAATACGAAGATAAGTACGTAAAAATAGTGGATATCGACGGCAACGTTTTCGTTGGATTTGTAGATATATACACCTCCGAACTGGACGAGCCAGACGGAATTGCAAGTCTAACAATTATACCCTACAATATCCCAAACTGGGAAAAACGTTGTTTACTAGGGATTTACGAAAACGAAATTTCCACAATAGAAACCATCGAACCAATAGAAATAATAATATATCCCAAAAACTACCAACAAACCATGGCGGTGTGATTATGAAACTTTACGAATACATAAAAAAACAAGTGAAAATAACCGACATTGACGGCGATATTTTTTATGGTAAAGTGGAAGGCTACATTTCCGCCCAAACTAGCCCAGATGGCATCGCCAGTATCGCCATAACTCCCAATAATATGCCCGAATGGAGCGGCGGCTATTTAATCTGCTTTACCGAAAATGATATTAAAACTATCGAAATAATTGAATTTTGACCACTTTGACCACTTTGACTACTTTAACCACTTTAACAACTTCAATAAAAAGGAGGGCTAAAAAATTTATTCAGCGAAAAAAACGGCTTTTTTAGGCCTAATGTTAGCCCTTATAATGGTGCTAGTGATTATTGAACGAATGCTGCCGCCTTTGCCAATGTTGCCGCCGCAATTTGGTCGGTTGGGGCTGTCCAACGTTATTGTTATGTATGTTGTGTTTTTCGTTGGCAAAAAAGAGGCTATTACTATGGCAATCCTAAAATCAATATTTAACGTGCTTATGCGCGGCGGAATGGCGGGCTTGCTTAGCCTGACGGGCGGGCTGCTCTCCGTTTTTATGATTATTGCCCTTAGCTGGCTGTTCAAAGAAAAAATTTCCTATGTGGCGCTTAGCATTGCCGGCGCTATTGGTCATAATATTGGGCAACTTGTTACTGCTTGCCTAATTATGCAAAATTGGCTACTTTTTATAGCTTATTTTCCCATTTTGTTGGTCGCAGGTGCTATATTTGGCACTTTAACGGGAATCTTCCTAAATATAATTATGCCGATTTTTAACCGAATTAATAAATAGATTGGAGTAATATGATGAAAATGACGAAAATTTTGAAAATTTTGACGATAACCTTAACAATGCTTATTTTAGCGGCTTGTGCCACGGCTACCGAGCCGTCC